>ERZ1370068.10382-contig-9087_pt1 | contig 15498 bp, 22 predicted proteins | sample MGYA00561227_ERZ1370068 | MGnify/ENA primary metagenome ERZ1370068 (study PRJEB38410, sample SAMEA6850437) | metagenome | study: Metagenomic assessment of the ecological functions of the soil: analysis of the soil microbiota associated with the...
GGTTACGTATTGCTGAAATCTCCACCCGGCCACAAGGCGACCGGAGAGGGAGAAGGCGACAGACGGCAAGGAGCGCAGACACAACTATCGCCACCAGCCTGAGCCAGACCGGGCGAAGCGGCACTAGGAGCGACGGCAGCGACCGCGAGGACGAAGGGGCGACCTCCACCCGACCGCGGCTCTTCGAACCGAAGCCAGTCGACCCGCGATCACCAGCGCCGCCACTCCCGAGAGCAGCGTCGCGTCTTAAGCATGCGCGCTCTCCGTGCACAGGCTCGCCCGAAAGGCAGGCGGCCAGGTCGTCGCCTGCACTGGACCACCGCGACCGCGGATACCCCGCGGCCTGTAGGCGCAGCAGTGCCGGCTCAGGACGCCGCGCCGCGCCGTTGAAACTCGCAGGGTCGACGAAGGCGACCGACACGCTTGCGTCTCGAGAACGCGCGCTGGATCAACCGGTCGACGAGCGCATGCTCGAGTCCCGCCGTCACGACCACGAGCTCGAGTGCCCGCGCGGCAGGGCTGTCCTCTTGAGCGAGCAGGCGCGCGACCGGGTGTCTCCCCGTCGCTTCGACGGCCGCGAGTAGCTCGAGCGCGCGACGCCAGTCCGCGGCCGGAGAATGCACGTGCTGAACCTCGCGCCGCTCCGAGTTGACCACCAGCACTCCTCGGCGTCCGCGCTGCACGTAGGCATCGAGGATCGACCCCGCCACTCGCACCTGCACGTCGAAGCTCTGCCGACGACAGCCTTCGCGTCGCAGTCGAGCAGAACGGCGATCTCGTCACGCGGCGAGTCCTCGAGCTCCTTGACCATCAGCTGACTGCGGCGCGCCGTGGAAGGCCAGTGCACCCGGCGCAGGGATTCGCCCTGCTCGTATTCGCGCACGCCTGTGCAGCTCGAAGCCGCTGTGCCGTGCGCAAGCAGCAGGCGTTGTCCGTCGTGTGAGCGCGTTCCGGACTCGGTGAAGAGTCGGTCCGAGGCGCACGAGCCGCGGATACACGAGCAGCGCTCCCGGCGCGGGCAATTCCACGATCGCCCGCTCGAGTGCGAACGGATCAGCGAGCTCGGCGCGCACGTCCTCGAATGCGTACCGTCCACGCGGCGACCTTCTCGAGGACGTAGCGAACGCTCAGCCGCCGGCCGTTTCGCCTCAGGACATGCCGCTGTTCACCCAGCCGGCCGACTCGTTCGCTCAGCGTCACGGACGCCGGCAGGACGTTGCCCGTCGGATGAACGACCTCGGCCACGATCGGCACGTCGTCGCCCCTCGACGTGCTCGCGATCGCCCCAACCACGCCTGACCCGAAATGGGCCGGTCGGAGAGACGCACCCAGACCCAGGCCACGCTCGACGACGAGGAGGAGGCCGGTCGCGACGGGATACAGCGGCCTGGAGCCGAAGGCCCAGGCGGCGACGTAGACGCCGAGGCCGAGCGCGAAGATCACAGCGTCCGCGCGCGAGTGAGCATCTAGACCGGGACTGGAGTCTTGTCGAGCGTCTCCCGGACGATCTGCTCGCCGGTGAGCCCGGTCGAGCGGGCCTCCGGGGCGAGGATCAGCCGGTGCGCGAGCACCGCGACCGCGACCGCCTTGACGTCGTCCGGCACGAGGTAGTCGCGGCCGTCGGCGAGCGCCCGCGCCTTCGCGACGCGCAGCAGCGCGATGCCCGCGCGCGGGCTGGCGCCGAGGTAGAGCGCGCGAGTCGCGCACGCGTCTGCCGCAGCAGCGGCGACGACGTAGCGGTTGAGGCTCTCCTCGACGAAGACCGCCTGCGCCTCGTCGGCGAGCGCGATCGCGTCCTCGCGCGCTCGCGACGGGCTCGAGCGACGTCGAGCGGCGGGTCGGCCGTCTGCTCGGTCGAGCATCTTCGCCTCCTCGGCGAGCGGCGGATAGCCGATCGCGATCCGCATCGTGAAGCGGTCGAGCTGCGCCTCGGGCAGCGGGTACGTGCCCTCGTACTCGATCGGGTTCTGCGTCGCCATCACCATGAACGGCCGCGGCGAGCTGGTGCGTGACGCCGTCGATCGTGACCTGGCTGCTCCTGCATGCACTCGAGCAGCGCGGCCTGCGTCTTCGGCGACGCGCGGTTGATCTCGTCGACGAGCAGGAGGTTCGCGAACACCGGGCCCGGCCGGAACTCGAACTCGTTCGTGCGCTGGTTGAAGACGTTGACGCCGGTGACGTCCGACGGCAGCAGGTCCGGCGTGAACTGCATGCGCGAGAACGAGCAGTCGAGCGAGCGCGCGAGCGCCTTCGCGAGCATCGTCTTCCCGACGCCCGGGAAGTCCTCGATGATCAGGTGGCCCTCGCCGACGAGGCAGAGGACGCACGAGGCGCAGCGTCTCGTCCGGCGCGTGCACGACGCGTGCCGAGGTTCGTCGACGATCGCGGTCGATCGTCTCGGCCGCGCCGTCGCGCTTCGACGGCGCTGGCTACCCAGGCTCGCTCACGCAACAGCTCCTCGTCGTATCGACGATCGCCGCCGCGATCTGCGTCCTTCGGCGCCTTGTCGACCCGGCGCTCGCCCGGCGGCAGTGACGAGGACGACCTCGTTGTCCCCGGCGTCGAAGCCGATGTCGTCGCGCGACGACATCGTTGTAGACGACGAGGTCGACGTGCTTGTGCTGCAGCTTCTCGCGCGCGCGCGCGAGCCCTGCTCGCCGTGCTCGGCGGCGAAGCCGACGAGCACCTGGCCGTTGGTGCGCCTGCTCGCCGAGCGTGCGCGAGCACGTCGGTCGGTCGGCTCGAGCGTCGACGCTGCCACGGCTCGCTCGCCCTTCGGGCGCTTCGTCGCCGGCGGCTCCGCCGGCCGGTAGTCGGCGACGGCGGCCGCCATCAGCGACGACGATCGGCATCGCCGCGCGCGCAGCGCCTCGCGTCGAGCATCGCGCGGCGGTCGGGCGTCTCGACGACCTCGACGCCGCGCGGCGGCGGGACGGCGAGATTCGCCGCGAGCAAGCGTCACGTCGGCGCCGCGCCTGCGTGCCTCGGCCGCGAGCGCGACGCCCATCCGCCCGGAGGAGCGGTTCCCGAGGAAGCGGACCGCGTCGAGCGGCTCGCGGGTCCCGCCCGCGCGATGACGAGCACGCGGCGTGCCGGCGAGCGAGTCGGACTCGCCCAGCAGCTCGCGGCTGCGGCGGAAGATCTCCTCCGGCTCCGCCATCCGGCCCACGCCCCACTCGCCCTCGGCCGTCTCCCCTCGTCGGGCCCGACCAGCTACGACGCCACGCGAGCGCAGCGGTCTCGACGTTCGCCTGGGTGGCCGGGCTGCGCCCACATGCGCGGGTTCATCGCCGGCGCGAGCAGGATCGGCCCGCGATGCGCGAGCGCGGCCTCGGTGACGACGTTGTCCGCGAGCCCGTGCGCCAGCTTGGCGAGCGTGTTCGCGGTGCAGCGGCGCGACGACCAGCAGGTCGGCGCGCGTCAGGTGGACGTAGAGGTCCTCGGCTGGCGACCGCCGGGCCAGAGCGCGAAGAAGGTCTCGGCCGTGACGAAGCGCTCCGCGCCGGGGTCGACGAGCGGAACGACCTCGTGGCCGCCCTTCACGAGCAGGCGAATCAGGTCGCAAGCCTTGTAGGCGGCGATGCCACCGGTGACTCCGACGAGCACTCGAGCCATGCCGGAATTCTGCCCTTTCGGCAGAGATGGCGACTAGATTCGCGAGACTACTTCGGGTACTTGTACTTGAGCTTGCCCTCGGCGACTTCCTCGAGGGCCATGGTCAAGTAGTTCTTCGAGCGCGACTCCACGAGGGGCGGCGGAGCCTGGTCGAAGCCGATGCCCTCACCGAGCTGGTGGTGGTAGTTGTTGATCTGGCGGGCCCGCTTGGCGGCGACGATGACGAGCGCGTAGCGCGAGTCGACGTTTTCGAGCAGCTCATCGATGCGTGGATGGATCATGGGCGGCTCATGGTACCTGCGGTCTGCAGTTCCCGGCGGACGATTTCCGTCAGCTCGTCGCGCAGCCCGCTCGACGATCGTCGTTGACGATCACGTGGTCGAACCGGTCTGCTCAGCGTTTGTTGCTTGCGAGCCAGGTCGAGTGCGAACCTGCGATCTCGCCGGAGCTCTCCGTCGCCCGCTCGCGCAGCCGACGCTCGAGCTCGTCGAACGTCGGCGCGTCGACGAAGATCGTGACCGACGCCGGGAATCGTCTCCTGCACGCGCAGCGCGCCGTCGGTCTCGAGGTCGAGCAGCGGCACCTTGCCGTTCGCCTGGATGCGATCGATCTCGGAGCGCAGCGTGCCCGACCGCGCCCCCACGGAAGATCGACGTACTCGAGGAACTCGCCGTCGTCGACGAGCGCGCTCGAACTTCTCGTCGCGTGATGAACCAGTACTCGCGCCCGTTCTGCTCGCCCGGCCGTCTGCTCGCGCGTCGTCGCGGAGACCGCGAGCTCGAGCTCCGGCATGCCGCTCGAGCAGCATCTTCTCGAGCGTGCCTTTGCCGGCGCCCGACGTGCCGGTGACGACGAGGACCAGCGGCTTAGCGGTGGAAGAGGCCAATCAGCTCAGACCGCTGCCGGTCGGAGAGGCCTCCCACCGTCTTCGACTGGCTGATCCGGCACATGTTCAGGAAGCGTGCCGCCTTCACCCGCCCGAACTTCGGCACGGCCATCAGCATGTCGAACACCTTCGCCGTCGACACGTACTCGGGAGGGTTGCTGAGGATCTGCTCGATCTGGACGCGTCCGTCCTTGAGATCCTTCTTCAGCCTGGCTCGTCTGACACGGATGTCATTCGCCCTCTTCAGCGCTTCCATGCGTTGATCGAGCGAACGAATCGGTGCCTCGGCCTGGGTCTTGGACGACACCATGAGCGCGGGAGTCTAACAAGCGACACTGCGTCGGTCAAGCGACTACGTTTGGGCGTCTGAGCAGGCTTTTGAGGTTCAGACGCTCGACCTGTCGTCGAGAGTTGTCCCGGCGGACAACAGTCTCGTCATGAGCGACTGCATATGCATCTTCGTATGCGTTCCATCCACGCTCGGCAGCGGCGGCGTGCAACTCCGCGCGCACGCGCGTGCAGGCGCATCCGGATCCGCGAAGAGCACCGTGCCGAGCGCGACGTGCCGAGCCCCGGCCGCGATGAGCTCGAGCGCGTCGAGACCCGTTTGCACGCCGCCCATGCCGACGATCGGCATCTGCGTCGCCCGGTAGCACGTCGCGACGGCCGCGAGCGCGATCGGCTTCGAGCGCCGGACCCGAGAGGCCTCCGCTGTCCAGGACCGAGCGCCGGCCGGAGCGTCTTGCTGTCGAGCTTCAGGCCGCGGATCGTGTTCACGAGCGAGAGACCGTCGGCGCCGGCTGCCTGCGCGGCGCGTGCGACCTCCGCGATGTCCGGGCACTGCCGGCGAGAGCTTCGCCCACAACGGCTTTCGTGTGCGCCAGCCGCGAGGCGCGCGACGATCTCGCGCCGCGCTCTCGGCCGGCGCTTCGACGTTCGGGCAGGACACGTTCAACTCGATCGCGCTCACCTCGGCGTGATCGTCCAGCCGCGAGCAGATCTCGGCGTAGTCGTCGCGTCTCGAACCCGCCGACCGACACCCAGACCGGCACGCCGAGCTCGCCGAGCTCGCGGAAGGTTGCGCGTCGAGGAAGCGGTCGATGCCCGGGATTCGCGAGCCCGATCGAGTTGAGCATCCCGACGTCGGTCTCCGCGATGCGCGACCGGCGTGTTCCCGTCGCGCGGCAGCGGCGTGACGGTCTTCGTCACGAACGCGTCGAGACTACGCGCGACGTCTGGCGCGATCAGCGCGTCGAGACAGCCCGAGGCGTTAAGCAGCACGGAGCACCGGTCCCTCGACGCACAGGCGCTTCAGCTCGCCGTCGATCTCGACCGCGCAGCCGTAGCAGGCGCCGTAGCCGCAGGCCATCGGCGCCTCCCAGGCCAGCTGGCGCGTCGGGGCCAGCGCGCGCGACCGCCTGCAGCATCGGCTCGGGCCCGCACGCCAGGACGTCGCATCCCGTCCGGGATCAGCTCCGTCACGAGGGTCGGCTCGACGCAGGCCTGGGCGTTCGGGCACGAGCTCGGCGGCCTCGGCATGCCACTCGGAGCGGAAGCCGAGCACCGCCGGCGGCCGACCGAGCGCCTCGGACAGGTACGGCAGCGGCGCGATCCCGATCCCGCCGCCGACGAGCAGCGGCCGCTCGACGTCGAGGTCGGAAGCCGTTCCCGAGCGGGCCGAGAACGTGGAGCGCTTCGCCGCGCTCGAGCTGCGCAGAGCGCCGCGGTTCCGGGCCCGATCGCGTCGATGAGGAAGGCGAGCTCGCCGCGGCGGCGCGAGGCAGAGGCTCATCGGCCGCGGCAGCAGCCGGCCCGGCGCCTCGAGCATGAAGAACTGTCCCGGGACGCCCGGGTCGATGCCGCCGCGCGTCGACCCGCAGCAGCGTGTACGGCCCGACGTGCTCGTTCGCGACGACGCTAAGCCGCTCGCGTCTCATGCTCGATCCGCTCCTGGAGCTCCTGCAGCGACAGCGACTCCTCGCTGCGGGCGTTCGCGATCGCGTGCACCGCGGCCGCCGCGCCGGACAGCGTCGTGATGCACGGCACGCGCGCGACGAGGGCGGCCTCGCGGATCAGGTAGCCGTCGGTGCGCGCGCCCGACCCCTGCGGAGTGTTGATGACGAGGTTGCAGCGACCGCGGCGGATGAGATCGACGACCGTCGGCTCGCTGCCCTCCTCCGTCACCTTGCGCACCGCTCGACCTCGAGCCCGGCCGCCGCTGAGCGTCGTCCGCGGTGCCGTCGGTGGCGAGCAACTTGAACCCGAGCCCGGCGAGCGCGCCGGCGACCGGCACGACCGCACGCTTGTCGGCGTCGCGCACCGAGAGGAACGCCGTGCCCGTGACCGGCAGCGGCCGGCCGGCTGCGCGCTCCGCCTTCGCGAACGCGGTCGGCAGATCGGCGGCGCTCGCCATCACCTCGCCCGTCGCGCGCATCTCCGGCCCGAGCACCGGGTCCGCGCCGGGGAAGCGGGCGAACGGCAGCACCGCCGCCTTCACGCGAGACATGTCCCGGGGACTGTCCGTCGGACAGGTCGAGCTCGGACACGCGAGCGCCGGCCGATGACGCGGCACGCGGCCTCGACGAGGTTCACGCCCGTCGCCTTCGACGCGAACGGGCACCGTGCGCGAGGCGCGCGGGTTCGCCTCGAGCACGTACACGCTGCCGTCGGCGACCGCGAGCTGCACGTTGATCAGGCCGACCGACGCCGAGCGCCTGCGCGAGCGTGCGGACGATCGAGCGGATCTCGGCGTCGCGCGCCGCGGTGAGCGACGGCGCCGGCAGGACGCACGCCGGAGTCGCCCGGAGTGGACGCCGGCCTCCTCGACGTGCTGCATGACCGCGCCGATGTAGCGTCTCGTCGCCGTCGCGAGAGCGCGTCGACGTCGATCTCGATCGCGTTCTCGATGAAGCGGTCGATCGAGCACGCGGCCCGCATCGTCGATCGCGTCGACGACTCGTCTCGGCCGAGTAGCAGACGCGCATCGCGCGCCCACCGAGCACGTACGAGGGACGGATCGAGCACCGGATAGCCGATGCGCTCGCGCGATCGCGCGCGCCTCGTCGCGGTCGTCGGCGATCCCCCACTCCGGGCAGCGGATGCCGAGCCGGTCGCAGGAGCGCGCCGAAGCGCTCGCGGTCCTCCGGCGAGGTCGACCGCGTCGAACGGCGTCCCGAGGATCGGATAGCCCGCGGCCTCGATCGCGCGCGCGAGCTTGAGCGGCGTCTGGCCGCCGAACTGGATCGACGACGCCGTCGGGCTGCTCGCGCTCGCAGACCGCGAGCACCTCCTCCAGCGCCGAGCGGCTCGAAGTAGAGCCGGTCGGAGGTGTCGTAGTCGGTGGAGACGGTCTCCGGGTTGCAGTTGACCATCACGCGCCTCGTAGCCGAGCGCGCGGAAGCTCTGCGCCGCGTGCACGCAGCAGTAGTCGAACTCGATCCCCTGGCCGATCCGGTTCGGGCCCGAGCCGAGGATGACGACCGCGCGGCTTCTCGCCGTGCGGCGGCGCCTCGTCCGCCTCGCCCCAGGTCGAGTAGTAGTAGTTCGATGCCGCCTCGACCTCGCCGGCGCAGGAGTCGACACGGCGATAGGCGGGCCGCACGCCGCAGGCTCGCCGCTGGCGCGGACGTCGTCCTCCGTGGCGCCGCACTTCGCGGCGATGTCCGCGTCGGAGAAGCCGCGCGCTTGATCCGCGAGAAATCGTCGGCGACGAGGTCATCGAGCCTCAGTTCGGTCAGAGCTCGCTCGCGAGCTCGACAGCGAACCACGGATGCGCGCTCGTCCGCGAGCTGCCAGATCTCCTCGCCGTCGAGCTCGCGCGAGCGGCGCGCCTTGCGGAACGCCTCGATGAACGTGCGCCCGATCCCCATCGCCTCGCCGACCGACTTCATCTGCGTGCCGAGCGTGCGTGTCGGCGCCGGGAAACTTCTCGAACGCGAAGCGCGGGAACTTGACGACGACGTAGTCGAGCGTCGGCTCGAAGCTCGCCGGCGTCGTGCCGGTGAGGTCGTTCGGGATCTCGTCGAGCGTGTAGCCGACGGCGAGCTTCGCGGCGACCTTCGCGATCGGATAGCCGGTCGCCTTCGACGCGAGCGCCGACGAGCGCGAGACGCGCGGGTTCATCTCGATCACGCGCAGCTCGCCGGTGTCGCGGTTCGCGCGCGAACTGGATGTTCGAGCCGCCGCGTCTCGACGCCGACCGCGCGCACGACCGCGGCCGCCGCGTCGCGCAGCTCCTGGTACGCCGTCGATCCGACAGCGTCATCTGCGGCGCGACCGTCACCGAGTCGCCGGTGTGGACGCCCATCGGGTCGAGGTTCTCGATCGAGCAGACGATCACGACGTTGTCCTGCGCGATCGCGCACGACCTCGAGCTCGAACTCGTCCCAGCCGCGCACGGACTCCTCGACGAGCACCTGTCCGATCGGGCTCTCGCGCGAGCCCGCGCTCGACCTGGCGGCGCAGCTCGTCGCGTCGTCTCGACGAAGCCGCCGCCGTGGCCGCCGAGCGTGAATGCCGGCCTGACGACCGCAGGCAGTCGCGAGCCGGCCGAGCTGGTCGACGCATCGGTGACGATGCGCGAGTTCGGCGACGCGCAGGCCGACCGACTGCGACCGCGTCGCGGAAGAGCTCGCGGTCCTCGGCGCGCCGGATCGACGTCGAGCGGCGCGCCGATCAGCTCGACGCCGAGCTCGTCGAGGATGCCGGCCTCGGCCAGCTCGCGTCGCGAGGTTGAGCGCCGTCTGGCCGCCCATCGTCGGCAGCAGCGCGTCGGGCCGCTCGCGCCCGAGCACGTCGGCGACGCCCTCGAGGTCGAGCGGCTCGAGATACGTGCGATCGGCGAAGCCGGGGTCGGTCATGATCGTCGCCGGGTTCGAGTTGACGACGATCGTGCGGAAGCCGTCCTCGCGCAGCACCTTCAGCGCCTGGCAGCCCGCGTAGTCGAACTCGCACGCCTGCCCGATCACGATCGGGCCGGAGCCGATCAGGCAGATCGACTCGAGGTCAGTGCCGCCTGCGGCATACGCCACCTCCTCGACCCACCGTTCGATGATCGGCCAGGCGTCGTGCGGGCCGGGCCCCGCCTCCGGATGGAACTGCACCGAGCGCGCGCTCGAGTCGGGAAGTCGAGCCCTTCGACCGTGCCGTCGTAGAGCGAGACGTGCGTCGCCTCGCGTCGCATCGGACGGCGCGACCGCGAAGCCGTGGTTCTGGCTCGTGACGAGCACGCGGCCCGACGCGCGTTCGAGCACCGGGATGGTTCGCGCCGCGGTGGCCGAACGGAAGCTTGAACGTCTCGTGCCCGGCGGCGAGCGCGAGCAGCTGGTGGCCGAGGCAGATGCCGAGCACGCGGCACGCGGCCGAGCAGCTCGCGCACGACGGCGACCTCGTCGGCGAGCGGCTCGGGGTCGCCGGGGCCGTTCGAGAGCAGCGACGCCGTCGTAGCCGGCGCAGCTCGTCCGCGGTCGACGTCGTGCGGGAAGACCGTCACGGCCGCGCCCGCACCGGCGAGCCGGCGGAGGATCGAGCGCTTGCAGCCGTAGTCGACGACGGCGACCCGCGCACGGCCCGCGCTCGGAGTAGACGTACGGCTCGCGCGTCGAGACGCCGCGCGACGAGCGCGCGCCCGGCCATCGACGGCTGCGCGCGCGCGACGCGACGCGCCTCGTCGACCGAGCCGTCGCCGGCGACGGCGACGGCGCGCATCGCGCCCGCGTCGCGCAGCTTGCAGCACGAGCGAGCGGGTGTCGATCCCGCTGAGCGCGACGATGCCGCGCTCGTGCAGCCAGTCCGTCCACGCCGGGCCCGCGCGCCTCGCGCATCAGCGACGGCGCGCGCGTGCGGCCGCGCCGACTCCGACCGCGCCTCGGCGACGCCGTAGTTGCCGACCATCGGCGCCGTGAAGCAGACGAGCTGCTCCGCGAAGCTCGGGTCGGTGACGACCTCCTGGTAGCCGGTCATCGCGGTCGTGAAGACCGCCTCGCCGAACGGCGAAGCCCTCGGCCGCCGACCGACTCGCCGCGGAAGACCGTGCCGTCCTCGAGCGCGAGGAAGCCGGTCACGCCGCGTACGCCAGCCGTCCGTCGGCGATCGTCAGCCGCACCTTGCCCTTCACCGTCTCGCCGAGGAGCCACGAGTTCGACCGAGCGCGAGCGGAAGCGTCTCCTCCGTCGATCCGCCAGCTCGCGTTCAGGTCGAGCAGGACGAGGTTCGCCGCGCGCGCCGACCGCGATCGCGCGGCTGCGTCGAGGCCGTAGGCGCGCGCCGGGCCGGCCGACATCCGCTCGAGCAGCGTCTCGAGCGGGAGCGACGCCCGGCTCGACGAGGTGCGTGTAGAGCGCGGCGAACGCCGTCTCGAGGCCGGTGACGCCGAACGGCGCCGCCTCGAACGGCACCTCCTTCTCGTGCCGCGCGTGCGGCGCGTGGTCGGTCGCGATCGCGGTGATCGTCCCGTCCTGCAGCGCCTCGATCAGCGCCGCGCGGTCCGTCGGCCGACCGCAGCGGCGGGTTCATCTTCAGGTTCGGGTCGAGCGACCGGACCGCCTCGTCGGTGAGGCACGAGATGGTGCGGCGTCACCTCCGCCGTTGCGCTGCACGCCGTCGGCCTGCGCGCGCGCCGCAGCGCCTGCGACCGACTCCCAGGCGGAGAGGTGCAGCAGGTGGAGCGGCTGGCCGCTCGTACGCGGCGAGCGCGAGGTCGCGCTCGACCATCAGGCTCTCGGCGACCGACGGATAGCCGGTGAAGCCGAGCTCGGCCGAGACCGCGCCCTCGTGCATCTGACCGCCGCGCGAGAGCGTCGGCTCCTCGCAGTGCAGCGCGAGCCGCCGGCCGGTGATCGCGCCGTACTGGAGCGCGCGCCGCATCAGCCCCGGCGCGGCGACCGGCACGCCGTCGTCGGTGAAGCCGGCCGCGCCCGCGTCGGCGAGCTCGCCCATCTCGGTCAGCTCCGCGCCCTGACTGGCCCTTCGTGATCGCGGCGAGGAAGCCGACCGGAATCTCGGCCTCGGCGCGCGCTGTCTCGATCAGCGAGCCGAGCGTCGCGGCGGAGTCGACGACCGGCTCGGTGTTCGGCATCGCGAGGATCGCGCAGTAGCCGCCCGCGGCCGCGGCGGCCGTGCCGGAGGCGATCGTCTCCTCGTCCTCGCGGCCCGGCGTGCGCAGGTGCACGTGCGGGTCGACGAACGCCGGCGCGAGCACGAGGCCCGCGGCCGTCGACGACGCGGTGCGCAGTTCGTGTCGAGGCTCTGCGCCGAGCTGCCGCGATCACGCCGTCGTCGACGCGCACGTCGAGCACGCGCGTCGATCGCCTCGACCGGGTCGACGACGCGCGCGCCGCGGACGACGATGTTCTCCGTCGGCGTCGTCCTTCGCGAACAGCATCACGCCACCTCCAGCGGCCGATTGCGGTCTTGACCTCGATCGGGCCCGTTCGTGAGCAGGTCGTAGAGCACCGCCATGCGCGTCGACGAGCCCGGCGCGCACCTGCGTCTCGATCAGCGCGTCGGCGTGAGTCGGCGACGCGCGGGTCGATCTCGACGCCGCGGTTCATCGGGCCCGGGTGCATCACCTTCTGGCCGGGCCGCAGCCGCTCGGGCGTGACGCCCCAGCGCGCCGTGTACTCGCGCAGCGACGGGCACGTAGTTCGCGCCTTCCTGCATCCGCTCGCGCTGCATCCGCAGGACGTAGACGACGTCCGCCGCCGCGATCGCGCCGATGTCGGTCGTCGCCTCGCAGCCCATCGCCTCGATCCCGCGCGGGAGCAGCGCCGGCGGGCCGACGAGCGTGACGCGCGCGCCCATCAGCGCCAGCGCCTGGATGCAGCGAGCGCGCGACCCGCGAGTGCAGGACGTCGCCGACGATCGCGACGTGCAGCCCCTCGATGCCGGCCGAGCTCCTCGCGCATCGTGTAGAGGTCGAGCAGCGCCTGCGTCGGGTGCTGGTGCTTGCCGTCGCCGGCGTTGACGACGTGCGCGTCCGTCACGCGCGCGACGAGCTGCGGCGCGCCGATCTGCGGGTGGCGGATCACGATCACGTCGGGGTCGTACGCGCCGAGCGTGATCGCCGTGTCCTTCAGCGACTCGCCCTTGTCCACCGACGAGCCCGACGACTTGATCGACATCGTGTCGGCCGAGAGCCGCTTCGCCGCGAGCTCGAAGCTCGACGACGTGCGCGTCGACGACTCGTAGAAGACGTTGATCGACGAGTGCGGCCGCTTGAGCGTCGGCAGCTTCTTCACCTCGCGCTCGAGCGACTGCGCTCGAAGCGTGCGCGCCGTCGCGAGCAGCCGCTCGACGTCGTCGCGCGTCAGGTCGGCGATCGAGATGAAGTGCCGCCTCGGCGGCGGCGTCGGGCGGACGCAGGTCCTCCCGCATGACGCGGATGTCAGCCATCGTGGCTCCTCCTCTGGCGCTGGAACGAGCAGGACGCGGTCGACCTCGTCCACCTCGACGAGCTGCACCTGGATGCGCTCGTCGCGCGAGGTCGGCAGGTTCTTGCCGACGTAGTCGGGGCGGATCGGCAGCTCGCGGTGGCCGCGGTCGACGAGCACGGCGAGCTGGACGCGCTCGGGCCGGCCGTAGTCGAAGAGCGCCTCGATCGCGGCGCGGATCGTGCGCCCGGTGTAGAGGACGTCGTCGACGAGGACGCACGGTCTTGCCCTCGAGCGGGAAGTCGAGCTGTCGTCGAGCGGACGAGCGGCTGCGCGTGCCGCGGCGCCTCGCCGCCGCGAACCTGGACGTCGTCGCGGTAGAAGGTGATGTCGACGGCGCCGAGCGCGGGCGCTCGCTCGGCGCGCTCCTCGATCAGGCGGCGCAGCCGCTGCGCGAGCGGCACGCCGCGCGGTCTGGATGCCGACGAGCGCGACCCGCGTCGAGGTCCGGGTTCGCCTCGATGATCTCGTGCGCGATCCGCGACGAGCGTCCGGCGCGAGCGCATCGGCGTCGAGCAGGACGGTTCCCGCCGGGGCCTCCACCGCGCTCACGGCGCAGGCAGCGTCGACGGTTGCGGGCAGGCAGGTTCATTCGACTCCTTCCCGGCCTCACTGGACCGGGTTAAAGGGGTTCGGTCGGCGCGGGACTCTGAGATGCTTCGCCGGACGGCGATGCCTGTAAAGAGCCGGCCCATTGCCGTGAGCGTCGAGGTCACGCGGCTGGGCGCGCCGGTCGAAGCCGAGCTCTGCCGTCGAGCCGTCTTCAGCTGCGCGCACGCGACGACGGCACGCGGCGCCTCCCGGTAGCCGCAGCGCGAGGAAGCCTGCGTAGGCGCGGCGATCACGCACCGGCACGAGCGGCTTGGCGCGACGGACGATCCGGAGCAGGCCCCCGTCATCGACGGGAGGCGGCGCGAACACGCATCGCGGCAGCCGCCGGGTGAGCGACAGCTCGAACCAGGCGCCCCAGTAGGCGCTCAGCTGCGTGCTGGGCCAGACGGCGGCTCGCTTCGTGGCCAGGCCCCACTCGACGATCACGTCAGCGGTCTCGAGCGGAACGCGCGGATCGAGCAGCCGTCGCAGAATCGCCGTTCCGCCGTCGAACGGCAGGTTCGCGACGACCTTGAGACGGCTCGCGCGGGCAGGGCGACTCGCAGTGCGTCGTCCCTGCGACGACGTCTCAAAGCGCCGCCGCGAGCGCGGCCGCGAGCTCCGGATCGATCTCGACCGCGACGACGTGCGCGCGCGCCCGCGTGAGCGCGCCGGTCAGAGCGCCGGTGCCGGCTCCGAGGTCCAGGCACCAGGTCGCCGCGCCGAATGCCGGCCGCGCGAACGAGCTCCGCTGCGAGCTTGCTACTGCGGAGGAAGTGCCGGCCGCGGCCGCGATGTGATCGCGGTCGGACGGCCACGGAACACCACGCACGCTTCCGCGAGTGGCCCAAGTCTAGGCCACTCATCCAAGAAACGCCGGTCGCGCCAGCGACGGAACGCGCGCGGGCACACAGCCCGCGCGCTCCTACTTGTCTGCCGTTGACGCGAGTCGCCGCCTCGCGCGCGGCGGCGCTTCGGCGTCGCCGCACGCGTGAGTCCGGCCTCCGGTTAGAGCGGCTTGCGCCCGCTCTAACCCTCCGGCCCTCGGTGCTGGGTAAGGAGCGTTCTGCAGCCGATTAAGCGCTCGCCAACGACTTCGTCGGGCTCGGTCATGCGCCTCGATCGCATCCTGCGCCTGCTCGACCGGTCGACTCCGGCACCGAAACGACGCACGGAATCGTCCCTCGCCGTCGCCGAGCTCGGCTGTCGATCCCGCCGAGCGGAGGATCTCCTGGATCTCCTCGGCCTCGGTGACGTCGCCCGCCACGGCGACTCGAACCAGCCCGGTCATTGCGGGGCCGATGATACGGCCTCTTGGCTCGCGTCGGTGAGAGGCGCCGCCCCTTGATCGAGCTGCGGCGTCCCGCGCTCGGCGTAGGGCATCTCGATCACGTCGAAGTCGCGCGGGACGACGGTCTCGGGGAAGAGCTCTCACGGGCCTTCGTGCGCGATCTCCGGCCCGAAGTAGCGGTTGGAGAGGTGCGTCAGCGCCAGCAGCCCGACGTTCGCGCGCCGCGCGGCTCGGCCGCCTGCGGTGCGCTGTCTGGTGCTTCGTCTCCTCGCGCGCGCTCGCGCTCCTCGTCGCGAGAACGTCGCCTCGGTGACCAGCACATCGGCGGCCCACGCCGCCTCGACGATGCCGTCTCGGACGGGGCCGTGTCGCCTGTGATCGACCAGCTTGCGTCCGGGCCGCGGCGGGCCGAGCACCTGCTCCGGCGTCACCGTCCGCGCCGTCCGCCAGCGTGACCGGCTTCGCCGCGCCTGCAGCGCGCCGCGCTCCGGGCCGTTCGGCACACCCAGCGCGTCGGCGTCGGCGACGTCAGAATCGTCCGGGCCGGGTCGCCTCGATCAGTGGACCAGCCGACGCGGCGACGCCGTGGGCGACGTCGAACGTCGCGAGGCGATAGCCCGTCGCGCCCGAGGACGTCGCCCGGGTCAGCTCGACGAGCTTCGGTCGTAGGACCTTCAGCTCGTACG
>ERZ1370068.1618-contig-11524_pt1 | contig 15494 bp, 20 predicted proteins | sample MGYA00561227_ERZ1370068 | MGnify/ENA primary metagenome ERZ1370068 (study PRJEB38410, sample SAMEA6850437) | metagenome | study: Metagenomic assessment of the ecological functions of the soil: analysis of the soil microbiota associated with the...
TGAGCTTGTCCATGATCATCCCTCCGATGATGTCGCAACGCCACACCATGACTTCGGACCTCATCACGGAGGTGGCGGGACAGAGCGCGGCTCGTCAGCCCTGGCCCTCTGTGGGGCCAGCCGCGCGGTCGTCGCGCTCGCGTAACAGCCAATAGGCTACGCCCAACGCCAACGTGGTGGCGGCTAGCCCAAGCAGATGCCCCGGACTCACCTCGTGCAGATCGAGGATGATGAACTTGCGGGCGAGGGCGAGCAGGGCGATGAGGAGCACGACCTTCGTCTGGATGATGCTCTGCTGGCGCGTGACGACGTATTGGAGGGTGTGGTTGAACTCGAGGGCGATCAGGAGCGTCATGATCTCGCCGAACAGCGCCTGAAACACCGCCTGATCCAGGGGGTCGAGGGCACCGAACAGCAGCCCGGCGATCACGCTGACGGTCAAGCGGTACAACGCAACCAGGATGATCAATCCGATGACCAGCGTCAGGACGAAGGCGACCGAGCTCTCGAAGCGCTGGTAATGCGAGCGGACGGCCCATTCCGTCTTCAGACGCTGCCATCTGGACAATGCAGTCATGGTGCCTCCGCCGAGCCGTCGTGTCGGGCGTTCCAGAGAAGAAGCCTGGGAATGCTGATGCCGCGCCCGCTGCGGCATCGCCGCGTGCGGATCGCGGGGCGCACGAACTGGCAGAACTTCCGCGTGCGAGCTCAGTTCGCGGCGAACGAGCCCGCGCTACTCAGCGCGTCCGTCATGTTCCTCCGGCGCCGGTTCGCCGGACTATATCGCGCTCCCGGCCGGTCGGCAATGCTCGGGTGTGGGTTGGCCGGCCGGCGCTGCGCCATCGGGCTCCCGGCGGTCGGGTCTTGATGGGTGAAAAACACCCCGCTCGCCTGGGTGCCTTCCTCGCTCCCGGCTCACCGAGTAACCGGCTGAGATTCACGCGTTTGAGCGCGAACCGCCCACAGGGCCACGGTCGGCGCCGCATTCGGCACCGTTGGACGCGGCGCAATGCCGACTCGGCACCGCGCGCCACAAGCGAGAAGTTGGCCGGAAAGATGCAGCTACCTGCGCGAGGAGCCGAGACGATGATTCCATCCGACCTGAATACTTCCGCCTTACCCGTCCTCGACGAGGCCCAGATGGCCGCGCTCGGGCACTGTGCGGGGGCATCGCTCAAGCACTACACGGCCGGGCAGAAGCTCATCGAGGTCGGGCAGCGCGACTTCAAGTTCTTCGTCGTCAAGTCGGGCGAGATCGAGGTCGTCGACGAATCCGGCGAGGCACCCCGGACCATCGCGGTGCTTGGGCGCGGCGAGTTCACCGGCGACGTGGCCCATCTGACCGGCGGCCCGTCGCTCGTCAGCGCGTTCGCGCGGACCCGCTGCGAGGTCTACGAGATGTCGGCCGAAGGGGTGCGGGAAGTCCTGAATCGTTTCCCCGATCTGGGAGACGTGATCCTACAGGCCTTCATCGCACGGCGCCACCTGCTGAGCCAGGCCCCGCACTTCACGGGCCTCCGTGTGATCGGCTCGCGGTATTCACGGGATACCTGGCGGATCCGCGATTTCCTGACCAAGAACCGGGTGCCGTTCACCTGGCTGGACCTGGAGGCGGATCCTCAGGTGGACCAGATCCTCCGGCAGTTCGGGGTGAGCGAAGGCGACACGCCCGTGGTGGCCTGGGGACGCGACGTGCTCCTGCGCAACCCTTCGAACCGCGAGCTGGCCGAGAAGCTCGGCATCCGCCGACCCTCGAGCACACCGTATACGACCTGGTGGTGGTCGGGGCGGGACCGGCAGGACTGGCCGCCGCGGTCTACGGCGCTTCGGAGGGCCTCGACACCATGGTGCTGGAGCGCGCGGGCCTGGCGGCCAGGCGGGTCGGAGCATGCGTATCGAAAACTACCTCGGCTTTCCCACCGGCATCAGCGGCAGTGAGCTTGCGGAGCGCGCTGCCGTGCAGGCGGGCAAGTTCGGGGCGCGCCTCCCCGTCCCGACGCCGGTCACCTCGCTGACCTTCGACAACGCGTACCCGGTGCTCCATCTCGACACCGGCGAGACGGTCAGCGCCAAGTGCCTGCTCATCGCCACCGGCGCCGACTACCGCCGGCTGACCGCGGAGGGGTGTGAGAAGTTCGAGGGCAGCGGCGTCTACTACGCGGCCACCCCCACCGAAGCGCCGGTCTGCCGGGCGGCCGACGTGGTCGTCGTCGGCGGCGGCAATTCGGCCGGGCAAGCCGCGGTCTTCCTCGCCGGGATCGCACAGAAGGTCTACCTGGTGGTTCGCGGGAGCGACCTCTACAAGGACATGTCCGCCTATCTGGCCCGCCGGATCGAGCAGACCCCGAATATCGAGGTTCTTCTCAACACCGAGGTTCGGCAGATGCGCGGTGACGACCATCTGAACTCGGTCGACATCGTCAACCGCAAGACCGGAGAGGTGCGCACGCTCAAGACGCCCGCGCTGTTCTGCTTCATCGGCGCCGTGCCTCGGACCGAGTGGCTCCCGCCCGAAATCGAGAAAGACGCGAAGTCCTTCATCCGCACGGGGCGGCGCTCGCGAAATCGCCTCACTGGACGGCCAGGCGCCAGCCCTTCCTGCTCGAGACCAGCCGACCCGGCGTCTTCGCTGCGGGCGACGTACGGTCGGGTTCGGCAAAGCGGGTCGCCTCGGCCGTCGGCGAGGGGCGATGGCGGTCCTGTTCGTGCACGAATACTTGAAGGACATGTAGCGCCCGGGCGCGTGGCGGCGCCGAGCTCGGCGCGCGGGGCTGGGCTCAGCCCGCGCGCCCGCCGACGAAGGATGCCCGACTTCTCAGCTCCACGCTAGGCAACCCGCATCGGGATCGCGCCGAGCACCACCGCCGTTGCCGGGTCGGCGTAGACGCCGAACGCGTCCGCGAACGTTCCGCGGACGCCGCTCTTGCTCTCGATGGCGTAGACGATCGCCATGTCGTCGGGGTCCGAGATGCCCTCGAAGCGGTGGAACTCCCGGATCACCAAGTCCGCCGGAGCGAATGTCTGGCCCGCGCCGAGCGCGCGGAGCCGCCCGTCGACCGCCCGGAAATCCTCCGTGAAGCCGCGGCGAGTCAATCCGTCGACGGCGCAGGCCAGGGTCGTGTAGGTCACTTGCCCGATTCCTGGCCCGCCCGGTAGGGCACGGGCACGTACTCGACGGACGGCCGCGTGCGCGTCGGCTGGGCGAAGAGACCCCATGAACTCGTACACCTCCCTGGGCATCTCGGTGCTCACGGGCAGCCCTGAGCGCCTTCGCTTCCTCGGCGGTGATCGGGTAGTCGTGGGTCCAGGTGCCGGTCGAGAGCTTTTCGGCGAGCGCGGCCGCCTGCTCCGCCGACATCCGCTCACTCAAGAGGTCCTGGGCCGTCCGCCGCACCTGCGCGATGGCCTTCCTCGAGACGTCGGCCTTGATGAACGTCTCGTCGTCGATGTCCTCCGGCTTCTTCCGGTCGAGCACCGTCAGGATCGAGGCGGCGGGCGACTGCGCCGAGCTGCGGATCGACCGGCCCCAGCACCGCGTTCGGATCCATCACGATCTCATCCGCGGCAAGCGAGATCAGCGTGCCGCCCGACATCGCGTAGTGCGGCACGAACACCGTCACCTTCGCCCGGTGGCGCCGCAGCGCGTGGGCGATCTGCCCCGCGGCCAGCACGAGGCCGCCCGGCGTGTGGACGATGAGGTCGATGGGACAGTCGGGGTCCGTCAGCTTGATGGCCCGCAGCACGTCCTCGGAGTCGTTCACGTCGATGTAGCGCATCACCGGAAAGCCCAGGAAGCTCATCGTCTCCTGGCGATGCACGAGCGCGATCGCGCGGCTCTTCCGCGCGCGCTCGAAGCGGCGCAGCAGGCGCAGCCGACTCGCCTCCAGCAACTTCTTGCTGGATCACCGGCTGGATCGCAGAAAACATGAAGAACAGCCATAGAATCTCGGCAATACCCATGAGAGCCTCCTTCGATGGTGCTGCGCGCGTTCACCGTCAGCTTCATGTGGCGTGCGCCACCGTCCCCGTCCTCCAACCTCGCCGTCGCACGCGTGCGGAGCTTGAAGGCGACGACGAGGAGCAGGACGCCGAAAGATGATCGAGTAGGCGCCGATCCAGAGGACCATGACCAGGGCCCCGGCGCCCGGAAGAGCGACACGAGGACGCCGAAGGCGATCGACAGCACGCCGGTCAGCGCGAGCCACCACTCGCCCGTGATGTGCTTGCGCAGCCTGACGGCGGCGGCGATCTCGAGGACGCCGGTGAGGATGGCCCAGGCCGCGATCAGGTACACGAGCGCCAGGGCCGTGAGACCGGGCATGACGAAGGCGATGACCCCGGCGGCGATGCTCACCAGGCCCTCGAGGAGCAGCGCCCACCACGGGCGGTCGCCTGCGGCGCCGCCGGATGGCCGGCGATGATGTTGAAGCCGCCCTCGATCAGGGCGTAGCGCGCCGAAGAGCATCACCAGCGCGGCCAGGGTGAGCCCGGGCACGATCGCCGCGAGGACGCCGAAGAGGATCGCGGCGACGCCCCGCAGGGCCACGACCCACCAGTTCTTGGCCAGCAGCTGCCAGCATCGAGCGTCGACTCTGCCGTTCATGTGCGTCCTCCTCGTGGTCCGATGCTCTGTCTCGATCAGTCCGGACCTACCAGCGCGAGAGCCGCCGGGCGACGAAGCGCCACGCCAGCTCCTCGCCGTCGCTCGAGCGCGAGCTCGATCGAGCACGGCGTGCGCGGCGCTCGTCGCCTCGGGCAACCAGCGGGCGCTCTCGCCGCCGTGGCCTCGCACCGCCTCCAGCGCCGCGCGGCACACGGTCTCGACCATCTCCTCCGGGGCGTCCAGCTCCGCACCAGCCGGCACGCCGCGCGCACCGCCGCCTCCACCGCCTCGCTCACCTCGCGGGCGCCCAGCGGCCCTCGCTCCGAGGCGCACGACCACGAGCTCGCGCACGGTGAGGTGGACCCCGCGGACCGGGACGCCCGGCACGCAGGAGCCCCGCCAGCTCCCCGCCATCAGCTCTTCGAACGGCCTCATGCGCCTGGCCTCCCTTCCGACCCGCCCTACGCCGCCTCCACGCGCAGCGCGTCGCCCGCCACGTCCACGCGCACCGTGCCGCCGTCCCGGAGCTTGCCCGCGACGATCAGCCGCGCGACCGGCGTCTCGACCTCCCGCTGGATCGCGCGCTTGAGCGGGCGGGCCCCGAAGACGGGGTCGTAGCCGACGCGGGCCAGATGGGCCCGGGCCGGCTCGGTGACCTCGAGGGTGATCCGCCGCTCGGCGAGGCGCCGCCGCAGCCCCTCGAGCTGGATCTCGACGATCTTCGCGAGCTCGCTCTCCGTCAGGGCGCGGAAGACCACGATCTCGTCGACGCGGTTCAGGAACTCCGGCCGGAACTGGCGGCGGAGCGCCTCGAGCACCTGCTCGCGCATCCGCTGGTAGCTGCGCTCGTCGGCCCCGCGCATCTCGAGGATGAGCTGGCTGCCGATGTTCGAGGTCATGATGATCACGGTGTTCTTGAAGTTCACCGTGCGGCCCTGGCCGTCGGTGAGCCGGCCGTCGTCGAGCACCTGCAGGAGCACGTTGAAGACGTCCGGGTGCGCCTTCTCGATCTCGTCGAGGAGCACGACCGAGTAGGGCTTGCGCCGCACCGCCTCGGTGAGCTGCCCGCCCTCCTCGTAGCCGATATAGCCGGGCGGCGCGCCGATGAGCCGCGCCACCGTGTGCTTCTCCATGTACTCGGACATGTCGAGGCGGATCATGTTGTCCTCGTCGTCGAACAGCGTCGCGGCCAGCGCGCGCGCCAGCTCCGTCTTGCCCACGCCGGTGGGCCCGAGGAAGAGGAACGAGCCGATGGGGCGCTTGGGATCCTTGATGCCGGCCCGGGCGCGGATCACCGCGTCGGCCACGGCGCGCACGGCTTCGTCCTGGCCGACGACGCGGCTGGTGCAGCTCCTCCTCGAGCCGGAGGAGCTTCTGCATCTCCCCTTCCATCAGCTTCGAGACCGGGATGCCCGTCCACCGCGAGACGACCTCGGCGATGTCCTCCTCGTCCACCTCTTCCTTGATGAGCCGCCGCCCGCCCGCGCTCGCCGCGCGCGCTTCCTCTTCCCGCAGCTCGCTGCTCGAGCGCGGCGAGGGTCCCGTACTGCAGCTCGGCCACGCGGTTCAGGTCGTAGGCGCGCGTCGCCTTCTCGATCTCGACCTTCACCTCCTCGATGCGCTTGCGGAGCTGGCGCGGCCGCTCGATGGCCGCCTTCTCGCGCTCCCACTGCTCGCGCAGCGTCTTGGCCTCGGCCTGCAGGCCGCGACAGCTCCTTCTCGAGCTTCTGCAGGCGGTCCCGCGACGCGGCGTCGGTCTCCTTCTTCAGCGCCTCGCGCTCGATCTCGAGCTGCAGGATGCGCCGCGTGATCTCGTCGAGCTCGGCCGGCATCGAGTCGATCTCCGTCCGGAGCCGCGCCGCCGCCTCGTCGACGAGGTCGATCGCCTTGTCGGGCAGGAACCGGTCGGCGATGTAGCGGTCGGAGAGCACGGCGGCCGCCACGAGCGCCGAGTCCTTGATGCGGACGCCGTGGTGGACCTCGTAGCGCTCCTTGAGCCCGCGGAGGATCGAGATCGTGTCCTCCACCGTCGGCTGGTCCACCATGACGGGCTGGAACCGGCGCTCGAGCGCCGCGTCCTTCTCGATGTGCTTCTTGTACTCGTCGAGCGTCGTCGCCCCGATGCAGTGCAGCTCGCCGCGGGCCAGCGCGGGCTTCAGCAGATTGCTCGCGTCCATGGCGCCCTCGGCCGCGCCCGCGCCGACCACGGTGTGCAGCTCGTCGATGAAGAGGATGACCTCGCCCTGCGCGTCCTGGACGGCCTTGAGCACGGCCTTGAGGCGCTCCTCGAACTCGCCGCGGTACTTCGCGCCGGCGACGAGCGCGCCCATGTCGAGGGTGACGACGCGCTTGCCCTTGAGGCCCTCGGGCACGTCGCCGCGCACGATGCGCTGGGCCAGGCCCTCCACGATCGCCGTCTTGCCGACGCCGGGCTGCGCCGATCAGCACGGGATTGTTCTTGGTGCGGCGCGAGAGGATCTGGATGACGCGGCGGATCTCCTCGTCGCGGCCGATGACCGGGTCGAGCTTGCCCTGCTGGGCGAGCGCGGTGAGATCGCGCCCGTACTTCTCGAGCGCCTCGTAGGTGCCCTCCGGCGTCTGGCTCGTCACGCGCTGGCCGCCCCGCACGGACGCCGAGCGCCTCGAGCAGCTTCTCGCCGGTGAGGCCGGCGGCGCGGAACGCCTCGGCCACCGCGCCGTCCTTGAGCTCGGACGAGCGCCAGGAGCAGGTGCTCGACGCTCACGAACTCGTCCTTCATGCCCTGCGCCTCGCGTCTCGGCGCCGGTCAGGACCTCGTTCACGCGGGGCGAGATGTAGACCTGGCCCGGCTGGGCGCCCGGGCCCGGAGACGCGGGGCAGGCGGTCGAGCGCCTGCTGGAGCCGCTCCACCAGCGCTCGGCACGGTTGCGCCCGCCTTCTCGACCACGCGCGCGGCGACGCCGCCGTCGTCGGACGAGGAGCGCCACGGCCAGGTGCTCGGCGTCGATCTGCGGACTGGCCCTGGCGCTGCGCCATGTTCTGCGCCTGGCGCACCGCGTCCTGAGCCTTCTCGGTCATCCGGTTGGGATCCATGGTCGATTCTCCGTGTCGATGGGTGCCGCGCGATGTCAGCGGCCCGGCGCGCGGGCGGGCCAGCTCCGCCTCGACGCGCTCGAGCCGCTCCAGAAGGTCCACGATGATGGCGGCGCCGGTGAGGTTCACGCCGAGGTCGGCGTGCAGGCGAAGCATCCGCCGCAGGCGCGTCGGCGGTGGCCGCCGCGAACGTGCCCGAGCCGGGCGCGAGCGGCTCCACCAGCCCAAGGCGCTCGAGGCGGCCGAGCCTGCGTCGCGCTGATGCCCGCCGCTGCCGCGAGCTCCTCGGCGGACAGGGCGAGCTGCGGGCGACCGGGCGCACGCGTGATCGTCATCTGCAGCAGCGTCCGCGCCGGGCTGCCTGCTTCATGTGCGGACCCCGCGTCGGCCGGACGCGGCCGTGGCGCGCCGCGAGCGCCTCGTACGCCTCGCGATCCGCCGCGCTCGGCCGATCGGGCACCACGATCCTGGCCACGGCATGCAGATCGCCCCGAGCTCCCGTCCGCGGCGGGGCAGGCCACGGCCGCGCAGGCGGAGGCGCCGGCCGCTCTGGGTGCCGGCCGGCACGGTGAGCGTCACCGGCCCGTCGGGCGTGTCGACCTTCACCTCACCGCCCAGCACCGCCTGCCACGGCCAGAGCGGCAAGTCCATCTCGAGGTCGTCGCCGTTCACGCGATAGCGCGGATGCGGGGCGAGGCGCAGGCGCAGGAAGAGATCGCCCGGCGGCCCGCCGTTGATGCCGCGCCCGCCCTGGCCGGCCAGCCTGAGGACGGTGCCGTCGCGCGACGCCGACGGGAATCGTCCACGTCGAGGCTCCGGCCCTCGGCGAGCGTGATGCGGCGCTTGCCGCCCCGCAGCAGGTCCTCCACGGTCACCGGCAGCTCGGCCTCGACGTCGCTGCCCGGCATCGTGAACCGCACACCTCGTCCGCCGCCGGCGCGTCCGGTGCGCCCGCCGAAGACCGAGGCGAAGAAGTCGCTGAACCCGCTCCCGATCCTCGTCGAACGAGGAGGGATCGACGCGTGCGCCATTCGGCGCCGCTCCCGGGCGGCGGTGTGAAGTCCATCCCGCTCTTCCAGTTCGCGCCGAGCGCGTCGTACTTGGCGCGCTTGTCCGGATCGCTCAGGACCTCGTAGGCCTCGTTGATCTCCTTGAACCGCTCGGCGGCCCTGGCGCGCTCGGCGGGCGGCTGAAGATCCGGGATGATGCTTGCGCGCGAGCTGGCGGTAGACGCTCTTGATCTCCTCCGGCTGTCGCGGTGCGCGGCACACCGAGCACCTCGTAGTAGTCCCGGAACTTCACCGCCACGGATCGTTGCGGCCTTCGGGGCCGCGGCGACCACGACCTGGGCCGGACGCAGCAGCTCGTCACCGAGCCGCCAGCCGCGCCGCAGCTCGCGGACCACCGTCCCGGCTCCACGCTCTCGGACGGAGACTGTCGCGACCGCCTCGTGGAAGCTCGGATCGAACGGTTGCCCGACGCTGTCGACGGGCTCGGCCCCCGCCTCGCGCAGAGCGCCGTCATGAACTGTCGGTGCGTGGCGGCCATCCCCTCGTAGAAATCGGGGTCGGTGGACCCGACGGCGAGCGCGCGCTCGAGCGTGTCGAGGACGGACAGGAGCGGCAAGAGCGCCGCCCGCCGCCCCTCGCGGCGCGCGGCGTCCTGCTCGCGCGCTCGCCCGGCGGCGCAGGTTGTCGAAGTCGGCGAGCAGGCGGAGGCTCCGCTGCTCCTGCTCGTCGAGGGCCTGCCGAAGGCGCCCGACCTCGTCGGCATCGAGGGCCCTGTCGCCCGCGTTCGATCTTGGAGGCATCCATCACGCCGTCCTCCCGAGCCGCGTCATCCGTGAGTCCGGAGCGGCGCGGGCGCCACCCGCCGCATGGCGACGTTCACCAGCGCCATGGCGCACCGCCGCCGCGATGGCCATCCCCGCCGTCGCCGGCTCCGAAGGGCTGATCGAGGCCGAGGCGCCCGATCGAGCGAGTAGGCGCCTGGTCCCGCAAATGCCAGGGCGAAGAGCTGCGGCGGTCGAGGTACATCAGCGGCAGCTCGATGCCGTTGGACGACGCGAAGAACCCGTGCGGCCAGTGCACGGCGAAGCATGGCGACCGAGCATCACCAGAACGATGAGCGGCCGGGCCCACGGGCCCGAGAAGGCCGGCGGCGGTCAGGAGCCCGCCGCACCGAGCTCGCCCAGGCCCGCGGCAAGCCGCGAAGACAGACGCCCGGCCGGAAGCCCGAGGCCCTCGAAGAACCCGCGCCGTTCCCTTGACGGCCATGACCGCCGAACCACCCGAAGAGCTTCTGCGCCCCGTGCGCGGCGATGGCGAGTCCGAGGATGAGGCGAGCGATCAGTATGCCGGCATCCATTGCCCTTACCCCTGTCTCGGCCGAGCGGGTCCGCGCTCAGGACTTAGGGTCGTTGGCGTCCTTGAACTCGGCGTCGACCACGTCGTCCGCCTGCGGACCCACGCGAACCGCCGGGGCCGCCCTGGCCGCCATTGGCGCCGCTCGAGCTCTGGCGGCGCATGGCCTCGGCCAGCGTCTGGGCCACGCGCGTGAGGTTCTCCTGCGCGCGCCGGATCTTGTCGCTGTCCTCGCCCTTCAGGGCCTCCCGCGCCTCGTTCAGCGCCTGCTCGACCGACGCGGCGGTCGGCCTCGGGCAAGCTTGGCGCCCTGCTCCGTCAGCGTGCGCTCGGTGGAGTACACGAGGGAGTCCGTCTGGTTGCGCAGCTCGATCTCCTGCCGGCGCCGCGCGTCCTCCGCCGGCATTGGCCTCGGCCTCCCGGACCATCCGCTCGACCTCGGCCTTGTCGAGGCCCGAGGACGCGGTGATGGTGATCTGCTGCTGCTTGCCCGTGGCCATGTCCTTGGCGGACACGTTCAGGATGCCGTTGGCGTCGATGTCGAACGCCACCTCGATCTGCGGCACCCGCGCGGGCGCCGGCTGGATGCCGACGAGCTGGAAGCGGCCGAGCGTGCGGTTGTCGCGCGCCAGCGGCCGCTCGCCCTGCAGCACGTGGATGTCCACCGCGGTCTGGTTGTCGGCCGCCGTGCTGAAGATCTCGCTCTTGCTGCGTGGGAATGGTCGTGTTGCGCGGGATCAAGACGTCGTCATGACGCCGCCGAGCGTCTCGACGCCGAGCGGAGAGCGGCGTCACGTCGAGCAGCACGACGTCCTTGACGTCGCCCGCCGAGCACGCCGCGCCTGGATGGCCGCGCCGACCGCCACGACCTCGTCGGGATTGACGCCCTTGTGCGGCTTCCTTGCCGAAGAGCTGCTTGACCGCGTCCTGGACCTTCGGCATCCGCGTCTGCCCGCCGACGAGGATGACCTCGTCGATGTCGGCCGCGGTGATGCCCGCGTCCTTCATGCGCCTGGCGGCAGGGCTCGATCGGTGCGCTCGACGAGGTCGGCCACCAGCGCCTCGAGCTTGGCCGCGCGTGAGCGTCATCACCAGGTGCTTGGGGCCGGTCGCGTCGGCGGTGATGAAGGGCAGGTTGATCTCGGTCTGGACGCGTCGAGCTGAGCTCGATCTTGGCCTTCTCCGCCGGCTTCCTTGAGGCGCTGCAGCGCCATGCGGTCGCGCCGCAGGTCGATGCCGTTCTGCTTGCGCGAACTCGCTCGGCGATCCAGTCGATCACGCGCTGGTCGAAGTCGTCGCCGCCGAGATGGGTGTCGCCGTTGGTGGCCTTCACCTCGAAGACGCCCTGGCCGAGCTCGAGGATGGAGATGTCGAAGGTCCCGCCGCCCAGGTCGTACACGGCGATCTGCCTCGTCCTTCTTCTTGTCGAGCCCGTAGGCGAGCGCGGCCGCGGTGGGCTCGTTGATGATGCGCAGCACCTCGAGGCCCGCGATCTTCCCGGCGTCCTTGGTGGCCTGGCGCTGGCTGTCGTTGAAATACGCCGGCACGGTGATGACGGCCTGGGTGACCTTCTCGCCCAGGTGGGCCTCGGCGGCCTCCTTGAGCTTGCGGCAGGATCATCGCCGAGATCTCGGGCGGCGAGTACTGCTTGCCCCGGATCTCGATCCGGACGTCGCCGTTCGGCGCCTTGACGACCTTGTAGGGGACGAGCTTGATCTCCTGCTCGCACCTCGTCGTAGCGCCGGCCCATGAACCGCTTGATCGAGAAGACGGTGTTCTCCGGGTTCGTGACGGCCTGGCGCTTGGCGACCTGGCCGACGAGGATCTCGCCGTCCTTGGTGAAGGCGACCACCGAAGGGGTGAGGCGGCTCCCTTCCTGGTTGGGGATGACGAGGGGATCGCCCCCTCCATCACCGCGACGACCGAGTTCGTGGTGCCGAGGTCGATGCCGATCACCTTCCCCATGCTGTCCTCCCTATGGTGTTTGTGCAGCCTAGTACGCGACCGTGATCCGGTTGTCGACCTCGGTGACTCCCGGCGCCGACCACGCGGTCCGCTCCGCCTCCTGCTTCTCCGCCCACGAGCGCACGATGCCCCTCAGGATGACCTTGCTGCCGTGCACCTCGACCGTGATCCGCGCGGCGTCGGTCTGCGCACTGCGCACCAGCGCCTCTTCGATCTTTTTCTTGAGGTCCGACGGCGTCATCGGAGGCTTGACCGTGATCGCATTGAGCACGCCCTTGACGCCGGGTAGGCGACGGAGGGCCTTCTCGGCATCCTCCTTCTGGAACTGCCAGTCCAACGTGCCCCGAAGCGTGACGAAGCCCTTGGAGACCGTGACGTCGATCTTGTCCGCCGGCACGAACACGTCCGAACGGAGCGCCTGGACTGCGGCCGCGGCGATATCGGTGTCCGTGCGCTCGGCGGCCCCGGGCAGCCGCACCTCGATCTCATTGGCCACGGCCTTCACCCCGCGCACCCGATGCGCGGCCTCCTCGGCCGCCCAGCGCTTGGTATAGGAGTCGACCCAGCCCGTGAGCGTCACGACACCGTCCTTCACGACCACGCCAATCTCGTTCGGCCTGATGCGGGGCTCCCACGCCAGCTCCGCCAGTACCCGCGCTGGATCTGCTCGTCAGTGATCTTCTCCGTCTCGGTTGCGGTGGCCATGTCGAGCCTCCTGTTCGTCGGTGCTGCGACCCGGACAGAGTACGTAGCAAGAGCGACGCCAGCGCCCGCGCGAGCGCATTCGCGTTTGGATGCGAACCTTTCGAGCCATGGCGCGGATGAGGTGGGTGAAGACGAACCCGAGTGATTCGCGCCCGCCGGACCGAGCGCGCCGATACACTCGCCCGGTCCGCAATTGGCGGGCGGGTGAAATCTCACCCGTCGCGGGTGGTGCCAACCGGCCGAGCGCAGGCCCGCGGCTCATAGGGTCAGGTCCAGCACGCGCGCCGCCCCGCTCGAGGTCCCAGGTTTCGCGATCGGCATCAGGTGACGACGCACCCGGAGGAAGGGTGACGCGCGAATGCCGAGCACGCCGATGGCTTGTCCCGTGCGCGCTACTCGGCCACTCGGGGCGGCTTTCTCACCTGCCGGACTGAAGGCGTGCGCCGAGACGTCGTAGTCGAGGTAGTTCACGTAGATCCCCGGCGCCCCCGCATAGAGATCGCGCGCCACCGCCAGCGTGAAGAACTGGCGCACCCACACCGAGATGCCGATCTTGATCGTGAGCCAGCGCCAGCGGCCGACCTCTCCGAAAGCGATCCGCGATGAAGCGCAGGCCGGCTCTCGCCACCTCGACGATGGTCTGGGTCAGGCTCTTCACGAAGACCCAGCCCGCCACCACGAAGGCCGAGAGCGCATTGAGCACGCTGGCGCCCTTGGGCCGGGTCGAGGCTGGTGAAGCTGAAGAGGTTATTGTCGGCGCTTCCCGTGAAGACGCAGCCGTAGGCGCTGCCGCCGTGCAGGATGCCCCGACGCCGCGCCGCCTGCTTGGCCTCGACCGCCGCGGCGTGTCCCGGCCTCGGAAAGTGGATATCGCCACGGAGCTGCCGATCGTAGTAGTGAAACCCAGGGATGTCGGGGCGCACCCCGTACATCGCCGCCATGTGGAAGGCCGCCGTCGACGTCGGCAACCTGACGTGCCATCGGCTCGAGCCGGTAGTCGTGACGCTCGAGCAGGCGGGCGAGAAAGGGCATGCGCCCCGGCCGCGAGCGCCTCGTCGAGCACCGCGCGCGAGAGGCCGTCGATCTGCACGACGAGGAACCGCCGATGCGTGGGCGTCGGGCGGCGCCACGGCGCAGGCGGCGGATCAGGCGATCGACGGCGTCCTGGGCGGAGAGCCAACTCGTCGAGGGCCATCGCGCGCTCAGGCGGGAGCGGCGAATTGCCCCGACGCGAACCCGTAGCGCTTCAGGAGCTTGCCCAGATCCCGCCGCTCCTTGCCCGCCGCGCGCGGCCCGGCTCACATTGCCCCCTTTGCTCGATCATGAGCTGCGTCAGATACTGCCGCTCGAACGCCTTCCAGCATCCGGCGCTTCTGCGCCTTGTACGAGCCGGTCCGCTCGGCCGGCTCTGTCGCCATCGACGCCGACGCCCCGCTCGGCCACTCCGGCAGCCCGAGATCCCGCGGCTCGATCCGTCCCCCTGCGCCATTGGCAGCGCCCGCACGATCGCGCTCTCCAGCTCCCGTACATTGCCCGGCCACTCGCACGCGAGCAGCGCCGCCTCCGCCTCCGCCGTCAGCACCGGCGCCGCCCCTGTCCGCCCCCTCGTACTTCGCGATGAAGTGCTCCGCCAGCGGCACGATGTCCTCCCGCCGTTCCCGCAGCGGCGGCAAGTTCACCGCAAACACCGATACCCGGTAGTAGAGGTCCGCCCTGAACGCCCCCGCCCGCACTTCAGACCCTCCAGCCGCGCATTCGTCGCCGCCACGAATCGCACGTCTGCCCGCTGCTCCACCGTCGATCCCAGCGCCCGGTACCTCCGGTCCTGGAGAAACCGCAGCAGCGCCACCTGCGCCCGCGGCGTCAGCGTGTCCAGCTCGTCCAGAAACAGCGTCCCCGCGCCGCCTCGCTGATCAGCCCCGGCCGCCGCGCGTGCGCGTCCGTGAACGCCCCCGCTCATGCCCGAACAGCTCGCTCTCCAGCAGCGTGTCCATCAGCGCCCCGCAGTTCACCGCCACGAACGGGCTCTCCGCCCGCGCGCTCAGCGCGTGCACCGCCCGCGCCACCAGCTCCTTGCCCGTCCCTGTCTCGCCGGTGATCGAGCACCGGCGCCTCCGCCTGCGCCACGGTCGGCAGCCGCTCCCAGCACCTCGCGAAATGCCGGCGCCTTCCCGATGAGCCCCTCCACCACCTGATCGCCCGTGAACGCTTCCCAGTCGGCCGTCAGCAGCTCTCCCATCGATCCCTCCATCGGCGCCACCCGCGGATCGGATGGCGCCATCGTGATGTCCAATACCCGGACCACGGTAGTGCGGCGGGTTTCGCCCGCCTACGAGCGATCGAGCTGCCGCCTCGTACTCACAGTAGTCCTTCCAGGCGTTCTTTCGAGCCAGGCCATATTGCCGAGAGCGAGCATGAGGACTGGCAGAAGCCCGGTTCTCCTCGATGCGCTCGCCATGGCTCAGATCTCCCGGACTGGCGCGACCGCCGGCGGCTTCGGTACCGGCATGTCTCGTCCCCGCGGCCGCCGCGCGTGCCCCGGCGCGCCGGCCCGGATCCATCTCCGTTGCCGCGCGGATGATGACGGCGCCGGAACGCCAGCGGCGTCATGCCGAGCCGCTGGCGGAACGCCTTGTCAAGGTGGGGCAGGGGCGTTCATCGCCACTCGTCCATTGCCGTTGTCCGTGAGGAAGTCGTCCACCGCTCGTCTCCCCCGCGTGCCACGCAGGCTAGGTGGCGGGACAGAGAGGGGCTAGTAGGATGATGCGCCGCTCTATTGAACCGT
>ERZ1370068.7199-contig-6130_pt1 | contig 15494 bp, 28 predicted proteins | sample MGYA00561227_ERZ1370068 | MGnify/ENA primary metagenome ERZ1370068 (study PRJEB38410, sample SAMEA6850437) | metagenome | study: Metagenomic assessment of the ecological functions of the soil: analysis of the soil microbiota associated with the...
ATCGAAAACGGCTTGGTCACATAGTCCGTCACCCCGGCTTCAAAACCAGCGCGGGTGCTGGGCTCGTCCGTCATGGCTGTCAGCATCAGGACAGGCAGAGGCTGAGTCTCGGGCTTCGCGCGGAGCGTTTTCATGACCGCGAGGCCGTCCATGTCGGTCATCTTGTAATCCAGCACCACGAGGTCCGGCATGTGCTCGTCGATCATCCGGAGCGCCTCCAGGCCGGTGGTAGCCGTGCTGACCGTGTACTGATCCTCCTCCAGCGCGCGAACGATCATCGAGAGCATGTCCAGCTGGTCATCAACCACGAGTATGTTAAAGCGGCGCTGCGCGACAGACGCCTGAAAGGGTCAGCCGTGACAAACGGCTTCAAGGGGAGCATGGTTCTAAGACGAGTTCGCAGCCCTCATACGCGCAGAAGACATCGAGTCCGGCCCCGCGTTGCAGGGCCAGGGTCCGGGCCTTGCGCTCGATGTCCGCGACGAAGTGATCGTTGTGGCTCGGATCGTGGTGGGTCAGTGCGACCTGCCGCACGCCGAGCCGCCGTGGCCATTTGCACCATAGTCGTACGTGCTGTGGCCCCAGGTTTTCTTTAGGCCGTACTCCTCGGGTGTGTACTGGGCGTCGTGGATAACGAGATCGGCGTCGGCCATGAATTTTGCGTGCCGGCGGTCTCCCTCGTGCAGGATGGACTCGATATGGCCCGGCTCGGCACCAGCGCGCCAGAGCTCATCGGAGAACGGCTCGTGGTCCACCAGGTATACCACCGCCACGCCGTCGGCTTCGACTCGGTAGCCCAGCGTCATGGCCGGGTGATGGAGAAATTGCGTCGCGACCCGCGCGCCGCCGATTGTGTGGATGCCCTCGGTCAGGTCGTGGTAGGTGATCGTGGCCGGCAGCTGGTTCAACTCGATGGGGAAATAGGTGAACTCCATCTGGCCGGCCAGCACGTCATGCAGCGAGCCGCGGCTGCCTTCCGGGCCATAGATCGCGACGGAGTTCCCTTTGACAAAGGCCGGGCTGAAGAACGGAAAGCCTTGAATGTGATCCCAGTGCGTATGTCCGAGGAGAATGTTCGCGTTAATGGCTCTCTTGCCTTGGGCCATCAACTCGGCGGCCAGCCGGTGCGCGCCGGTGCCGCAGTCAAAAATCAAAAGGTCGCCGTTGGCAGTGGTCAGCTCGACGCAAGAGGTATTGCCGCCGAAGTAGTTTGTGCCCGGCCCGGGGGTGGCGATCGACCCCCTCGTTCCCCAGAAACGTACTCTCATGAGTCCGTCGCTCCCTTGCGTGAGGCATCGTTCACGGAAACGATCCTAACCACTACGGGCTTTATAGACTGTTCATTATTGCTCGCTGTTGTGGCCCACTTAAAATTTGGACACATGGCGCAAATCTGCCCGGACCTGCTAATCGGTCAGATGGAAGCTGGCGCGAGGTCCGAGTCGACGGTTAGCAGCGCGCATTGCGCCCGCGTAGCGTCCAATCTAGCGAAGATGAAGTCGAGAGGGGATGCTATTCTGGGGCGTTGCAGCGCTGTTCTTATCCTGGTCGTGAAAGCGCAAGTGAAAACGAGGTTGAATGCCGCCTTTGCGACGGTCGTGCGGGCGGGTGCAGGCGCGCTGCTCGTCCGCGGTAGTCCACTCTTCCCTCACCCGACGTCGGCAACTAGTCGCGCTGGCGACCTGCCACGCTCTGCTCGCGAGCTATTCGTCGCGCGATTACGCCGAGGTAGCGGGCGACAGCGCCACCTCGACGTTCCGTGAAAACGAGACACCAAAAATGGCCCCTGGAGACAGGGACCCGAAATGAACACTTCCATGGCCCAATTCGCAGCACGGAGACCGAGGTCATATCTGCGAAATGCCGCGGTGACCGCACGGTTTTGAGCGACCTTCGTATGCGCGGCCTCTACACCGCGGAGGCGATTGCCTCTCGCAGGTGGGTGAGGCAGCAAATGCGCCAGGTGAGGGCGTTGACTAAGAGGCTGCGTCAGCCTTGATCCTCTCCCCAATTTTCAGAACGATCCAGTTCTGCCCCACGGACCGGCTGACCCACGGGCCGGCAGGCTGGTAACGCGGCAAAAGAACGGCCGCCGTGGCCGCCCACTTGCTGCTATGATCGGCGGCACCCGCGCAACGACATCATCGCTAAGCTCAACGGCGCGGTCGTCAAGGCTCTCATCGATCCGAAGGTAAGCCGACTGTTCTCCGAACTGGGTTTGGAAATCCCATCGGACGAGCAACGCACGCCGGAAGGGGTACGGGCATTTCACAAGAACGATATTGAGAAGTGGTGGCCGATAATCAAAGCAGCGAACATCAAGGCGGAATAAGCGAAGGCGGACCTTCACGTCCGCCAACTGCACCAATGCTTCAGGACTTGCCGGTGCGCCATGGCTGAGCCTGCGGTAAACCGACCGGGCTCCAAGCCAGCGATATGGATTCCAGAATCCCAACCGGTTTGGGCTTTGCGTTAGACGAGAAGGATTTTACTTTGGCTTGGGCGCGCTGGTGCCGGCGGGCGAGCTTTGACGAGGTTGGCTGCAGAGGTCGCGGGATTGCTTGCCCGCCTTTGATGGCTGCGGCGACCCCGGCACGATAATTCCGTCGAGCGTGGTGACTGCGCCCAGTCCGGCTTCGCGTTCAATGGATGCACTGTAACCTTGCTCGCCATCTGCAATCCGCTTGTCGATCACCACCGCCGTCGGCAGTATCTCGGCATTCACCCCGGCTTTATCAAGTGCGCCTCGACCCTATTTGAAACCCTCAATCCAACGCCGCCGCACTTCGGCGGCATTGTTGAATGATGCGCGTCGTCAGACCTAACGATAACCGCGCAGGGTCCGGTATTATGTCAGGGTGGTTGGCCATGTCGCTGCCAAAGGAGGCAACTGCTTGCGGCAGGTGGCCAGCATCGACATAAACCAATGCTCGCTTTTGCACCAAGCAAGATGTTTATTGCGGTCCATTTATTCTCCATTGTTCAATCGGTGTCTTGTCAGTCCAATATGGCGTGTACAAGTCGATCAACATATCACGCCAGCGCAACTCAAACTCCCCGACAATTGATGCTGCCTGGGAGTTTGTCATCGAGGCCCCAAGGACTCCGGATCCGAGGTCCGCCTCGACGAGTGACGGACACGCCTTAACGTGCCGCACCTTCCCCGACGAGTGAGAATGAGCCCCAGAAGCCCGGATAGGCATTCCAAATATCGGACCTGTCGTCGAGATAGGCGAGCATTGCACGGCGCAGCGCCTCCGCGCGGCCGATGGTCTGGTTTGATTTCATGATGTCGAACGTCGACGTGGTCAATCGGGTCGCCGCCTTGGAATCGATTCGCCAGTGTGAGACCAGCAGCGCGCGGGCGCCCGCATAGAAGAAGGCGCGCGCGAGGCCCGACAGGGCTTCCGCGCCCGGCTTCTCACCTGCCGCCGTATTGCAGGCGGACAGCACCACCCAATCGGCATTGAGCTTGAGTTGCGCCACCTCGCTCGCGGTCAACAGCCCATCGTCGAGTTCGCTAGGCTCATTGGGCAATGTCAACGCAAGCGATGGCTCCCCGAGTCCCTTCCCGTCGCCGCCGTGAGATTCTGATAAGAGGCTTATCAGCGCTCACCAACGCAGTCACTTTGGACATTCCAACCTCTCAGGCCATGGGATAGCGAGGCAGGCGCTCAAGTTCGCCGCGAATCGTCGGGCTGCGACGCGGGCCAAAACACGCTGGTCACGTAGCGGCAGGATGGGCACTCATATCCGATCAGCCCCGGCTCGTTTTGCTGCGGCTCGATCCTGACCACCTCGTCCATCGTGGCCTTGCAGCGTGGGCACGCTATACTATTTCGTCTTTTCGAAAGGTTCGACACGCAAACGATCCCTTGCGACGGGGTTCAAGGGCTTCTACGAGCGTCAACGCGTCATGGAGCGGGTTGGTTGCAGCCTTACGGCCGGTCTGTTTCTAGTTCTCATCTAGCTTGAGCGCTGTCATGCCGATCAGGGCATACTTGGGCGGCCTCCGGTTCGACCCGGAGACCACGCGTCTCATGGCCATCGCTTTCGAAATGGCCCTTGTGGCCCTCCAGCGCACCGATGGCATCGTCAACCCGACCCGTGAAGCGGTCGCCAAAAAGATCATCGAGCTTGCGAAGGCTGGTGAGCGCGACCCGGAGCGTCTATGCGACACGGCCTTGCAGTCGTTGCGGCCAAGCCCCGGAGTGATAATCAGCGACCCCAATCCTCTTCCGCCTCTCGCCTCACCGCCGGTGCTTCCGGATTCTTGAACTTCAGCCAGTCCGGCGAGCGGCCAGACCGATAACGCGAGCCGGGGCGCTTCGAGACGATGCCTTCGAGCCCCATCTTGCAGAGTGAAGCGTCCGCACATGGCTGAAGGGTCTCAGGTGCTAACCGTAGTAAGCGGCGTCAACGCTCTGTAGCCGACGATTCTCGCCGAGCTGCCAATGAGAAATGCCATTGGACGATTTTGTTGCCCCTGGCGTGCCACTTTTCAGATAGCGATCGGAATGGAGTGTCAGAGCGGTTGCGCCCGCGTTGCCTCTTATTGCTTGAAAATAAACGACTTTAGGGGAGTGGGCGGTTTGCCTATGGCGTGATCGCGGGTGGTCTCTTACCCGAAAGTCCGCGTTGCCGAATCGGGGCGGCGGGACTCGCCGCGGTCGCTTCTTGCACGGGTCTGGTCCGAGGTTGCGGGGCGTCCTCATGAGAACAGACGGTGTACAAAAGTCAACCGTTCAGCCAGATATCTGAAGTCGTCCCGGCGCAGACCCGCGCGCCGATGCGGCATTCAGGTTTTGGAATATTTTGGCCCCGGCATCACCTCCGGGGCCGTCCGTCATCGCGGCAGCGATGCCGCGAGCAGGCGTTAGACGCTACACTCTAGGTGCCGTACAGACCCTGAAGCTTCGCCCAGGCTTCCGGATAGGTCCCTGCGAATGCCACGGCCTTCCAGCCGGCGGCCCGCGGGGCCGTTCACGTCGTTATGCCAGATCTTGCAGTCGCCATACGCCCAGCGGACGACGACCCACTCGGGGCGAACGACTGCGTTCGCAGACGGTGTGACGGCGAGGGCCACGCAGCAGCGTGCCCAGGGCGGTAGCCAAGCATTTCATCAGAAAATCTCCTTCATCATTCGTCCGGCGAACTCCGCTTCGCCGCGATCATGTAGACGCGCTGTGACAGTGTGAGGTTCAAGCAACTGTTTGATCTCGCCTCACTGACGTCGCGGCGTCCTTGCCCGGGAGCCGGAGAGCAGGCGCACGTGACGGGCTCACGCTGGCAAGGCAGGAGCAACGATGATGACGATCCTCAGCCTGAAGCACGCCGCCGCATGGCGGCTGATTGCGGCCGTGCTGGGAGCCCCTGACGAGCACCGCGGCCTTCGCCGAGGCCGCCATGCGCCAGGCACCCATGAAACACCTGTCGTTCGCGGCGCTGTCTGCTGGCCGAGATGACCGATGTCGCCATCCGGCGACGCGGCTGGGGCCGGGAGGCTTTGCGGCGATGGGGGTCGCATGCCGCATCCAGTTCACCTGCGCGCGCAAGGCCACCTGCATCATGATGGTCACTTTCGATGGTCGCTGACATCCGCTGGGGCAAAGGCGGTGCCGATACGCGCCTCGGCTGGCGGGCTTCGCCCCCGCCCCGGGACGGTTTCTGTGACGGATGCCCGGCTCCTCTCAGAATCCGGCGTTCTTGGCCTGGGTCCGCACAAGCCCGGGGGTTGCGCTCGGGCGATTTCATCCTCGTATGGGATGAGCGGACAGCAGCGAAAGCGAGGAAGCGATGGCGCGACAGGTGAGGGCAGAGCGGATGCCGGCCCGGAGCAGGGCCTGGCTGGAGGCGGAAGATGCCTGGCGGGTTGCGAGGGCGGACGCCGGCGGCAGGCAGCGTCGAGCGCGTCATGATCCGGCGGCTGGATCCCAAGGCATGGGGCCGAATTGGAAGGTCGCCGATATCATTCCGCAGCCGGCGCCATCGGTCAGCGGGAGTTGCGCCGCGGCGCTTGCCATTGACCGCCACCTACACGCTTGAGAGACGAGCCTCGGTAACAGATCTCAGAGCCTGTTTCACAGATCGCTGTCGCGAGGCGGTCCGTCTCGTTGTTGTTCGGGGCCGTCACGACGACGCAGGTACATTTCCTTTGCGACGCGCAGGGTCGACTGTCAGGCTGCGATGCGCAAAGCCGCGCGCTCGCGCTTTCCCCCGCGCACGACCGCCCGGAGAGATGACGCGCAGGCACCGCTTGCGTTATCGCGCCGTCACGCCTCGAAGCCGTCTTGCCGATCTTGCCTTCGGTGCCGTTCATCAGTCGCGCGATGTTGGCGCGGTGCATGATCCACAACAGCACCGTCAGCAGCGCAAAAGTGCGGGCTCCGGCCGGGTGCCGAGCATCCAAAGCGCGAACGGCGTCGCGGCGCTGGCGACGAGCGCGGCGAGCGACGAGTAGCGGGTGATCGCCGCGACCGCGAGCCAGATCAGGCAGAAGGCGAGCGCGACCGGCCATGCCAGCCCCAGGAGAAGGCCGATATAGGTGGCGACGCCCTTGCCGCCCTTGAAGCCGAGCCAGACCGGGAACAGAGTGGCCGAGGGAAGGCGCCGAGCGCGGCGGGGATCGCGAGGTCGTGCGCGCGAAGTAGCGATACTCCGGTCCATAATAATAATAGATGGCGCAGGACGGCGAAGGTGCCCTTGAGCGCATCGCCTCAACAGCGTCGCGGCGGCGAGCCTCTTGCGCCCGGTGCGCAGCACGTTGGTCGCCCCGATATTGCCTGAACCGATGGAGCGAATGTCGCGCGTGCCGGCAAGCCGCGGTGATGATCAATCCGAACGGGATCGAGCCGCAGAGATATCCGAACAGCAACGCCGCGGCGTAGGCACGGCAGCAGCGACGGATTGAAAGACTGCAGCATGGCGTTTCCCAGCACGCTTGCGGCGCTGCTCACGCATCGCATCATAACGCAGCTCCGGCGATGTGCGGCGCGGCGCACGAACACCACGCGATGTGTGCCGGTCGGTCGAGGATAACAGTCGAGCGGCGACGCATGCGCACACGCCGGAAATGGCTGGCGCGCGTTACCGAGATCTCGTATGAAAAACACAGCATCCAGGAGTATGCGACGCATGCCCGGAGCGGGAGACCGCGCCGGGTTTTTGTTTGCTGTCGTTTTGCCGAATCGGGCCGGGTTGGCCAGACGAATCCGAGTTGCGAAAAGCGCAACAATGGGCGAAGCGGCACGGCGATCAAGTCACGGCCCGGCCTCGTCGAGCGGACGGTGTCCTGTATTTTCCTGTATTTAACAATGCGGCCGATCGATCGATCCGTGCGGGCGGGCGGCCTCAGACGTATTCGTACACGGTCCGGCCGGCCACGATGGTGCGCACCACGCGTCCCTGCAGCTGCGCCTCGTCGAACGGCGTGTTCTTGCATTTCGACTTGAGCTCGGCGGGATCGAGCACCCAGGGCGAGTCGAGGATCGATCACGATGACGTCCGCCGGGCTGCCCTGTCGCAGCGTTCCGCCGGCGAGGCCGAGGATCTCGCGCCGGCCGGCTCGACATGGCCTTGATCAGGGTCGTGAGCGGCAGCTCGCGCGCTGTGGACGAGGCGCAGGCCGGCGGTGAGCATGGTCTCGATGCCCGATGGCGCCCGGGCTCGCCTCGGCGAACGGCAGGCGCTTGCCTTCCACGTCCTGCGGATTGTGGTCGGACATCGACCACGTCGATCAGGCCGGACGCGAGCGCTGCGACCAGCGCGGTGCGATCGTCCTCCGCCCGCAGCGGCGGGCTGAGCTTGAGGAACGTGCGGTAGGGTCCGACGTCGATTTCGTTCAAGGTGAGATGGTTGATGGACGCTGACGCGGTGACCTGGAGTCCCTGCTCCTTGGCGCGGCGCAGGACCTCGAGGGCTTCGGCGCAGGTGAGGAGGCGGCGTGATAGCGGCTTTCGGTCAGCGCAACCAGGCGCATGTCGCGCTCGAGCATGATGGTTTCGGCCGCCGTGGGTACGCCCATGAGGCCGAGCGCGCGCGGCGAATTCGCCTTCGTTCATCACGCCTTCGCCCACGATGTCGGGGTCCTCGGTGTGATGGACGATGAGGGCATCGAAGTCGCGCGCATAGGTGAGCGCGCGGCGCATCACCTGCGCGTTGGTGACGCTCTTGGCGCCTTGGGTGAAGGCAATCGCGCCCGCCGCCTTGAGCAGGCCGATCTCCGCCATCTCGTCGCCGCGCAGCCCTTGGTGAGCGCCGCCATCGGCTGCACGTGCACGATCGAGGTGTCGCGCGCCCGGCGCAGGACGAAGTCGACGATGGCGGGATCGTCGATCACCGGCGAGGTGTCGGGCTGGCACACGATGGTGGTGACGCCGCCGGCGGCGGCGGCCTGGCTCGCCGAGGCGATGGTCTCGCGATATTCCGCGCCGGGCTCGCCGACGAAGGCGCGCATGTCGATCGAGCCCGGGCGCCACCACCTTGCCCTTGCAATCGATGACCTCGGTGCCCTCGGGCACGCCGGCGGCGCCGATGCCGCGCTTGGCCTCGCGGATCACGCCGTCGGCGAGCAGCAGATCGCCGTGGATGTCGAGATCGCGCGAAGGGTCGAGGATGCGCCCATTGGCGAGCAGGATCGGGCGGCGCTCGGTGACCATCATGGGCGATCGCCTTTGCGCCGGGCGGGGGACCTCAGGCATTCGGCAAGGTCCGCGACATTGCCTCGAGCACGGCCATGCGCACCGCGACGCCCATCTCGACCTGCTCGCGGATCAGCGACTGGGCGCCGTCGGCCACGGCGGTGTCGATCTCGACCCCGCGGTTCATCGGGCCCGGATGCATCACCAGCGCGTCCGGCTTGGCGTAGGCGAGCTTCTTCTGGTCGAGCCCGAAATAGTGGAAGTACTCCTGCGTCGGAAGGCACGAACGAGGCCGTTCATGCGCTCGCGCTGCAGGCGCAGCATCATCACGATATCGGCGTCGCGCAGGCCCTCGCGCATGTCGCGCGTCACCTCGACGCCGAACCGCTCGATCCCGGCCGGCAGCAGCGTCGAGGGCGCGACCACGCGCACGCGCGCGCCGAGCGCATTGAGCAGGATGATGTTCGAGCGCGCGACCCGCGAGTGCAGGATGTCGCCGCAGATCGCCACGGTCAGCCGCTCGATGCGGCCCTTGTTGCGGCGGATGGTGAGCGCGTCGAGCAGCGCCTGGGTCGGATGCTCGTGCGAACCGTCGCCGGCATTGATGACCGAGCAGTCGACCTTGCGCGCCAGCAGCTCGACCGCGCCCGAGGCATGATGGCGGACCACGATGATGTCCGGGCGCATGGCATTGAGGGTGATCGCGGTGTCGATCAGCGTTTCGCCCTTGCGCATGGAGGACGAACCGACCGACATGTTCATGACGTCGGCGCCGAGCCGTTTGCCGGCGAGCTCGAACGACGCCTGGGTGCGGGTCGAGACCTCGAAGAACAGGTTGATCAGCGTGCGCCCGCGCAGCGAGCTCTGCTTCTTCTCGATCTGGCGGTTGAGCGCGACGAACTCCTCGGCGAGATCCAGCAGGCCCAGAATCTCCGAGGACGAAAGTCCTTCGATCCCCAACAGGTGGCGCTGGTTGAGGACGAATGTGGACTTTTGGGCGATGTTCATTAAAGCCGGTTCTATAGGCTTGGAGGCGGCTTCCCGCAAGGACGGCAAGAGGGTGGATCGAACGCGGCTGTGGATGTTTCTCCGGCGGCGGACGTTCCCGCCGGGCGGGCGGGCGGTTCCATCAGATCGGCGACGCCGTCACTCGATCTTGATGCCGGCATCCGTACGACTTTGCTCCACTTTTCGATGTCGGCTTTGATCTGGGCGGCAAACTCCTCGGGCGTGCTGCCCACCGCCGAGAAGCCGAGCGCCGCGAGCCGTTGCTGGATGTCGGGCAGCAGGACGATCCGTGCCAGCTGGCGGGAGAGAGATCCACCACGAGTTTCGGCGTCGCAGCGGGCGCGACCAGGCCGATGATCAATTCGGTTTCCTGGTCGTCGAGACCGCTCTCGGCCATGGTCGGGACGTCGGGAACGATGGGAGATCGTTTAGGGCTGGTCACCGCCAGCGCCCGCGGCGATCCCTCCTTGATGTGCGGTGCCGCCGAGGGCAGCCCGATATAAGCGACGAGCGTATGGCCGGCGACGGTGGAGGCGAGGATGGGGGCCGCCCGGGAAAAGGTACGCGGACGATCGGCAGGTTCAGCCCGAGCCGAAAGAGCTTCCTCGCTGGTGAGCAGGTTCTGGCCGAGCTCATGGACGCGAAGCTGTATTTCGCGGGATCGGCGCGCGCGAGTTGGACAAGCTCGTGCAAGGTTTGCGCCGGCACCGAAGGATGGACCAGGACCACCGACGGTGACGATGAGACCAGGCCGACCGGCGCGAAGCTTTGACCGGGTCGTACTGCGGCCTTGATGAAATCGTGGACGTGACGGCGAGATCATTGGTTACGAACAGCAGGGTCTGGCCATCCGGCGGAGCGGCCGCGACCATCGCCGCGCCGCGTGCGCCGCTCGCGCCGCTGACGTTCTCAACATAGAACTGGTGCCCGAGCGCCTCGGAGAGTTTTTGTGCGCAGAGACGGGCGATGAGGTCGGTCGGACCGCCGGGCGGATAGGGCACGATGATGCGCACGTTTCCGCTGGGATAGGTTTGAGCGTGGCTTGCGCTCGCGATCACAAGCGCGGCGAGACATGCGACAGCCCGAAGTGCGCGCATCATGTCCTCCCCTGCTTTTCTTGGCGGGTTGAGGACCATTCTGCCTCGATCGCGCCGGTCTGGTCGAGCGCCGATCCCGAGGACCTGTGCTAGGATTCACGCAGTCGCCAGGAGGCGTTCCATGGCTGCCGACATGGCTACTCAGCCGCGCGTCGACGCGCTTCTCAATCAGTCGCCGCCCTATCTCGACGTCGATCTCTACGCGAGCGACCAACCGCTGCGAAACGCCGTTGCGAGCAATGGCGGCGACGGCGGCACGCGGCGGCGCTGTCGGCATTCGGCAAGCATTGGGGCAGCGCCGGCATGTTCCGAGCTTGGCGGCAGGCCAATGAGAACCCGCCGAAGCTGAGACTTTCGACGCCAAGGGCTTTCGCCGCGATTTCATCGAGTTTCATCCCGCCTATCACGAGCTCATGGCCGCGAGCCTCGCAGCGGGTCTGCAGGCGTCGACCTGGCGCGACGACGCGAGACCTGCGGCCGCGCCCGCGCAAGTGATCCGCGCCGCGCGCTTTTACATGGCCGCGCAAGTCGAGACCGGACACCTGTGTCCCATCACCATGACGCGCGCCGCGGTCGCGGCGCTGGCCGTCGAGCCCGGCTCGTCGCCAAGCTGATGCCCCTGATCATGTCGCGGCGCTACGACCCGCGTTTCCTTCCGTGGTGGGAGAAGACCAGCATCACGCTCGGCATGGGAATGACGGAGAAGCAGGGCGGCACCGACGTGCGCGCCAACCGGACACGCGCGGAGCCCGCGGGCGAAGGCTACGCGGTCAACGGCGACAAATGGTTCATGTCGGCGCCGATGTGCGACGCCTTCCTGGTGCTGGCGCAGGCGCCGGGCGGGCTGACCTGTGTCCTGATGCCGCGCTTCCGCCCGGATGGATCGGTCAACGGACTGCATTTCCAGCGCCTCAAGGACAAGCTCGGCAACCGTTCGAATGCGTCCTCGGAGGTCGTGTTCACGGACGCCTTTGCCTGGCGCGTGGGCGAGGAGGGCAGGGGCGTGCGCACCATCATCAACATGGTGCAGCTCACCCGGCTCGATTGCGCCATCGCGTCGGCAGGCATCATGCGCATGGCGCTTGCCCAGGCGCTCCACCATGCCCGCCACCGCACCGTGTTCCAGAAGCATCTGGGCGATCAGCCGATGATGCGGGCGGTGCTGGCCGACATGGCGCTGGATGTGGAAGCCGCGACCGCGCTGGTCATGCGGCTGGCGCGCTCGTTCGATCTCGCGCCGCAGATGCCGCGCGAGGCGGCGCGGGCGCGGCTGCTCACACCGGCGGTGAAATACTGGGTGTGCAAGACCGCGCCGGGTTTCGTCTACGAGGCGATGGAGTGTCTCGGCGGCAATGGCTATGTCGAGGAGAGCTCTGCTGCCGCGGCTCTACCGCGAGGCGCCGGTCAACGCGATCTGGGAAGGCTCGGGCAACGTGATGTGCCTCGACGTGCTGCGCGCGCTCGCCCGCGATCGCGACGCCGCGCTGGACGTGCTGGACGCGCTCGCTGCCGAGGCAACCGATCTACCAGGCGCGCGCGAGGCTGTGGATTTCATCCAGCGCGCATTTTCCAGGCCTGATTCCGAAGCGCATGCGCGCGCCGGTGTCGGCCGGCTCGCTCTGCTGGCCGCGGCAGCGGCATTGCGCAGCAGCGCGCCGCCGGAGGTCGCGGAGCTCTTCGCCCGCACGCGATTGAGCGCTCGCCACGGACGCCATGTACCGGAACCAGCGATCTCGGGGTCGGCGAAGCGCGCCTGCTCGACCGCGCCCTGCCGCTGACCTGAGCGATCGAACGTCCCGCCCACACGTTCTTGTGAAGCTTGAGATCTGCGCTGCCATACGCGCGCGGGAACCGCGCCGCGCGACCACACGTTGACTAGGCATGCCATCGGCATCGAAACAAAGGAGGCCAGCAATGGCGAATGTCTTGAGAAACGCAGTGATCGGGTGCGCGCTCGCCGGCACGCTCGTGTTGGGGCGGTTGCGCCTTCGTTGGCCCAGGTCGTCTATGTCGACCCGTATGCCTACGGCGCTCCCCAGGGTTATGCCGGCCTATAGCGGCTACGCCTATGTTCCGGGCTACGCCTCCCCGCTGGGACTATCCGGCGGGCTATGACACCAGCGGAATGCCCTACTCGTACAGGGATCTGTGGCGACCGGGACCCAACGGTACCCGCTGCTATCCGACCCTGCGCGCGCAGAACCGCTGCTAGACCACAGGCACCGAACAGGACCACTCGCAGCTGAGCCACCGCCCGAGTTGACCCGGGGCGGTGGTTCACCCGTTCGCAGGGTCGCACTGATCAGTGCGACATCACGCCTCGCGCCAGCCGGTCGAAGCGCTCCCTGCAGAATGAACACAGCGGCATGCTGATCGATGACCTTGGCGCGGCGGGCGCGGGTCACGTTGGCGGCAATCAACTCGCGCTCGACCGCCGCGGTGGAGAGCCGCTCGTCCCACAGCGCGATCGGGAGTTGCGTCAAGCGCGCCAGATTGCGGGCGAAGGCGCGCGTCGATTGCGCGCGCGGACCTTCGGTCCCATCCATGTTGACGGGGAGGCCGAGGACAAACGCTGCGGCCTGGCGTTCGGCGGCGAGCACCAGCAAGCCGCGCCGCGTCGGTGGAAAAATTCTTGCGCGCAATGGTCTCGACGCCGGTGGCCAGTCGCCGGTCGGGATCGGCTGGAGGCGACGCCGATGGTCTTGGTGCCGAGGTCAAGGCCTATCAGCGCGCCACGGACAGGCAGATAGGCCATCAGCTTCGATCAGAGGAAGGATCAATGCCGGCATCGCCGATAGGTAACATGCTCCGGCATGGCCGCCAACATTCAGGCGCGCCGACGCGGCCCGTGGTCCCCACGGCAGCGCCGCGATGCGTCGAGGACGCTGGGTTTGCGCGACGCGACGACGCCTTGGTTGGTTGCGGATCGCGGCTCCGCTCAGGTGGCCGGCGGCGGCGCAGAGAAGCAGCGGCGCGTTCCGTCCGGACGTTTGCAGCGCCAGAACTCTCCGTCGGGGAAGGCTGGGCTTCGCTGAAAGGAACCGACTCGTATTGCTGCGGCCCGACGCCGGCGAGCGGCCCCTGGATAATCACATAGCCCTCGCCGGTCATCATGATGCGTTCCTTCGGGATGACGAAACAGTCGCCGTCGCCGCAGCACCATTCACCCGCGGCATTGCGGTGGCCGCCGCGTGAAATCCAGCTGTCGTGGGCAAAAGTGTTCGGAATGATGAGCACGAAGGTAACAAAAGCCAGCGCGAGCCGTATGAGGCTTCGGAACATGGGATATCCCTTTCGTTGTCCCGGCGCGGCGATCGATTAGTTCAAACAAATGCTCCTGGATTTCAGGCCAACCGGTTGCAAACGGTCAGTTTGCACGCGGCTCTGCGGACGAGCGCTGCCCCGAGGTCGAATTACCGGCGCGTCACCGAATCAACCCTTGAAATCGAACCATAAACGCCAGCGCGTGGAGCACACAGCCCAAATAGTGCATTGCACCATTGCGCGGCTGAATTAGCGCGGGACGACTGTGGTAGGACCGCACCAGCGGCGCTCAAGACAAGTGGGGTTGGCCGTGCCAGCGATCTCGAAAAGGGCGCTGAAAGCGGCGCTGATGTCCTCTCCCCAGTTGCTGTAGAATGCGTGAAGTCATGGAGGAGCAAATGAGAATGACGTTGTTGGGCGTTGCGATGGTGCTCATGGCCGCGGGCGTGCCGCGCGGTGCCGCGGCGGCAGAGATCAAGGTGCTTACGGCCGGCGCCTTCAAGCAGGTCCTCCTGGCGCTCGTGCCCGATTTCGAGAGCAGACCGGCCACAAGGTCATCCTGGAAAATGACACGGTGGGCGCATTGACCAAGCGCATCGAAGGCGGCGAAGCGCTTCGACCTCGCGGTGCTCACGCCGGCGGCGGTCAACGATCTGTCCACCAAGGGCAAGTTTGTCGCCGGCAGCCGCGACCAATCTGGGCGCGGGTCGGCGTCGGGGTCGTGGTCAAGGAGGGCGCGCCGAAGCCCGATATCAGCTCGGTCGACGCGTTCAAGAAGACGCTGCTCGCCGCCAAGTCGGTTGCCTATATCGATCCGCGCCGCCGGCGGCTCGAGGCGGCATCTATGTCGCCGGGCTGCTCGACAAGCTCGGCGTCGCCGCGCGACGTCAAGCCGAAGGCCGAGCTGATCCACGGCGGCGCGGTGGCCGAGCACATCGCCAGGGGCGAGGCCGGAGATCGGCATCCACCAGATCAGCGAGATCCTGCCGGTGAAAGGCATCACGCTGGTCGGGCCGCTGCCCGCCGATATCCAGAACTACACGGTGTATGCCGCCGGACTCGGCGCCAATGGCAAGGACAGCGAGGCGGCCAAGGCGCTGCTCAAGACGCTCTCGGGTCCAGGCGCGCGCCGACGTGCTCAAGTCCAAGGGCATGGAGCCGGCGGGATCGTGAGCGCGTGCTCAGCGGTACGCCGTGTCTGTCGAAGGCGCTGTTCTTCGACGTGTTCGGCACGCTGGTCGACTGGCGCAGCCGGCATCGCGCGTGAGGCCGAAGCGCATTCTCAAGCCGCGTGGACATGCGCTCGACTGGCTCGCCTTCGCCGACGCGTGGCGCGGCGAATACCAGCCCGGCATGGAAGAGGTGCGCGCCGGCCGCATTCCGTTCTGCAAGCTCGACGTGCTGCACCGGCGCAATCTCGAGCGCATCTTGCCGCGGTTCGGGATTTCAGATCTCGCAGACGACGTCGCGCGCGATCTCAACCTCG
>ERZ1370068.9545-contig-8316_pt1 | contig 15486 bp, 16 predicted proteins | sample MGYA00561227_ERZ1370068 | MGnify/ENA primary metagenome ERZ1370068 (study PRJEB38410, sample SAMEA6850437) | metagenome | study: Metagenomic assessment of the ecological functions of the soil: analysis of the soil microbiota associated with the...
CCGCGCCTGACGCCACAGACGGGGCGGTCATCCGCCCTTTCCGGGTCATGCTGCGTGACCCGGCACTCTGGGTGATCGCGCAGGAACGCGATACGCGCATGGCGGCCGCGCCCGGGTGCCAGTGCTGCGGGCTGCTCGCGTCATCGGCGGCCCGGCGAGGAAGCCCCGATGGCCAGGGAGCTGGAAGACGGCCGCCGCGCCGAACATCAGGGTGACGTTGCCGGCGGATAGTCCGAGCGCCCCCAGATCGGTCGAGCGCAGGAGACCGAACGCGGCGGGAGCGAACGCGTAGGGTGCCCTGCCCGATCGCCACGATCAGCGACACCACGCGCTGTACATCCTGCCCGACGAACCCGACCTGGGCGATCATCGGCGGGAGCGACGTCGTGCTGCCGATGCCGCAGCCGAACAGGGCGATCCCGAGGAGGAGGAGCGGAACGCCTGACCGGCCGACAGCACGGAGCACGCGGAGCCCGCGGCCTGCACCCGCCTGGCTCGCGCAGGCCACCTGGCGCCGGTCGGCCCCCACCGGCATCAGCCAGCCGACCGCGCTGCGCCCGGTGATGGCGAAGACGGTGGCCATGCCCAGCGCCAGGCCGGCGGGCTGGGCGCCCAGGACCGGCACGAGAATCGAGAAGAGGTGCGCGAGCAGGCCGATCTGGGCGAACAGGCCGAGCGCCATGGCGGCGGCGAGCGTCAGGAACGACCGATCGGACCACAGAGCCGGCCCCGGCAAGGAGCGCGCGTGAGGTGCCGTCACGCTCGTCGGAGCGACGCCCGAGCCGTCCCCGTCCGGTGACTGGCCAAGCTCTGCCGGCATCATCGAGAACACGCGGTACGACAGTATCCAGACCGCCGCCACCATCACGCTGCTGATCGCAGCCGCGGCGGGCGCGAAGCCGATCCACCGGATCAGGGCGACCCACAGCGGCGAGAAGACCACCCCCGATGCTTGCACCGTTGTAGGCGGTGGCTAGCGCGGAGGGCCGGGTGCGGACGAACCACGGCGTGACGATCGCGTTGACCGCCGCCGCCCCCAAGGCCGCCGCTCCATCCCACGCCGCTGAGCAGGGCGGCGGTGAATATTGCCACGGCTCCTTCCACCGCCCAACCGAGCAACGTTGCAGGCCAGCGTTGCGGCCCCCGCCCGGCGTCACTGCCGGCACGCCGAACCGCAGGTAGAGCGCGGCCAGGTTGGCGACGACGAGCGCGCCCACCAGGAAGCGTGGACGTGGCCGTGCTGGACACGAGGGTCAGGGACCAGCCCGTTCTCACGGCAACGGCGTGAAGGTAGACGGGCGGACCGTAGAAGCCCACGCCCCGACCCGAAGATCGCCAGACGAACGCCGACCACACCACTCTCGCCAGCCGAAGAAGGAGACCTCGAGGAACCATGGACCCACGTGTGGGCGGCTCTTCTCGCCGGCGCTTGATCGCCGTCGAAGCGTGCCCGGGGTTCAATCTGATAGGGTGATGGGAATGGCTACCACCTACCAGATCGCGGAGACGCCTCCCCATCACCGGCGAACCCCGCGCGCGGGCGATGCTGGCAGCCCTGATGATGGACGGGCGAGCCGACCGCCACCGGGTGCTGGCCGGCGTCGCCGGCATTACCCTCAGGACCGCCAGGCAGTGGCAGCCACCCGGCGCGGCTGACGGCCGTCACGAAATCTTGCGGTCAATCGGCAGGGGCAGGCATTCGCCACCACTCGGCTCGCGACGCCTGAGGTCGCGCGTGATGCTGGAAGGCCTGATGCAGATCAGGACGCTCTCGACGCGAGCGCCCGGCCGACGCAAGGCAGCTCGTGGTCGGGCCCCGCGACCTGGCCCTGCGCGTGGCCCGCACCCGCTACGACCATCTCCGCCAGGCAAGCTCGGCGTGGCTGATCTCGGAAGGCGCCTGGCGAAGCAGGGGCGCCATCGAGCCGATGATTTCGATCGCCGGGCTCGCGACCGAGCGCGGGATCGCCATGCTGCGCCGCGCGGGTATCGAGCTTGGGGACGGGGCGCGGGCCGCGGGGTCGTCCTCTGCGGGCCCCTGTGCCGACCCTGCCTCGACTGGAGCGAACGCCGGTTTCGTCATCGCCGGGCGGCTCGGCGCCGCGATCTACCGGCACAGCCCGGAGCGAAGCGCCGGGGCACGCCGCCCGGAGGGCACGCGAGCCCTGGAAATCCTGGGGCAAGTGGCCACCGCCGGGCTGCGCGAAGTGTTCTGGGGATCGAGGCCGACTCGGCCAGATGCGCCCTCGGCAGACCTTGACGAGCTTCTGCGAGCGGGCGGAGCACAGAGCCTCCCGGGCGCCTCGCAGCGCGAGGGCTCGCGCGAGCGGCAACTGGTCGCGTGGACCTCCCGCCGACAGAGCGCTCTCCGCTGCATGGCGAGCCTGTCGGCAGGCCGCAGAAACGCCTCTCAAGATCATCTCGGGCGGTCAGACGGGCGCCGACCGCGCCGCTCTGGACTGGGCCATCGAGCGCGGACTCGAGCACGGCGGGTGGTGCCCCAGGGGGCGAAAGGGCGGAGGACGGCGCCGTTCCGCTGCAGTACCACCTGATCGAGACGCCGACCGAGCGCTGGGAGCAGCGCACGGAATGGAACGTGCGCGACTCGGACGGCACCGTCGATCTTCACCGTGTCGGAGACGCTCACCGGCGGCTCGCTGACGACGGTGGAATTCGCTCGGGTCTTCGGGAGGCCCTGCCTGCATCTCTCGCGGCGCGTGGATGGCGACCTGGCCGGCCCCAAGCTGCGCCGCTTCGTGGGCGACCATGCGATCCGCGTGCTGAACGTGGCGGGGCCGCGTGCGTCCGGGAGCCCGGCGTCGGACAATTCGTCAGGACGACGCTGGACGCGGCTCTCGGCACACCCTGAGCGTCTCGACCGCGCCGTCCGAAGGGCCCCCGTCGAGGTAATTCCCCGCCGGCATCTGGGCTGGGCGCAGGCGCGTCAGCGCCACCCCGATCTCCCAAGATATTGGGAGGCTCACGGCCAGCTGGGATCGCGGCGAATCGAATCACGCCCCCTCCGATTGCCGCAGTCTCTCCTATCCCATCGAAAGATGAGCGCTTCTCGCGATCGCATCCCGTCTCGCACACGTGGCATCCGCATTGCGATGTCAGCAGGGCAGATGCGCGTGCAGCGAACACAACACCAGGACAGGAGACGGCCATGACACGGGCAATGAGATCCACCGAGAGACTGGCGATCGGAACGGCGCTGACGATGGTGCTCGCGGGACTCGCGGCGATCTTGGCCGGTATCCCGGCCTGGCGAACCCCGGCGTCCGTGGCAGCGAGCGCGGCGAACGAGATGGGCGCGGTCTGCATCTACCGGCAAGGACGTGGATCGCGCGGAGAAGAGTCGGCTCCAGGCGATGCTCGGCAAGCTGCCGCTCTACTTCGTCCGGAACCGCGGCCAGGAGGATTCCCGCGTCGCGTACTACCTCCAGGGCCACAACACCGCGGTGTACTTCGGCACTGACGGGATCACCTTCGCGCTCAGCAGCGCCAAGAGCAACGCCGGCGACGAGACACAGTCTCCGCGGGTGCCCGTCCGCCTGGTTTCGACCCGCCCCGAGGGCCCGACGGCGACCGAGCGCTGGGCGGTCAAGCTCGACTTCGTCGGCGCCAACCGCGTCACCCCGGCGGGGCAAGAGCTCGCCCCTGCGGTCGTGAGCTACTTCAAGGGCCGCGACAATCGCGCGAGTGTCAGCAGTGAAACCTACCGCGGCGTCACCTACGCCGAGCTCTGGCCCGGCATCGACCTCGTCTACACCGGCGCCGGCGGGCAGCTCAAATCGACGTTCGTCGTGAAGCCGGGCGCCGATCCGAGCCAGATCCGTCTCGCCTATCGCGGAGCGACGGGGGTGCGGTTGACCGAGGCCGGGCAGCTCGAAGTCTCCACGCCCGTGGGCTCCTTCGCCGACGACCGCCCCTACGCCTATCAGGACGCGAGCGGTGACCGCAGCGAGGTGCCGGTGGCCTTCGCGCTCGCGTCAGCCGCCGCCGACGGCGCTCAGGGCTACGGCTTCCGGGTGGGGCGGTACGATCGGAGCAAGACGCTCGTGCTGGATCCGACGTTCCTCGTCTACGCCGGCTATATCGGCGGCGCAGGGACCGACGAGGCGACAGGGATCGCCGTGGACGCCGCCGGCAATGCGTACGTCGTCGGTTCGACCACCTCCACCGTGCCCTCGTTCCCCGCCAAGGTGGGGCCGGACCTGATCTTCAACGGCGGCAACCAGGATGTCTTTGTCGCCAAGGTCAAGGCCGACGGCAGCGACCTCGTCTACCTGGGCTACATCGGTGGCGCGGGTTATGACGCCGCCAACGCCATTGCCGTGGACGCGGCCGGCAACGCGTATATCGCCGGAGTCACGGACTCCCATCAGGGCACCTTCCCCGTCAAGGTGGGGCCCGGCCTGACCCACAGCGGCCTCCTCGACGCGTTCGTGGCCAAGGTCAAAGCCGACGGCACCACGCTCGTCTACTGCGGGTATATCGGTGGCGCCGGCGACGACTGGGGATACGGCATCGACGCTGGACAACGCCGGCAACGCGTATGTCACTGGAGTGACCGACTCCGACGAGACCTCGTTCCCGGTGAAGGTCGGGCCCGACCTCACCTACAGTGGCGGCTACGACGCGTTCGTGGCCAAGGTCAAAGCCGACGGCACCGGTCTTGTCTACGCCGGCTACATCGGCGGCGCGGGTGACGACATCGCCCTCGGAATCGCCGTGGACCCGGGCGGTAATGCCTATGTTGCCGGCTCCACCACCTCCGACCAGACCACGTTCCCGGTCAAGGTTGGGCCCAATCTGACCTTCAACGGCGGGCAGACTCGATGCCTTCGTGGCCAAGGTCAAAGCCGACGGCATCATCGTTGGTGTACGCCGGCTACATCGGCGGCGCGGGTGACGAGCAGGCACGCGCGATCGCCGTGGACGCGGCCGGCAGTGCGTATCTCACGGGATTCACCACCTCCGACGAGGGCAGCTTCCCGGTCAAGGTGGGCCCGGACACGTGGTACAGCGGCGGCCAGACCGACGCCTTCGTGGCCAAGGTCAAGGCCGACGGCACCGCCCTCGTCTACGCCGGCTATATCGGCGGCGCAGGCCACGATATCGGGTACGGGATCGCCGTCGATGCGGGTGGCAACGCGTACGTGGCGGGGATCACGAGTTCGGACCAGTCGACCTTCCCGGTCAACCTCGGGCCATCCCTGCACCTCGCCGGCGGCTACGACGCCTTCGTGGCCAAGGTCAAGCCCGATGGCACCACACTGCTCTGGGCCGGCTACATCGGCGGCGCCTCCAATGACCGCGCCAATGCCATCGCCGTGGACGCCAAGGGCAATGTCTATGTCGCCGGAACGACCTCCTCGTCTGAAGCGAGCTTCCCGGTCACCGGCGGACCGGACCTCATCTACGCCGGAGGGTTGAGCGACGCCTTCGTGGCGAAGGTGTCCGGCGCACCCGACCTGTACGAATCCTTCGTCGGCCTTGGCGCGACCGTGGCCAAGCCCGGCGGAAGCCTCGCGGTGGCCGACGTGGTAGCCAACGCCGGGCTGGGCGCCGCGCCCGGCTCGACGACCCGGTACTATCTCTCGACCGACACCGTCAAGAGCGTCGGCGATATCCTCCTCGGCGGCAGCCGAGCGGTGCCGAGCCTGCTGCCCGGCTCCACCCACGGCGCGTGGACGACCGTGACGCTCCCGACCACGACCCCGGTGGGCGACTATCACGTCATCGCGTGCGCCGATGACCCCAAGGTCATCGCCGAGGTCGACGAGACGAACAACTGCTCGGCCACGGTCAGCACGGTGCAGGTGGCCCTGCCCGACTTGATGTGGTGTCAGTCGCGGGCGATCCACCAGCAGTGGCCAAGCCGGGTGACAAGTTCCAGATCCTGGTCAATATCTTCAACCTTGGCCCGATCGGTGCCCCGGCCTCGACGACCCGCCACTACCTGTCCACGGACATCGAAGAAGGGCGCCGGCGACATTCTCCTCACTGGTAGCGGCGCGGTGCCGGCCCTGAATCCCGGTGGGACTCCCGGGGACAAATGGGCAGCTTTCGTGTGGGTGACCATCCCCTCCAACACCGCCGTCGGCACGTACCATGTCCTCTCGTGCGCCGACGACCTGAACATCGTGAAAGAGACGTTCGAAGACAACAACTGCAAAGCCTCGACGGCCACTGTGAATGTGACGCTGCCTAACCTGCAAGATCGAGGCCGTGTCGAGCCCACCGTCGAGCATACAGCGCGGACACAGCTTCTCGGTGACCGACACCGTCGCGAACACCGCAACCGGTGAGCGCGGGGGCCTCGACGACCCGCTACTATCTCTCGAAGGATGTCTTTAGGGGCGCCGGTGACCTCCTCCTGACGGGTAGCCGCGCGGTCGTGGCGCTCGGTCCCCTCGGCAGCGCCTCCGGCAGCGCGACGGTGACGGTCCCCTCCGGCACCACGCCCGGCGTCTATCACGTATTGGCCTGCGCCGATGACCTCAACGTCGTGAAGGAGCTGATCGAACAGAACAACTGCAACGTGGCCGCGAGCACCGTGACAGTCACGCCGTGACGCGCGCCGATGACGGCGGCCGGCCAGCGCCGCCGTCATCGGCCAGCGCCGCGTGAGTGCAGAGCACGAAATCCGGCCGCCCGCTCGGGCGGCCGGATGCGTGCTGGGTGATGTGCCGCGACGCAGGCCGTCGCGTACCGTCGAGAGATCAGCGCCGGCGCTCGACCCCAGCTTCTTCATCCGATACTCGAGCGTGGTTGGCTTCACCCCGAGGAAGTCCGCCGCTCCACCGGGGCCGCTCACCCGCCAGCCCGTCGACTCCAGCACGGCGAGGATGTGGGCGCGCTCGACCTCTTCCAGGGTCCGCGAGCCGGGCGGGCGCGGGCGCCGTCTCGGGATGGCGGAGCCACTCGGCCGCGGCCAGCTCGGGCCCTCGCTCACGATCATCGCCCGCTCGACCACGTGCTCGAGCTCGCGCACGTTGCCGGGCCACGGGTAGGCGGTCAGCGCCGCCATCAGGCGGTCGGGCACGCGCTCGATGCGCCGGCCGAGCTTGGCCGCGTGCTTCCTGACGAAGTGTGCGACCAGCGCCGGGATGTCCTCCTCCGCTCGCGCAGCGGGGCACGTGGATCGGGAAGACGTTCAGGCGATAGAACAGGTCGGGGCGGAAGCGCCCGTCGCGGGACGCCGCGGCCAGGTCGCGATTGGTGGCCGCGATCACCCGCACGTCCACCGTGAGGGTCCGCGTGCTCCCGACGCGCTCGATCTCGCCTTCCTGGAGGACGCGCAGCAGCTTCGGCTGCAGGTCCAGCGGCAGCTCGCCGATCTCGTCCAGGAAGAGGGTGCCGCCGTGGGCCAGCTCGAAGCGCCCGATCTTCCGCGCCAGCGCGCCGGTGAACGCCCCTTCTCGTGTCCGAAGAGATCGCTCTCGATGAGGGGCGCGGGGATGGCCGCGCAGTTCACCTTGACCAGCACCGCTTCCTTCCGGCGGCTCCGCGCGTGGACGGCGCGGGCGATCATCTCCTTGCCGGTGCCGGTCTCCCCGGTCAGGAGCACGGTGGAGTCGGTGGGCGCCACCTGCTCGACGCTCTTGAGCACTCGCATGATTGCCGGTGACGTGCCGATGGGCTCGTGCGGCCCGGCCGACTCCTGCACCTCGGCCTGGAGGTACTGGGTCAAGTGTTCCAGACGCTGGCGCTCGGCCTCGGCGCGGCGGCGCTCGTCGATGTCGCGCAGGATGATGGTGAACAGCGGCGCGGCGGCCACCTCGGCCCGGGACAGCGTCGCTTCGACCGGGAACTCCTCGCCGTCTGCGCGGACGGCGGTGAGGCCCTCGGGCATCCACATCGCGGCGCGGGCACCGTCGCCGTCGCTCGCGTAGTCGCCGAGCAGGGCCGGAACCGATCCGACACGAGGCGGGCAAATCGCCGTGCCCGCGGCCTCGCTCGCCTTGAGCCGGAACACCCGCTCCGCGGCGGCGTTGAACAGCGTGATCCGCCCGCTGGCATCAATGGCGACGATGGCGTCCATCGCCGACTCGAAGATGCGCGACAGCCGGTCCTCGCTCTCCTGGAGCTTCACGCGAAGATTCTGGATCGTGAGGTGCGTTCGCAGCCGGGCGAGCAGCTCCTCGAGCTGGAAGGGCTTGGTCACGTAGTCGACCGCTCCCACCTCGAAGCCCCGGACCTTGTCGATCGTGTCGGTCAGCGCCGTCATGAAGATGACGGGAATGTCACCAGGAGACGGGATCCTGCTTGAGCCGCTCGCACGTGGCGAAGCCGTCCATGTCCGGCATGACGACGTCGAGCAGGATCAGGTCCGGACGGGCAAGGGCAACGCGCCGGAGCGCGCTCTCGCCGTCCTCGGCGATCAGCACCTCGAAGCCGGCGCGGCCCAGGAGATCGAAGAGCACACCGAGGTTGTCGGGGGTATCGTCGACGACGAGAATAACCGGCCGGCGCTCCGAGCCTTCGCTCACGATGCGGGCTGCCCTTTCTCGAGGAACTGGCAGAGCTTGTTCACCTGGAATCTCTGGGCGAGCGCGCGCAGCTTCGCTGACGAAGGGCCCGTAGCGAAGGTCGCCGCCTCGATCTGCCCCGCGTGCTCGAGGACCTGCTTGATGTCTCCCGCTGGGCGTGCTCGAGGAGCGGTGCCAGGACGGGGGCGGCGGGAAGACGAGTGTGGTCGGCGCGCCTCCGTACGCGGCGCGCCTGGAGGTGGCCTCCGCCGGCTCTAACGTCATGGACGGGCTCGAGGCCGAGGTGCTGGCAGAGGAGGTCGAGCAGCCGTTCGAGCCGGAACGGTTTGGCGAGGAAGTCGTCGGCCCCGGCGGCGATGCACTCCTCGCGATGGTACCCGAACACGCTCGCCGAGACGGCAGATCACGACGAGCCCGCGCCCCGTATCGAGATCCCCGCAGGCGCCGCGTGGCCTCGAGCCTGCTCATCCCCGGCATCCGGAGATCGAGGAGGATGGCGTCGGGTTGAGCCGCGGCGACTCGGGCGAGGCCAGACTCCGCGTCCGCCGCCTCCTCGACCTCGAAGCCGACTGGTACCAGGAGATCGCGAAGGAGCTGCCGGTTGTCGGCGTTGTCGTCGACCACCAGGAGCCGTCGCCGCTCTCCGCGCACGCCGACGACCCGGCGCAGGGGTCCGGAGTCGTCGGCGGCCGCTGCCTCCGGCAGATCGAGGTCGAACCAGAATCGGCTCCCCTCACCCGGCGTGCTCGCCACTTCCAGCGTGCCGCCCATCAAGCGCGACCAGCGTCTTGCTGATGGCCAGACCGAGACCCGTGCCCTCGATGAACTCCTGCTCGCTGCGGACCTGGTGGAACGTCTCGAAGATGCGGGAAGCTGGTCGGCGCTGATGCCGATCCCCGTGTCTTCGACCACGAACCGGTACCGCCCTGTCGTGCCGGGCCACCGTCAGCCTCACGCCGCCGCTCGCCGTGTACTTGATCGCATTGTCGAGGAGGTTGGTGAGGACCTGACGCAGGCGCTTTCGTCTGCCCGGACGGCCGCGGGGAGGACGGCCGGGGACTCGCACGTGAACACGAGGCCTTTGTCCTCGGCGCGAGCGCGCATGAGATCGGCCACGCCCGGCGAGCAAGCCGGTGAAGTCGAACGGCGCCCGATGCATCTCGATCGTCCCCGATTCGATCTTGGCGAGATCGAGAATCTCGTTGATGAGGAGAGCAAATGCTGCCCCGACCGCTCGATGACGCCGACGGCCCTCTGGGGCCGCGCGCCGAGGTCGGCGTCCCGTCCGAGGACCTGGGCATAGCCCAGGATGGCGTTCAGAGAGCGTCCGCAGCTCGTGGCTCATATTGGCGAGGAACGAGCTCTTGGCTCGGCTCGCCGCCTCCGCGGCGTCCTTGGCGAGGCGCAGCTCCGCCTCGGAGCGCTGCCGCTCGAAGACGCGGCCGAGCTGGGTGCCGATATTGGCCATGGCATCGAGCAGAGCTGGATCCGGCTCGCCGGGCTCGCCGGTGAAGAACTCGAGGACGGCCACGACCTCGGACCGCGCCAGCACCGGAAAGCCGAACGCACACTTGAGGCCGCTTGTCCACGGCGACCTCGCGCGCGGGAAGTTGGCGTCCTCCGCGAGGTCGATGATCCACGCCGCCTCGCCGGTCGCGAGGACGCGCCCCGGCAACCCGACGCCGCGGGGAAGCGGGAGGCGTTGGTGACCTCCTGGAAAGGACGGTAGCGCTCCGGCGGATCCCGGGTGCCAGATGCGCGCGGGGACCAGATCGCCGGAACCGTCGTCGGCGAGCACGAATGCGTCGCCGACGGGCCAGAACGCGTAGGCGCAGACCTCGTCGACGCCGATCTGCAGCGCGCGCGCGCGGTGGGGAGCCTCGTTGGCCGCCACCGCCACCACCTGCAGGAGCCGGACGAGCGACGCCTGCCGGCGGATGGCGTGGTTCGGCCTCGGCGCGCTGAGTGATGTCGCGGACGAACGCGGTGAACGTCGTCACCTCTCCGGTGGAAACCGGGGAGATGCTCAGCTCCACCGGGAACTCGCTGCCATCCCGGCGGATCGCGCTCAGCTCCAGGCGCCGGTTGATCACGGGCCCCTCTCCGCTCGCCCGGTACCGCCGGAGCCCCTCCTCGTGGGCGACTCGATAGCGCACCGGGATGATCGTCTCCGACAGGACCCGACCCATCACCTCGTCCCGCGACCAGCCGAAGGTCCGCTCCGCCTGGGCGTTCCAGCCGACGATCCGGCCGCCCACGTCGATGCTGATCACCGCGTCGAGCGCGGAGTCGATGACGAGCCGGGTCCGCTCCTCGCTCGCGCGAAGGTCGGCGGACAGCCGCGCGCCCTCCGAGGGCAGGGGCGGCCTGGTCGGCGAAGGCCTGGGCCAGCTCGGCCTCGTGGAGGAGAACTCGCGGGCGTCGCGGGCGCTGACTCTGCAACACTCCGAAGAATGCCGCGCTCGGTCCGGAGCGGAGCCACGAGTCCGGCGCGCAGTCCCATGTCCTCGACCCGGCGGCGCAGATCGTCGTCGTACACGAGCCCGGGCTCCGCGAGCCGGTCCAGAGCTCCAGAGGACGTGGCCTTCGGCCACACCACCCGAGCGGTCAGCCCGGTGCCCGGCGCTTGCACGTGTCCGGGCTCGAAAGTCCGTCGAGGCGGCCACCACCAGTGAGCCGTCGGGCCGGAGCAGCCGGAGCGTGCAGGACAGATCGGGAAGCAGGGAATGAAAGGACTGGACGATTTCCTGGGCCAGCGCAGTCGCGTCGAGGCGGTCGGACTGCGTCCGGGCCAATCGCGCCAGTTCCTGGGCCCCGCGCCGCCGCTGCTCGGCCTCCTCGTAGAGAGTGGCGTTGCGCAGCGCGAGCGCCGCCTGCCCGGCCACCCGCTCGAGAATGGCCAGGTCATCGGGTCCGAAGGGCGGCGCTCCCGGCTCGGTCCGGCCCATGGTGATCACGCCGAGGAGCTGTCCGGGGCTCAGGAGTGGCTGCGCCATGGCGCTCGTCACGCCCAGCCCGACGTAGAGGGTGCGCGCCTGAGCCCACCGGACGTAGTCGGGGACGAGATCCCGTGCCCTGTCTCGGCGCACATCCCCTGATGCCCTCCCCGAACGGCACTGACTCGGGGCCGTGGGTCAGCGTGCTCCAGACCTTGCGCAATACACGGCGGCTCGGCTCGGCCACGTGGATCGATCCCTTCGCGTGGACCAGCGCGCCGGCCCGCTCGAGGATCATCGAGAAGAGTCGCTCCGCGCGAAGCTCGGCCAGCATCTCCCGCTCCACCTCGACGAGGGCCTCGTCGAGCCGCGTGCGGGCGGCCTCCTGGGAAAACAGGCGCGCTCGCTCGAGCGCCATCGTGGCGAGGTCGGAGAAGGCCCGCGCGACCTCCGCCTGATCGGGCGAGAAGGAGCCGACGCGGTCCCTCCCCGCGAGCAGAACCCCGAGCACTCGGGTGTCCGCCAGCAGCGGGACGGCGAGGGCGCCGCGGTACCCTTCGCTCTCGATGAAACGGCGGCTCGACGGCGACAGGTCGATGGCAGGATCGTTCAGGACGTCGGCGGATGAGACCGCGCGTCGATCGGCCATCGCCGTCAAGCCGATCCCATCGCGCTCGTAGCGGGGACCTCTTGGTGCCCGGTGGAGAGCCCACTCGACGCCGTGATGCGAAGGCGCTGATCACCCCGACGAGGATCACGAAGCATTGGCGGGCCCGGAGAAGCGTGCGGAGTCGGATCACCAGGAGGTCGAGCACCGCCTGGGGTTCGTGCGACTGGGCGGCCACCCGGGCCACATCGGCTTGGGCGCGGACCACCGCTACATAGTCGACATCGTCCGTTCCCGGAGTCACTGCTCGTGCGTCTCTAGGCGTCGGCTCAAGATCCCGATCAGCAAGGTGATCGCCGGAGGGTAACCCGTCACTGCGGGGAGCAGAGTAGCACCGGCGAGAGACCGGCGCAAGACCACGCCGCCGCGTCGGCGGCGCCGGTCAATCGCAACTTACCCGGCAGTTCGTCCTCGAGGCGACGCGGGTTTCGGAGCGCAGCGTGGAGCCTCGGCGAGCCCGCGAAGGAAAAGGACAGAGTATTCCGGTGAAGGAGCTCGGCGCGCGGATGGTCACGGGCCGGCCGAATCGCCCGCGAGTTGAAGCAGCTCGCTTTCAACAAGGGGCTGCGCGTCGGCGGCACGAAGAGGCCGGAGGAGCCGTCGTACGAGATGCTCACGAAGCTCTCGAGCCCCGGCTTCGACAAGGCGTACTTGGCGGCGATGGCCAGGCGATCAGGAGCAGGACGTCGCTGAGTTTCGGCGCATGAGCTGAGCAGGGGCAGGATCCCGACCTGAAGGCGTGGAGCCGCGCGAACCCTGCCGACCCTCGAGGGTCAGCTGCAGACGGTCAAGGCAGTCCAGGGAACGATGGGCGCGGCCCGCTGACGCGGAACGCAACGCCGTGAGGAAAGCGCGGCCGGTGATCGGCGGCCGCGCTTTCGCGCCGACTACAACGGGCGCGCGCTGACGAGTCATAGGTGGGGAGCCGCCGGGACGATCCATCCACGGCGGTGGGCGACGGCAACAGGACGGACCACGTGAGCGCACAGAAGCCCAGGAAGTCGAACAGGAAGTGCAGCGCGTGGCCGTGCTCCCACTGATCCCGCCATAGCTTCCAGTTCTCGGGCGGCGCCTCGACGGCCATCATCTTCAGCGCCGCATTGGCGGGCTCGACCTGGGCGAAGTAGGTGACGAGGCCCACGAGCAGGCAACCGGCGCCGATCAGCGTCGGCCAGAAGCCGGCGCGGCGGCGAACCAGGAGGACGAGGACGGCGCTGCTGAGGATCGCGCCCATCTCCACGAAGACGCCGATATTGGGAGGGCCGAAGGCGACGTAGAGGGTGCGGTGAAGCGCGAGGTACATCGAGGCGGAGTATTGAAGCTTGGCGGGCATCTCGAGGACGATGACAGAACGTCATGCCCGCGAGCAAGGCCGTCAGCACCAAGGTCGCGAATCGCCAGATCCGAATCAGCATGGCTGCCTCCTCGCCGGCGCTGTCCGCCGGCATCCTCGCTGAGGAGAGCAACTGACATGCCTCCCGGCGCGCACCGGTCCCGCTCGGAGAGATGCCGCGGATCAGTAGCCGGATGCAGCCGCCACGGACGGCATCCGTTCGGTCCGCCGAGCGGCCGCCCAGACGAAGCGCGGGCGTGCACTTATTACACGCCGAGCGCCGTGCGCGCACACGGTACAATGGCCGCCATGCGTGTCGGCCTGTCCATCGATCCGCCGCTCGCGACCATCCCCGCCACGCTCGCCGAAGAGGGCGTGGACGCCTTCCAGACCGTCCTCCGAGATCCGGGCCGCTTCGGCAACTACGGGGTGCCCGACGCCGCCGACCGCACCGCGCTGATCGAGGGCTCGCGCGGTCGAGGCCTCTGGGGCGTGGCCCACGGCTCGCTCCTCATCAACCTGGCGAGCCCGGAGGGCGCATCCGCAATTCGTCGGTCTCGAGCCTCCTGGCCGATCTCAAGGTCGCCGCCGAGATCGGCATCGAGGCGGTCTGCTTTCACGTCGGCTACGCCAAGGGCCATCCGAGCGCGGACGCGGCGCTTCAGCTCGCCACGCGCAAGCTCGGCGAGCTCGTGGCGAAGATGCCCGACGGGCCGCGCCTCTTCATCGAGAACTCCTGCGAGGGCAGCGGAGCTCGGCCAGACCATCCCCGAGATTGCGCGCCTCGTCCGTGACGTGAGGCGCGCCGCCCGACCGCCTCGGCCTCCTCATCGACACGTGTCATCTTCACGCCGCGGGCTTCGACCTCTCCGGGCACGATGCGGGAGCGGCTCGCCGACGTGCCCTCGCCGCCGAGGGGATGCTCGATCGGCTCGCCGCCTTCCACCTCAATGATTGCCAGCTTCCTGCGGCGCCCACCGGGATCGCCACGCCGCTCCCGGCACGGGCACCATCGGGATGGGGTCGTCTCGGTGGCGACGCACGCCGCGTTCGCCGCCCTGCCGGGTGTGCTCGAGCTGTCGATGGACGAAGCGCGGACGGGCCTCGCCTTCCTCTCGCGAGCACGGGCGCTCTCGCGCGAGTGACGGGCGGGATTCGGCGCTGGGTAGCCGGGCGAATCCACCGCCGGACAGGCGCATCCCAATCCGAGATCTCGCCGCTCCCGGGTGCGCGTGGCGTCATGGTGCTTCAAGAACGCGCGCTTGATGAGGCAGTTGGCAGCAGTCAGTAAGGGCAGACTCGACTTTAGTCCAATTGACGACCTGACGATCGGCATGTAGGTTCGGCGTTGCTGGCGAGCGGCGGTCACCGGGGCCGTCGACATGCCGAGAATCCCAGGATGCCTGCCCCCACCCATTGGAGGATACCTTCCCATGAGCCACTCTCGTCTTCGACTCATCCTGACGATGGTTCTCGCCATCACCGGCAGCGGCTCTGACCGGACTGAGCGGTGCGCAGGAGTTTGTGTTGTACGACAACTTCGCCGGCCCGCTGATCGACCCGGAGAAGTGGAACGGATCGTCCGTCGAGGAGACTTCAACCAACCCTCTACCGAGTGGATTCAGAATGATCGAGGGGGCCAGCTTCACCTCGCTCTGGTCTCCTACGGCAACAACACCAGCGATACCGGGACTGCTGGCCGACGACAGGGGCTCAGCATGAGAGACCTCGGCACGATCGGGGGATCGCGCTTCATCATCGGGATGAGGGCCGTGGCGACCGTGCTCGATGCCGAATACAGGAGTGTCGACCAACTGACACGACTTCCGCGCGAGCCGCGCCCAGTTGATCGGCTCGTACTTCAACGACAACACGGGGCGGAGCAGGCAACGCAACCGGCGATATCGCTGTGCAGTTTCAGCTCCAGAAGGATCCGGACGCCAACCGGATCGCTGCCACCCACTCCTTCGCTGCGCGCCGGTGCCCGCGGCCAGTCGTCGTGCGCAGGCATCGACGTTTTTCCGATGCACGGCAAGCAATACGTAATGACTT
>ERZ1370068.1431-contig-11322_pt1 | contig 15482 bp, 20 predicted proteins | sample MGYA00561227_ERZ1370068 | MGnify/ENA primary metagenome ERZ1370068 (study PRJEB38410, sample SAMEA6850437) | metagenome | study: Metagenomic assessment of the ecological functions of the soil: analysis of the soil microbiota associated with the...
GCAGGCAACCCTGCCACTGTACTCCACATGGACAGAGACGTCAAACCACGTCCGCCAGTCCATATTGGACTGGGGCCGTTGGCTTCTCAGTAAGAGACTACGCCTTTGTCCGGCTCAGCCCCAAACGGCGGCCGTGCCAGGGCGACGGCGCTCCTAGACGACCCGCTCTATTTCCGCGCCCAGGCTGACCAGGTTCTCGACGAACAGCGGGTAGCCGCGATCGATGTGGAACACGTCGTGAACCTCGGTGTCGCCGTCGGCGACCAGGCCGGCCAGCACCAGCCCCGCGCCGGCCCGGATATCGGACGACCACACCGGCGCGCTGGACAGTTGCGGGATGCCCCGCACGACCGCGTGGTGGCCGTCGGTGCGGGCGTCGGCGCCGAGCCGGATCATCTCCTCGACGAACCGGAACCGGGCCTCGAACACGTTCTCGGTGATCATCGACGTGCCGTCGGCGATCGACGCCAGGCCGATGGCCATCGGCTGCAGATCGGTCGGGAAACCCGGGAACGGCAGGGTCGCGACGTTGACCGCCTTGGGCCGCTCGTACTGGACGACCCGGAAGCCGTCGTCGGTCTGCGTCACGGTGGCACCGGCGTCGTGCAGCTTGTGCAGCACCAACTGCAGGTGCTGCGGGTCGACGCCCGTCACCGAGATGTCCCCGCGGGTCATCGCCGCGGCGATACCCCATGTGGCGGCGACGATGCGGTCGCCGATCACCCGATGCTCGGTGGGATAGCAGCCGGTCGACGCCGGTGATCGTCATGGTCGGCGTGCCGGCGCCGGAGATCTGGGCGCCCATCTGGTTGAGCATCGTGCACAGGTCGACGACGTCGGGCTCGCGCGCCGCGTTGTGAATCGTCGTGACGCCCTCGGCGACCACCGCAGCCATCAGGATGTTCTCCGTCGCGCCCACCGACGGGAACTCCAGCTGAATCTCCGCGCCGCGCAAGTGCTCTGCCTCGGCGACGACACAGCCGTGCTCGATGTTGCAGCGCGCACCCAGCTGTCGCAGACCGGCCTGATGCATGTCCAGCGGACGCGACCCGATGGCATCGCCGCCCGGCAGCGCGACCTTGGCCCGCTTGCAGCGTCCGACCAACGGTCCCAGCACACACACCGATGCCCGGAACTGGCGGACCGCGGCGAAATCCGCGTCGTACTTGGGTTCGTCGGGCGAGGTGATCCGCACGACGTCGCCGTCGAGCTCGACCGTGGCGCCCAGACCGCGCAGGACCTCCGCCATCAGCGGCACGTCGAGGATGTCCGGGCAGTTGGTGATCGTGCTGGTCCCCTCGGCCAGGAGCGACGCCGCCATCAGCTTCAACACGCTGTTCTTGGCCCCCGACGGCAACTTCGCCCGATAACCGGTTTCCGCCGGTCACCACGAATCGCTCGCTCACGCGGGTTAGTGTAAACAGCGGCATGGGACGGTGTCAGTTTCCCAGGCCAGTCTGCCCGGTACGGTTTCGACCATGGCAGTTCATCTGACCCGCATTTACACCCGGACCGGCGATGACGGGACCACCGGGTTTGAGCGATTTCAGCAGGGTCTCAAAGAATGACGCGCGACTCGCCGCGTACGCCGACTGCGACGAGACCAACGCCGCCATCGGCGTGGCGATTGCATTGGGCAACCCCGGTGAGCAGATTCTCAAGGTGCTGCGGCAGATTCAGAACGACCTCTTCGACGCGGGCGCTGACCTGTCCACCCCCGTGGTCGAGAATCCCGAACATCCGCCGCTGCGGATCACCCAGAGCTACATCGATCGGCTGGAGTCGTGGTGCGACGAGTTCAACGAACCGCTGCCGGCTCTGAATTCGTTTGTGCTGCCGGGTGGTACACCGCTCTCGGCGCTGCTGCACGTGGCTCGCACGGTGGCGCGCCGCGCGGAACGCTCGGCGTGGCACGCTGTCGAAGCACACAGAGATTCGGTCAGCGTGCTACCGGCCAAATACCTCAACCGGCTGTCAGACCTGCTGTTCATTCTGTCGCGGGTGGCCAACCCCGACTGGCGACGTGCTCTGGAAACCGGGCGGATGAGCGCTTGCGCGAAGACCAACAGGCACGGTCCCGCAACGGATTAGAACGTCCGACGGCGCGCGCGCGGCGACGGCCGCGACTCGAGCCACGACTGAAATGCCGTCAACGCACCGCGATCCAGTGCCACTTCATATCCTCGGCGGCGTTCCGGGCTGGTGTCGCGCAGTTCCAGCACGACGATCTCGTCGGTCATGATGTCGAATTCGTCGCCCCGAGGCGACCGTCGCGAGACGATCTCCAGCCCGCGGCGACTCAGCCTGCGGTCCGGCCACCAGCGCAGGCTGGACAGCCGATAGAACCCGGCTTCGCCACCCCGGTAACGCATTACGCCGTGGCGCCAGCCATGTCCGCCGACCGCGGGGACATCACGCAGGATCGCCGCCGTCCCGCCCACCTGGCGCAGCTTCCACAGCCGATAACAGAGCGCGACGACGACAACAGCAGTACACCGACCAGCGCGACCATCGACCATCATGGACGCGCTCATCGGCGGGCCCGCTAGTCGATCTGGCCCAGGGCGCGAAGCCTCGCTCGACCCTTGGCGGCGGTAGCGGGATCGTCGGATTCGGCGTCGCGCTGCGCGGCGGCTTCGTCGATCTCCGACTCGAATTCGGCGCTTTCGGCCAGGATCGGTCACGCCTCGCTCGGTGACGGACAGGAAGCCACCGTCGACCGCGATGCGCAGATCGTCCTCGCCCTCGCGCTCGACCCGCACCATCGCGTCGTCGACCAGCTGCGCCACCAACGGGATGTGGTTGGGCAGGATGCCGATCTCGCCGGCGGTGGTGCGGGTGAACAGGAACGTGCGCCTGCCCGACCAGATCTTGCGATCGACGGCGACGATGTCGATGTCCAGTTCAGCCATCGTCACATCACCTTTCGGCGTCGGGCCTATCGTCGCCGTCGTCATCCTTCTTGCTCGCCGTCGTCCGGCTTCGCGCCGTCGCCACTCGTCGTCGCCGCCTGTGCCAGCCATTCAGCTGCACCGAAGCTCTCGGCCTTCTTCGCCAGATCGTCCAAGCCGCCGATCAGGAAGAACGCCTGCTCGGGCACGTGGTCGAAGTCGCCCTTGGTGAGCTTGTCGAACGCCTCGATGGTCTCCTTGAGCGGAACCGTCGAACCGGGCTGAGCCGGTGAACTGCTCGGCCGCCATCATGTTCTGCGACAGGAAGCGCTCGATGCGGCGGGCCCGCTGCACCAGCTGCTTGTCCTCTTCGGACAGCTCGTCGATACCGAGGATCGCGATGATGTCCTGAAGGTCCTTGTAGCGCTGCAGGATCTCGGATGACTTCCTGCGCGACGCGGTAGTGCTCGTCGCCGACGACAGCTCGGGTCGAGGATCGTCGAGCTCGACGCCAGCGGGTCCACCGCCGGGAAGATGCCCTTGGAGAACACCGCACGGCTGAGCTCGGTGGTGGCGTCCAGGTGCGCGAACGTCGTCGCCGGCGCCGGGTCGGTGTAGTCGTCGGCGGGCACGTAGACGGCCTGCATCGACGTGATGGACCGGCCACGGGTCGAGGTGATGCGCTCCTGCAGCTCGCCCATCTCGTCGGCCAGCGTCGGCTGGTAGCCCACCGCGGACGGCATGCGGCCGAGCAGCGTCGACACCTCGGAGCCGGCCTGGGTGAACCGGAAGATGTTGTCGATGAACAGCAGCACGTCCTGGCTCTGCTCGTCGCGGAAGTACTCGGCCATGGTCAGCGCCGACAGCGCGACCCGCATACGGGTGCCGGGCGGCTCGTCCATCTGGCCGAACACCAGCGCGGTGTCCTTGAGCACGTCGGCCTCGGCCAGCTCGACCCAGAGGTCGTTGCCCTCGCGGGTGCGCTCGCCCACGCCGGCGAACACCGACGTGCCGCCGAAGTTGCGGGCGATGCGGTTGATCATCTCCTGGATCAGCACGGTCTTGCCGACGCCGGCGCCGCCGAACAGGGCGATCTTGCCGCCGCGCACGTACGGGGTCAGCAGGTCGACGACCTTGAGGCCGGTCTCCAGCATCTCGGTGCGGGGTTCGAGCTGGTCGAAGGCCGGCGGCTTGCGGTGGATCGACCAGCGGTCGAAGTCGTTCCCGTAGCCCGGCTCGTCGAGGCAGTCGCCGAGCGCGTTGAACACGTGGCCCTTGACGCCGTCGCCGACCGGCACCGAGATCGACGCGCCCGGTGTCGACGACCTCGACGCCGCGGACCAGGCCGTCGGTCGGCTGCATGCGAGATGCAGCGCACCAGGCTGTCGCCGAGGTGCTGCGCGACCTCCAGCGTCAGCGTCTTGGCCAGCTCCTCGTAGGTGATCTCGGCGTGCAGCGCGTTGAACAGCTCGGGCACCGAGCCGCGCGGGAACTCGACGTCGACCACCGGGCCGGTCACGCGCACCACGCGACCGTTGGTGTCCTTGCTCGTTGCCTCGTCGGTCTTTCGGCGGTAGCAGTCATTCTCTTCTTCGCTTCCTACGGGCTTACTGCTGGCGTCGGCGAGCGCGTTTGCGCCACCGACGATTTCGCTGATTTCCTGGGTGATCTGGGCCTGCCGCTCGCGGTTGGCCTCAAGGGTCAGGGCCTTGATGAGGTCGTCGGCGTTGTCGGTGGCCGACTTCATCGCCCGCTGGCGCGACGCCAGACTCCGACGCCGCCGACTCGAGCAGCGCGGCGTAGACGCGGGTCGCCAGGTAGCGCGGCAGCAGCGCATCGAAACAGCGTCGTCGCGTCGGGCTCGAACGAGTACAGCGTGCGCGGGCCCGTGTCCTCCTCGACGTACTCGACCACCATCGGCGCGATCCGGTGCGCGACCGCGCGTCTGCGACATCATCGACTTGAACTCGGTGAAACGATGTGCAGTTCGTCGACGCCGAGGATGCCGTCCGGTCCGGGATCGTCACCCACGTCGTCGGCACCGGCAAGGAAGGCGTCGACCAGCGTCGACGCGATCTCCTGAGCGTTGCTCGTAGCGTGGGTTGCTCGGAGAACCCGCTCCACGACTCGGTGATCTTCCAGTTCCGGAACCTGTAGTAGTTCAGCGCCTTACGGCCCACCGTGTACAGCGATCGGGGTCTTGCCCTCCTGCCGCATCAGGGAGAAGAGCTCCTCGGACGCGGCGGAACACGTTGGAGTTGTAGCGCGCCACAGAGACCCACGGTCGGACGACACCACCAGAACGCCGGCCCGCTTGGGCTCGTCGCGCTCGACCAGCAGCGGATGATCCAGCGCCGCCTCTGCGGCCAGATTGGTCAGCATGTTGGTGATCTCGACGGCGTACGGGCCGAGCCGCCTGCGACGCGGTCCTGCGCCCTGGCGATGCGCGACGTCGCGATCAGCTCCTGGGCCTTGGTGATCTTCTTGATCGACCCGGCGGAGCGGATGCGTCCGCGCAACTCGCGCAGTGTGGCCGCCATCGCTTGACTACTTCTTCTTCGGTGCGGGCTTGCGGACCTTCACCGATTCCTTCTCGACGTCTTCTTCGTCCATCGCCTCGACGCTGCCTCGTCGGGCACGACCGAGACTGCCGTCAGTGGCGCGCGAAGCCCTTCTTGAACTGGTTGATCGACCTCGGTCAGCTTGTCGCTGAGCTCATCGGCTGAGCTTCTGGGACTCGCGGATCTCCTTGAGGATGTCTTCCGTCCGAGGCCCGCACGTGGTCGAGGAATTCGGTCTCGAACCGCCTGACGTCCTCCACCGGGACCGAGTCGAGGTGACCCCCGGTGCCGAGGAAGATCGACGACGACCTGCTCCTCGACCGGCAGCGGGCTGAGTACTGCGGCTGCTTGAGCAGCTCGACCAGCCGGGCACCGCGCTCCAGCTGCGCCTTCGACGTGGCGTCCAGGTCGGAGGCGAACGCCGCGAACGCCTCCAGCTCGCGGTACTGCGACAGATCCAGCCGCAGCGAGCCGGCCACCTCCTTCATGGCCTTGATCTGCGCGGCGCCACCGACGCGGGACACCGAGACACCGACGTTGATGGCCGGGCGCACGCCCTGGTTGAACAGGTCGGTCTCCAGGAAGCACTGGCCGTCGGTGATCGAGATGACGTTGGTCGGGATGTAGGCCGAGATGTCGTTGGCCTTGGTCTCGATGATCGGCAGGCCGGTCATCGAGCCGCCGCCGAGCTCGTCGGACAGCTTCGCGCAGCGCTCCAGCAGCCGCGAGTGCAGGTAGAACACGTCGCCCGGGTAGGCCTCGCGGCCCGGCGGGCGGCGCAGCAGCAGCGAGATCGCGCGGTAGGCCTCGGCCTGCTTGGTCAGGTCGTCGAAGACGATCAGGACGTGCTTGCCGTCGTACATCCAGTGCTGGCCGATCGCCGAACCGGTGTACGGCGCAAGCCATTTGAAGCCGGCGGAGTCGGACGCCGGCGCGGCGACGATGGTGGTGTACTCCATCGCGCCGCCGTCTTCGAGCGCGCCGGGCACCGCGGCGATGGTGGTGCCCTTCTGGCCGATCGCGACGTAGACGCAGCGCACCTGCTGCTTTGCGTCGCCGGTCTCCCAGTTCTGCCGCTGGTTGAGGATGGTGTCGACGCAGACCGCGGTCTTGCCGGTCTTGCGGTCGCCGATGATCAGCTGGCGCTGGCCGCGGCCGATCGGGGTCATCGCGTCGATGGCCTTGATGCCGGTCTGCAGCGGCTCGCTGCACGCCTTGACGCTGCACCACCGACGGCGCCTGAATCTCCAGTGCGCGACGGGTCTCGGCGTCGATGTCGCCGCGGCCGTCGATCGGCTGCGCCGAGCGGGTTGACCACCCGGCCGAGGAACGCGTCGCCGACGGGCACCGACAGCACCTCGCCGGTGCGCTTGACCTGCTGGCCCTCTTCGATCTTCTCGAAGTCGCCGAGGATGACCGCGCCGATGCTGTGCTCGTCGAGGTTCAGCGCCACGCCGAGCACGCCGCCCGGGAACTCCAGCAGCTCCTGCGTCATCACCGACGGCAGGCCCTCGACGTGCGCGATGCCGTCACCGGCGTCGATGACGGTGCCGATCTCCTCGCGCGCGGTGTCGGCGGCGAAACTGGAGACGTACTCCTCGATCGCACCCTGGATGTCGTCAGCGGAGATGGTCAACTCTGCCATGGCTTTTCGTCTTCCTGCTCTTCGTGTGTTGGGTCTGTGTCGTTCGCGTCGGTCAGTCAGGCAGCTGGGTCTCGGCGGCGGCCAGCTTCGACGACAGCGTGCCGTCGATCACCTCGTCGCCGACGGCGATCGTCAGCCCGCCCAGCAGCTCCGGGTCGACGTGCAGCTGCACGGAAACCGGGTGCCCGTAGATGCGGGTCAGTACTTCGGTCAGCCGGGTCCGCTGCGCGTCGGCTGAGGTCGGCCGCGGCGCTGACGTGCGCGACCACCTCGCCGCGGCGGGCCACCGCGAGCTCGGCCAGGTCGAGCACCGCGTCGTCGGCGCGCTCGCCGCGCAGCAGCTCGACCGTCTGCGAAAGCAGCTGGACCGTCGGTGGCATTCGCTCCGGCGCCGCCGTCGAGGACATCGTGCAGCAGCTTGACCCGGCCCTCGGCTGGCGCGGTGTAGTCGCTCAGCAGCGTGGCCAGCCGCGGCTGCGGCAGTCGAGGATGCGGCTGAACCGGAACAGCTGGTCTTCGACGTCGCCGACCACGGTCTTCGCGCTCGGCGCGCACCAGCAGCGCCAGCCGCGCGACATGCTCGACGGCGTCGACCAGGTTCGGCGTCGGACGACCAGCGCTCCGACACTGCGGCCTTGAGCACGTCCAGCGCCGTGTCGCCGACCTTGCCTCCGGACAGCGGTCTCCAGCAGGCCGACCTTGGGCGTCGGGTCGTCGGCCGGGTCGGCGAGATGACGCGTCAGCACCGGCTCGCTGAGCCAGCAGCTTGGCGACCGAGGCCAGATCATCGGCCACCGAGGACAACTGGTCGGGTCCGAGGTCAGCCGTCACCTCGTCGAACTTCGCGACCAGCGCCGCCAGCGACTCGCGGCTGGCTGCGCGCAGCCGTGCCGTCGCCCGGTCTCCGATCACCGCTTCCGACGGTGCCATCGCGTCGAGCTCGTCGAGGAACCGGTCGACCGTCGCCGACTGCGCAGCGGGATCCGACGACGTGGTCGCGCACCAATTCGCCCGCGCGGCGGACCGACTCGGTGCCGAGGTCCTGCCGCAGCTGGCGGATCAGCTGCTGCGCGCAGCAGCTGAACCTGCTGGGCGCCTTGCACTTTGATCCGCTCGAGCTCGGCGTCGGCCTGGGCACGCAGCTGCTCGACGATGCGCTCGGCGTCCGTGCCGCGCCTCCTCGGTCACCTGCTTGGCCTCGGCCTTGGCTTGCTCCACGCGCCTTGTCGTGCGCCGTCGTCGGCGTCGGCCAACTGCTTCTCGGCCTCGGCGCTGCTCCGCCAGCTGCTTGCGCACGGTCTCCTGCTGGTTCGTCATCATCCGTGCGCACCGGCGGCACGACGTAGCGCCACACGATGGAACACGATGACCGCGAAGCCGATGAGCTGACCGATGAATGTCGACATGGCGCTACCGCTCCTGAAGCCGATGTACGGCCGTGCGAGTCGTGACGTCGACGCCGAGCACCCGGCTGGCCAGCGTTGCACGACAGGTTCTCCACCGACGACCGCAGGTCGGCCGTGATCGCTCGGGCCTGCTGGTTCAACTCTCGATCGGCCTGCTGCAGCATCGTCTCGCCACTTCGCCGCTGGCCCGGCCCGCATGTCTCTCGACGACCTGACGCCCTTCGGCTCGCGCCTCGTCACGAAGCCCCGAGGCTTCGCCGCGCGCCTTGGCCATCTCGGCCTCGGTAGTCGGCGTCGGCGGCGGCGAACTGGTCGGCGGCCTGCCGGTTGTCCTCGACGGTCTTGGTTGACCATGGCGTCGCGCTCGCGCAGCACCTTGCTGATCGGTGGCACGACCCATTTGCCGATCACGCCGAGCACGATCAAGAAGATGATCAGCACGAAGAAGAAGGTGCCGTTGGGGATGAGGAAGTTGCTGCCGCTCGCCGCCTTCCTCTGCCGCCAGGATGGACGTCACGCTCGAGCGTCGAGCCATGCCGTGGCACTAACTGCGGAACCGGGGTGGCGAACACGAACAGCGCCATGAACGCCAGGTTGATGAAGTAGGCGGCCTCAACCAGACCGACCGTGATGAAGAACGGAGTGAACAGTCGGCCCTGCGCCTCGGGCTGCCGGGCGATGCCGGCGATCAGCGCGTTACCGGCGATGCCGTCACCGATACCGGCGCCGATCGCGCCGCCGGCCATGATCAGTCCACCGCCGATGAGCGCGCCGGCAGCGATAGTGGGATCCATTCCTTATCCTCCTTGATAACTGGTAGTGCGTCCTACCAGGTTGTGGGTCCTGCATGTTCGGGTCGGCTAGTGATGGTCTTCATCGAGCTCCATCGACTGGCTGAAGTACAGGATCGTCAGCAGCGCGAAGATGAACGCCTGGATCGCGCCGACGAACAAGTCGAAGCTCTTCCAGATCGCGTTGGGCGCCCACATGATCCACGGCGGGAACAGCGCGATCAGCGCGACCAGGATGCCGCCGGCGAAGATGTTGCCAAAGAGTCGGAGCGACAACGAGATCGGCTTGGCGATCTCCTCGACGAGGTTGATCGGCGCCATGAGCGCGACGTGGCCCTTGAGCAGCTTCACCGGGTGCCCGATGATGCCGCGGCGCCAGATGCCTGCCGCGTGGTAGCAGATGAACACGAACAGCGCGAGCGCCAGCACGAAGTTGATGTCGGATGCCGGCGGCTTGAGCAGCTCGTGGGTCGCGCCGTCTGGAATCGGTGTACTGCACCGGCAGCACCGACAGCCAGTTCGCGACCAGGATGAACACGAACAGCGTCACCGCCAGCGGCAGCACGAACGGCGCGATCTTCATGCCGATCGCGGCCTCGATCTGGTCGCGCAGCTGGACCGTGATCGCTTCCCAGAACAGCTGCACACCGCCGGGCACGCCGGTCGAGGTGACCTTGGCGCGCAGGAAGAACGCCAGCCCGATCACGATCACCGCGGCGATCGCGGTCGCGCAGCACCGTGTCGGTGTTGACGGTCAGCCCGAACCACGTGGCCGTCGGTCGTGGTGGCCGACCTCGATCGCGGCTTCGGCGAGGATCGTCTCGGTCATTGCTGTCGTGGCCTCCCTTCGAGTCCGCTGTCCATGCGGCAGTCCCGGCCCGGATCTTCTTCATCACCGGCAGCGCGGTGCGAGATCACCAGCAGCACCTGGAACAGGGCCATGCCGAACACCACGCCGAGGCCCTGCGGCCGGAGAGATGAACGCGATCGTCAGCCCGATCACCGTCATCACCAACAGGCGGGTGGCGGAGTTCAGCGCCATCTTGCGCTTGAGCGGATGCGCCTCGGCGGTGATCGACTTCCACCGACCGCTGCACCAGCACGGCGTTGAGCAAACCCAGCCCGAGGCCGACGCCGAAGAAGACGCCGACCATCACGTGGCCGAGCAGTCCGGCGGCCAGCGTCGCCAGGCCGGTCGAGCACGACACAGATTGCGAGCAGGCGCAACGGCCTGAAAGCAACGGACGGAAACACCAACGGCGCGTCTTGCGCTGGCGTCGTCACTGCTTCACCTCAATCCCGCGGTCACGAGTGCAGTCCCGATGATTCTGTGCGTGGCGCCACGAGCGTATCGAAGGGCGACGGGCTCGCTGGAATCACCCAAGGGGCAGCTCCCTTTGTCGGTCGTTATTCGGCGCCGATCGGCTGGTGAACCGATGGGCCGGAGGCCGGCAACCCGCGAGGTTTTTCGGGTTCTGCCAGCACCCTAACACATGGTGAGACGGGCCATAAAACGGGGTCTACTACTTTTCGTCGTACACTTCCGTCGAAGCGCGTCGTCGCGGCGGCGCAGAAGCGGGATCAGAGTGACGACGATCGCGACCAGAATCGCCGCCAGCATGACGCGCTCCGGTGTAGCGCGGATCGAAGAAGATCGTGCTCGCCGCGCCCAGCGCGACGATGCCCACCCACAGGTAGATCGAGCAGCACCACGCGTCGGTGCGAATGGCCGATCTGCAGCAACCGGTGGTGCAGGTGCATCTTGTCCGGACGTGAACGGGCTGCGCCCGCACGGGTGCGGCGGACGATCGCCAGCAACATGTCGAGCGCAGGCACGAACATCACCGCCACCACCAACAGGAACGGCGACAGCAGAGCGAACACGTCGCGCGCGCCGTAGGCGGTCTGCGAGATCGGGCCCGCCGCGGTGGTCGACGCCGCGGCGAGCATCAGCCCGATCAGCATCGAGCCGGAGTCGCCCATGAAGATCTTGGCGGGATGGAAGTTGTGCGGCAGGAAGCCCAGGCACGCGCCGGCCAGCACCACCGAGATCACCGCGGGCGGATAGAACAGGACGTCGCCGCCGTGGTCGCGCAGCAGTCCGATCGAGAAGATGCAGATGGCCGACGCGGTGATCAGGCCGAGCCCGGCGGCCAGCCCGTCGAGGCCGTCGACGAAGTTCATCGCGTTGACGATCGCCACCGTCAGCGCCAGCGTCAGCAGGATCGACGACACCTGGTCGAGCACGATGGTGCCGACGCCGCCGATCGGGATGTAGAGCACGCTCCACGCCACGCCCATCGTGACGAGCACACTGGCCGGCGGTGATCTGGCCGGCGAACTTGGTCAACGCGTCCAGGCCCCAGCGGTCGTCGATCAGGCCGATGGCCATGATGAGTCCGCCGGCGACGACGACGGCGGGCATGCCCGACGAGTAGACGAACCCACGCGTGAGTGCCGGCAGTTGCGACGCCAGCAGGACGCGCCGCCACCACGCCGACGTACATCGCCAGGCCGCCCATCCGCGGCGTCGGCTGCAGGTGCACGTCGCGTTCGCGCGGATAGGCGACCGCGCCGAGCCGCGTGGCCAGCACGCGCACCCAGCCCGGTCGCGAAGTAGGTGATGATCGCCGCGGTCAGGCCGACGAGCGCGAGCTCGCGCAGCGGCACGCCTGCGCGCGGACGACCCGCACCAGCGCACCGACGCAGCGCTAGCAGCAGTTCGCCGCCGATGACCACCTGATGAACCGTGACTGCGACGACGCACTGGGCTGCAGTCCGTGCAGCGTCGCCGACGGCCGCTCTGCACGGTCAGTGAGCGTCTCGCGATCACGCCGAGCGACGCTCGCGATGCCGCGTGGCCGCGACCGGGCCCTAGCGCAGCACGCGCGGATGTGCGCCGGTGAGGTCGACGATCGTCGAAGCCGCCTGCTGTTCCGACGGCCCGCCGTCGAGGTAGACCTCGACGAGGTCGCCGAGTTGGTCGCGCGCGTCGTCGACGGTGACCGCCGCGGGACGGCCCGAGATGTTGGCGCTCGACACCGCCATCGGACCGACCTCGCGCAGCAGCTCGATCGCCACCGGGTGCAGCGGCATGCGCAACATCACCGTGCCGTGCGCATCGCCGAGATCCCATTGCAGCGACGGCGCCTGCCGGACGACGAGACTCAGCGCACCGGGCCAGAACGCGCGGATGAGCTCGCGCGCGGCTGTGCGGCACCGGTGTACACCAGGCCGTCGATCGTGTGCCACGAACCCGACCAGTACCGGGACGGGCATGTCGCGGCCGCGACCCTTGCGCCGACAGCAGCGCCGCGACCGGCGTCGCTGTCGAAGGCGTCGGCACCGATGCCGTAGACGGTGTCGGTGGGCAGCACGACAGGCCGGCCGCCCTTGAGCGCGCTGATCGCCGACGCGATACCCGCCGCCGCTGCTCGGCGTCGGTGCAGTCGACACCTCTGTCATGCCTCGATCCCGCTCCGCTTCTCGCTTGAAAGTCATGCGCGATCGCTCCGCTTCTCGCTTGAAAGTCATGCGCGATCCCGCTCCGCTACTCGCTTGACAGTCATCCGCGATCTCGCTGCTTGAAAGTCATGGCTCTCCCTTCATGCCCCGCCTGGCCGTCGACGTCAGCCTCTCACGGTCGTCGCGGTGACGAACCGGGGCCGACCGGCCAGGTCGCGTCGGGCGGTGACGTCGACGAATCGCCCTGCGCGCGGTGAACGCTTCGACGGTCTCGGCCGACGTGGTGTCGTCGTGCTCGACCGCGCAGCGGCCGCCGGGCCGCAGCAGCCGTGGCGGCCAGCTCGACGATCGCGTCGATCGACCGCCATCCCGTCCGGGCCCCCGAACAGCGCGTGCGGCGGATCATGTTCGGCCACTTCGGGTTCCAGGACGGCGCCGTCGGGGATGTAGGGCGGGTTGGCGACGACGAAGGTCGACCTGGCCGTCGAGTTCGCGGCGAGCAGCCCGGCTCGGTGACGTCGGCCTGCATCAGTTCGACCGGCGGTGCCTGCGGTGTTTCGGTCGGGCGTAGGCCAGCGCATCGTTCGGAGTCGTCGACGGCGATGACGCGGGCGTCGGGCCAGTATCTTCGACAGGCGCAACGCCAGCGCGCCGGAACCGGTGCACAGGTCGACGATCACCGGACGCCGGCGACAAGCGGTTGGGCGACAGCCCATTCCAGCAGCGCCTCGGTCTCCGGCCGCGGGATGAACGCACACCGGGCCCGACGTGCACGGTCACCGGGACCGAACGCGCGCGGTGCCGGCGAGTGTGCTGCAGCGGTATCCGCTGCGACGCGCTGCGGCGACGAGCTCGTCGTAGCGCTCGCAGAATCCGGCGTCCGGTGTCGGCGAAGGCACAGCCGCCCGCGGTCGGTACCCGCGGCGTGGGCGGCGAGGAGTTCGGCGTCGGCCCGCGGCGATCCGACCCCCGCCTCGGCCAGCGCCGACCGGCGGCATCGATCGCTCGAGTCGCATGCCGCGCACGGCCTAGCGGTCATGCCTGCTGCAGCCTGGACTGCTTGTCGGCGGCGGCCAGCGCGTCGAACAGCGCGTCGAGGTCGCCGTCGAGCGACCTGGTCGAGGTTGTGCGCCTTGAAGTTGATCCGGTGGTCGGCGATGCGGTTCTCCGGGAAGTTGTAGGTGCGGATGCGCTCGCTGCGGTCGACGGTGCGGATCTGGCTGGCCCGGTCGGCGCGAGGCGTCGGCCTGCGCCTGCTCCTCGGCCAGCGCCTGCAGCCGCGCGGCGCAGCACCCGCATGCGCGCGGTCCTTGTTCTGCAGCTGGCTGCGCTCGTTCTGGCAGGTGACGACGATGCCGGTGGGCAGGTGGGTGATGCGCACCGCCGAGTCGGTGGTGTTGACGCCCTGGCCGCCCTTGCCCGACGACCGGTAGACGTCGATGCGCAGGTCGGACTCGTCGATCTGGACTCCCTCGACCTCTTCGGGTTCCGGGATAGACGAGCACGCCTGCCGCCGACGTGTGCACGCGGCCCTGCGACTCGGTGACCGGCACCCGCTGCACGCGGTGCACGCCGCCCTCGAACTTCAGCCGCGACCACACGCCGTCGGCCGAGTCGCCCTTGCTCCTGATCGACAGCGTCGCGTCCTTGTAGCCGCCGAGGTCCGAGGTGGTCTCGTCGAGCATCGGTGACGGTCCAGCCGTGCCGCTCGGCGTACCGGATGTACATGCGGGCCAGGTCGGCGGCGAACAACGCCGACTTCCTCGCCGCCCTCCCCCGACTTGCACCTCGAGGACGATGTCGTCGGCGTCGTGCGGGTCGCGCGGGCGCGAGGAGGTCGGTCGAGCTGGGTGTCGAGCTCTTCGACGCGTGGCTCGAGCTCGGGGACCTCGGCGGCGAAGGATTCGTCGTCGGCGGCGAGTTCGCGCGCGGCCTCAGGTCGCCGCGGGCGGACTCCAGCTTGCGGTAGGTCGCCACGATGGGCGAGACCTGCGCGAACGCGCCGGCCCTACGCGGCGCGCCGTGTCCGCGTCGGCGTGCAGGTTCGGGTCGGTGAGCTGACGCTCGAGGTCGGCATGCTCGGCCAGCAGCGGCATCGATCGCAGGCGCGGTGTCCGTCATGGCGATCCTCCTTCCCCGTAACGCACTCTGTCCATTTGTTCGCTAAACGCGAAGCGACGCCCGGCCTGCGCTCGCGCGGATCGGGCGTCGGGAAGCCAGCTAGTTGTCGTCGGCAGCCTTGTCCGCGGCGCCGCCTTGCGCTTGCCGTAGCGCTTCTCGAAGCGGGCGACGCGGCCGCCGCTGTCGAGGATCTTCTGCTTGCCGGTGTAGAAGGGGTGGCACTGCGAGCAGACCTCGACGTGGATCTGCCCGCTCTTCTTCGGTGCTGCGCGTGGTGAACGTGTTGCCGCAGCCGCAGTGCACCGTCGTCTCGACGTAGTCAGGGTGAATACCCGATTTCATGGTTTCCTCTTCAATCGTGGGCCGCCGGGTCGCCCCCGCCTGACCTGGAGGTATCGGGCGTGAACCGGAACCGAGGGGTCGGCGGTCCATTATGCCAGCTCTGCCGCCTGCGCTAAACGCGCGCGTGCCGGGGGCGGGTATTCCTGCAGCCGCGGGTCCGCCCTCGGCTTTGTGAACGAGATCCGAGAAATGTTGTCTACCGCCGTGGCACAATGCTCTGGTGACGAGCGGCACCGCCACCAAGAACAGCAATACGTAAC
>ERZ1370068.4018-contig-3111_pt1 | contig 15476 bp, 18 predicted proteins | sample MGYA00561227_ERZ1370068 | MGnify/ENA primary metagenome ERZ1370068 (study PRJEB38410, sample SAMEA6850437) | metagenome | study: Metagenomic assessment of the ecological functions of the soil: analysis of the soil microbiota associated with the...
GCTTACGTATTGCTACTCCTCGATCGGGCGTCCCGGTCATGTCTGACGGCGGGCGGATCAGGGAGCGAGCACTCCTTCCACCGTACATGAGCCCGATAGCAGACGCCAGCGAGCCCAAGCCGCCGCTGGCGTCCACTACGGCACCGTGCCGGCAGGGAGGAGCGTTCGTGCGGCTCGTGGGATGGCTGGGGTGGATGCTGGTGGAGCGACGCCCGTCGCGGCGGGGCACGCCGGTCCCGCTCACGCTCGACGACGCGCTCGACCGGGCCGAGCGCGACAATCCGGAGCTGGGCGCGCTCCGGGAGCTGCCAGGCGGCGCTGGAGCAGCGCGCGGCCGCCGCCAGCCCGCGCGTCCTGGCCGCGCCTGTCCGTGTCGGTGGACGCCTTCCGCACGGATGATCCCGCGCGCGTGTTCGGCGAAGCTGGAGGCGCGGCGCGCTCGGCGTGGACGACCTCGCGATCCAGCGGCTGAACGACCCGGCGGCGATCTCGCGACTCTGAGCTTCGCTGCGCGCCGACCTGCCCATCGACGTCTTCGGCGCGGTCCGTGCCGCGAGCCGGGCTCTCCGCGGCGGAGGCTCGGGCCGGGTCGGCCGCGATCCAGCGAGGCCGTGCAGGACCTGCGCGCGCGAGTGGTCGAGGCGTACCGCCGCGCGGTGCTGGCCGAGGCCGCCACCGAAGTGACCGCGCACGCCGCTCGACGGGGCGCGGGCGCGCGAGGCCGAGCTGCAGGCGCGCGTCGAGGCGGGGGCGCGCTCACCGCCGATCTCCTGCGCGCCTGACGCGCCGGCGGCAGCGGCGAGCGGACCTCGCCCAGCGCGAGGACGATCGGGCGGCCGCGCTCGCGGTCCTGGATCGCCTGATCGGCGCCGACGGCACCCAGTCGTTCGCGCGCGACCGAGGCCGCGACCGCGCCGGGCGCCGCTCGCGGGCGACCTTGCGACCTGGACCGGAAGGCACTCGCGTCCCGCGCGCGGGCGCGCGGCGCCGCGGATCGCGCAGGCGGCCGCGGAGGCCACAGCGCGCCGAAGCCGCGCGGCGGGCGCCCACGCTCGGCGCGTACGGGCTCGGTCCGGACGATCGCGGATCGCTCGGGGCCTCAGGGCGGCCAGTCGGTTCACGGTGGGGCCGCCAGTTCGCTGGACGCCGTTCGATCCCCACCCGGTCGCGGCGCGTGGTCCGCCGCGGAGGCCGAGCGGCGGGCGGCCGAGAGCCAGGTGCGGGCGGCCAGGGACCAGGTGCGGCTGGAGGTGGCGCTGGCCTGGCGGCGCGCGCGCACGGCCGCGCGAAGCGGTTCACGGCGGCCGCCGGCGGGGCCGAGGAGGCGCAGCGAGGCGCTGCGCGTGGTCCAGGAACGCCGCCGGGCGGGCTGGCCACGCTGACCGATCGCAGCTGGAGACCGAGTCCGCGCGACGCTGGCGGCGGAGCTGGAGGGAGCGTGCGGCGGTCGACGAAGTCGGGCTACTGACGCCACGCTGCGTCGCGCGGCCGGAAACCTGTGAGGGAGCGAGCAATGAGGACGATGGATCGGATTCGAGGCGTCTCCGCGAAGCGAGCGCCGAACAATCGTGTAGCAAGCCGCGCCCGTTGGCGCGGCTTGTCGTCCAGCATCTCGCTGCACGGCGGGCGGCCTGGCTGATGCTGGCGGCGGCCGGATGCGGTCGCACATCCGCGCCGCGTGCGAGCGTACCGACGGAAGCCGCCACGGCGGCGTGGCTTCCGATTGCCGTACGGCCGTCCGGGCCGGACGGGAGACCGTGCCGGCCCACGGTGCCGCCCGGGAGCGTGCGACGCTGACGGCGCGCGTGCCGGGATCCGTGACGGCGCTGCCGTTCCGGGAGGGCGACGCGGTCCCGTCAGGGCGCTGGTGGTCGCGCGCACGAGGATCGCGCGCTGCGTGCGCGCCGCGCTCGCGGCCGCCGAGGCGGACCGCGAGGCCGCGGAGTCCGGACCGGGCGCGCTCGGCGACGCTGCTGTCCCGTGGCGCCGCCACGCCACGCGAGGCCGAGCAGGCGAACGCCAGGGCGGCCGCGGCACGCAGGGCCGCGGCGGCGCGCGAGGCGCTCGGCTACGCGTGCTGCGTGCGCCGTTCGCAGGCCACTTGGCCGCGCGGCCCGCGAACGTCGGGCGACGTGGTGATGCCAGGGACGCCGCTCGTCGAGATCGACGGCGCAGGCGGGCTGGAGGTCGTGGCCACCGTGGACGAGGACCGCCGTCGCGCGTCTCTCCTGGCGCGCATCGTCGCGGTCGAGGTCGACGGCCAGTCGAGGCCCGATCGAGGCCACCATCCGCGCGGTCGCGCCCTCCGGAGATTCGCGGTCACCCATCGCGCCCAGGTGCGGGCGCGACCTGCCCGCGACGGCGGGCGTGCGCTCCGGCATGTTCGCGCGCCTGCGGCTCGCGCCGGCGCCCGCGGCGAAGGGCGCCGCGAAGGGCGCGCCCGCCGAGCAGGTGCGCCTCGCCGTTCCCAGAGCGCGCTCGTCCGCCGAGGGGCTGGCGGGCGTCTTCGTGGTGAGCGAGGGCGCGCGCGCCTGCGCTGGATCGCGGTGGGAGAGCCCGAGGGCGGCACGGTCGAGGTCCGTGCCGGCCTGCGCGACGGCGGCGCGTCGTGACCGACCCGTCGGGCCTGGCGGACGGCGCGCCGCGGTGCGGAGAGGATGACGATGCGCATCGGTCTGGCCGGCCGTCTCGGCCCAGGCGTTCCTGGGCAGCAAGCTGACGCCGCTGTTCGTCGCCGCGTCGCTCGCCCTGGGGCGCGTGGCGACTTCTCCGCCACCCCGCGCGAAGAGGAGCCGCGAGATCCGGGTGCCGATGGTGGACGCGTGGCGGTGGCCTGGCCCGGCGCGGACGTCGCCGAGGTGCAGAGCCGGATTCTCGACCCGCTGGAGAAGGCGGCGATGGGGGCTCGCGCGTCGATCACGTCTACGGCACCGCGCGCCCGGGCCTGGCCTTCGTCACCCGTGCGGTTCCTCGTGAACGAGCCAGAACGAGGAGAGCCTGGTGAAGGTCTACGAGCGGCTGTCCGCGCTCGGCGGACATCTGCCGCCGGGCGCGCGTCCGCCCAGCGTGGAGCTGCACTCGATCGACGACGTCCCCGTTCCTGGCCCTCACGCTCTGAGCCCGACTCTCGACAGCGACGCCCTTCGTCCCATCGCCCAGGAGCTGGCGCAGGAGCTGTCCGCAGCTGCCGGACATGACGAAGGCGACCGTCATCGGCGGCGAGCCGCGCGTGGCGCGCGTCCGAGTCGTCCCGGACCGCCTGGCGCGGAAAGGGCGTGACCTGGGTCGCGCTCACGGGCGCGCTGGGCTCGGGCGGCGCGCGCATGGAGGCCGGCACGTCCGTGCGCGGCAACCGCGAGGTGCGCCTGGACAGCGGGTCCGCTCTTCCGCAGCGCGGAGGACGTGGCCGCGTGATCGTGGGCGTGCAGGCCGGCCGGCCCGGTCTACGTGCGTGACGTGGCCGCGTGGTGGATGGACCGGACGAGACGACCTCGTTCGTGTCCTTCGCCCGCGGAGCGGCGGCGCAAGCTAGCGCAGATGCGCCGGCCGGCGTCGAGCATCCCGCCGTGACCCTGGCCCTCGCCAAGCGCCCGGGTGCCAACGCGACCGCGCTTGCGCGGAGCAGCGCGCTCGCCAAGGTGGACGCCCTCCGTCCGAAGCTGCTGCTCCCGCGGACGTGCGTGGACGTCACGCGCAACTACTGGCGAGACGGCGCGGAGAAGATCAGCGAGCTGGTCGAGCACCTGCTCATCGCGACGCTGTCCGGTGGTCGCCCTCGTCTCCCTGGCCATGGGCTGGCGCAGCGGCGTGGTGGTCGGCATCGCGGTGCCGGTCACGCTCGCCCTGAACCTCTTCATCTACTTCCTGGCCGGCTACACACTGAACCGCGTCACCCTGTTCGCTCTGATCTTCTCCATCGGCATCCTGGTGGACGACGCGATCGTGGTGGTCGAGAACATCGAGCGCCACCATCGCGAGAGCCGGGCCGGCCGTTCACCCGGACGCTGGTGGAGGCCGTGGACGAAGTGGGCAACCCCACGATCCTCGCCACCTTCACGGTGATCGCGGCCATCCTGCCCATGGCGTTCGTGCGCGGGCCTTCGGGTCCTTACATGCGGCCCGATCCCCACCGGGGCCTCCGCGGCCATGCTCTTCTCCTTGCCGTCGCCTTCGTGGTGTCCCCGTGGGCGGCCTACCGGATCTTCCGCGGCCACGCGTCGCCCGCGAGGAAGCGACCGCCCGGAGGTGCGGCCACGCGCCTCTACCGGCGCACGATGAACGCGCTGGTGAGTGGAGCCGAAGGCGCGGCTCGCGCTTCCTGGCCCTCGTGCTCGTCCTGCTCCTGGGGTCGATCGGCCTCGTGGCCCGCAGGCGCGGTGCGCATGAAGATGCTGCCCTTCGACAACAAGAGCGAGGTGCAGGTGCTGGTGGACCAGGCCGAAGGCACCCCGCTGGAGGTGACGCTCGAGACGGCCGCGCCGTCTGCGGCGATCACCTGGTCGACGCTCGCCGGAGGTGAAGGACGCTCGAGGTCTACGCGGGCACCGCGGCGCCCTTCAACTTCAACGGCCTGGTGCGCCACTACTTCCTCCGCCGCGCGCCGTCGGGCGCCGACCTGCAGGTCAACCTCGTCCGGGAAGTCGAGCGCAGTCTGCAGAGCCACGACTTCGCCAAGGCGATCCGGCCCGCGCTGCAGGCGATCGGCCGGGCCCAGGGCGCGCGGGTGTCCGTGATCGAGATCCCGCCGGACCGCCCGTCCTCGACACGCTGGTGGCCGGAGATCTACGGCCCCGACGCGAAGCAGCGCGAGTCGCTGGCCCGCACGGTGCGCGGGCTGTTCGAGGCACGGACGGCGTCGTGGACGTCAACGGCTCGCTGGAAGCGCCGCGGCCCCGGACCCGCCTCGAGGTCGACGCCGAGAAGGCCGGACTCCCGGGCGCGTCCGTGGCCCTGGTCGCGGAGACGCTCGCGGGACCGAGCGCCGGCCGCGACGTGTCGCGGCTCGCCGACGGCTCGTCGCGCGAGCCCGTACCGGTGCGCGTGCGCCTGTCCGCGGCCGACCGGGCGAGCCTCCCCGGCGGCTCTCCCTCCGCGTGCCCACTCCCGGCGGTGCGGTGGCTCTGGGAGCGCTGGGCCACGCCGTGAGCGAGTCCGAGCCCCAGCAGGTCGTGCACAAGGACCTGAAACCGGTCGTCTACGTGCTTCGCGGACCTGGCGGGCACGCGCGAGAGCCCGGTGTACGCGATGTCCGTCCTGAACCGGAAGATCGACGCGCTCGCGCTGCCGAATGGAGATCGCGTGGAGCGCTACGCCATCGCGGCCGCCGCTCACCAGCGACCGCCCCGCCCTGAAGTGGGACGGCGAGTGGCAGATCACCTACGAGGTCTTCCGGGACCTCGGGATCGCGTTCGCGGTGGTGCTGGTCCTGATCGCGATCCTGGTGGTCGGCTGGTTCCAGAGCTTCTCGGTGCCCATCGCGATCCTGCTGCCCGATCCCGCTGTCGCTCATCGGCGTCCTGCCCGGGCACTTCCTCTTCGGTGCGTTCTTCACTGCGACCTCGATGATCGGGGCCATCGCGGGGGCGGGGATCATCGTGCGGAACTCGATCATCCTCGTGGACTTCATCGAGCTGAAGCTGCGCCAGGGGATGGCGCTGGAGGAGGCGGTGGTGGAGGCGGGAGCCGTGCGCTTCCGACCGATGCTGCTCACGGCGGCGGCGGTGGTCGTGGGCTCGTTCGTGGTCCTGTTCGACCCGATCTTCCAGGGCCTCGCCATCAGCCTGATGATGGGAGAGGTCGCGGCCACCCTGCTCTCGCGCATCGCGGTGCCCGTCGTGTACTACCTCGATCGCCCGCCGCGGGCGCGCCGAGGCCCTGCGCCAGGAAGGGCTGATCCACCCATTTGGCGGCCTGATCCTTGACCCCGCCCTGCCGGCCGGCCTAGCTCTGCCGGCAGGGAACATTGCCGGCGGCGAACCCGTAGCGCGAGAGGAGACGACGGGGGCACCGACCGCGGAGGGGTGCATGAGCCGAGTCCGGGTCCTGGTCGGGACACGCAAGGGCGCATTCGTCCTCACCTCGGACGGCCAGCGCCGGCGCTGGAGGTCCACGGCCCGCACCTTCGCGGGCTGGGAGGTCTACCACGTCAAGGGGTCGCCGGCGGATCCCGATCGCATCTACGCCTCGCAGACGAGCGGATGGTTCGGGCAGATCATCCAGCGCTCGGACGACGGCGGAACGACCTGGCACCAGCCCGGCACGCCTCCGGGCGAGCCGACCACGACAGCGGATGGGATGCCCAAGGGCGAGAGCAACAAGTTCGCCTACGACGTCTCGCCGCGAGACCGGCCAGCCCCTGACGACGCACCAGCACTACGACGGCACGCAGCGGCCCCGGGAGTTCAAGCGCGTGTGGCATCTCGAGCCCTCCTGGCCGGACGCGAACACGGTGTACGCGGGGGTCGAGGACGCGGCGCTTCTTCCGGTCGGAACGACGGCGGCCTGAGCTGGCACGAGCTCGCCGGCCTGCGGGGCCACGGCACCGGGCCGCAGTGGCAGCCGGGCGCGGGCGGGATGTGCCTGCACACGATCCTCCTGGACCCGAGCCACGCCGACCGGATCTTCATCGGCCATCTCGTCCGCGGGCGCGTTCCGGTCCGACGACGGCGGCGGGACCTGGAAGCCCATCAACCGCGGCCTGCGCTCCGAGCACATCCCCGACCCCACGGCCGAGGTCGGCCACTGCGTCCACCGCATCGCGATGCACCCGTCGCGGCCGAACGTGCTCTTCATGCAGAAGCACTGGGACGTGATGCGCACCGACGACGCCGGCGAGTCGTGGCACGAGATCAGCGGCAACCTGCCGACCGACTTCGGGTTCGTGGTCGACGTCCACGCGCACGAGCCCGAGACGATCTACGTCGGTGCCGATCAAGAGCGACTCGCAGCACTTCCCGCCCGACGGGAAGCTCCGCGTCTACCGCAGCCGCGACGGGCGGCAACGAGTGGGAGGCGCTCACGGAACGGCCTGCCGCAGAAGCGACTGCTACGTGAACGTGCTGCGCGACGCGATGTGCGTGGACTCGCTCGATCCGTGCGGCGTCTACTTCGGCACCACCGGCGGGCAGGTGTACGCGTCGCCCGACGGCGGGGACACTGGGCCCCGATCGTGCGCGACCTGCCGGCGGTGCTGTCGGTCGAGGTGCAGACGCTGCCATGATCCGGGTCGAGCTCCCGGCGCACCTGCGCACGCTGGCACGGCGTCGAGGCGCGAGGTGAAGCCTCGAGGTCGCGGGTGCAGTCACCAGTTGGCTCGGTCCTCGATGCGCGCTGGAGGCCGCGCTACCCGGGGCTGCGCGGCACCATCCGCGACCACGATACGCAGCAGCGCCGCCCGTTCGTGCGCTTCTTCGCCTGCGAGGAGGACTCTGTCGCACGAGCCGCCGGACGCTCCGCTGCCGGACGCCGTGGCTCGCGGCGCCGAACCGCTCGTGATCATCGGGGCCATCGCGGGCGGCTGACGCGCGCGCGAGCCTTCTAGTCGTTGCGCAGCGATTCGCAGGGATCGACGCGCGAGGCCCGGCGCGCCGGCACGTACGCCGCGCAGCGCCGCCGATCGCCGAGCATCAGGAGAGCCATCGCCGCGAAGGTCGGGCCGTCCGACGGCGGCGACACCGTAGAGCAGCCCGCCGAGCGCCCCGTGTCGCGACGAAGGCCGCCGCCGAGGCCGATCGCGACGCCGACAGCGACCACGCGCGCGCCCTGCGCGACCACCATGCGTCGCACCGCGCCGACGGTGCGCGCCGAGGGCCATCCGGACGCCGATCTCCCGCGTGCGCTCGGCGACCACGCACGAGAGCACGCCGTAGAGGCCCACCGCGCCCAGGAAGAGCGCCAGCGCGGACACGATGCCGAGGGTGAGCAGGGTGAACGACAGCGTCGACCAGCGAATCGGCCGCCAGGCCCGCCATCGTGAACACGCGGTACATCGGGGCCTCCGGGGCGACCTCGCGGATGAGCGCCCGGACCTCCGGTGCGATGACCTCGGCGCGCGTGGTCTTCAGGACGTACGCGGGCGTGGTGATGCACCAGGACGTCGGCGTCGGCCCCACCAGCGGGTAGTAGACGAGCGCCTGCGGCGTGTCGCGGAAGCCGTTCTGCATGACGTCTTCCGACCACGCCCACCACCGGTGTGCCACTGCGGCGTGCCCTGCTGCTGGAGGCGGCGGCCGACGGCGCTCTGCCCGGGCCAGAGCTGCTGCGCCGCCGATCGGCTGATCACGACGTTCCCGAGCGCCGACATGTGGTCGGCGGTCTCGAACGGCCGGCCCTCCAGCACGTCGATGGCCAACGTGCGGAAGTAGTCGCCCGCGGCGCAGGTCCAGCTGAGCAGCCGGCCGGCGTCGGAGCCCGGCCGGCATGTCCTCGGTGCGGAAGCGCTCGTCGCGCTGGTCCCTTCGTTGAGCGGCACGTTCTCGACCAGCCCGACCGACGTCACGCCCGGCAGCGCACGCCAGCCGCTCCAGGAATGCGAGGTGGAAGCGTGCCCAGCTCGGGTCCGTCCTTGAGCGCGGGCTGCTCGGGCGCGAACTGGAACGTGAAGACGTCGCGCGTGTCGTAGCCGGGGTCGACGCTCGCAGCGCCAGGAAGCTGCGCAGCAGAGCCCGGCGCCGATCAGCAGCACCAGCGCCATCGCGGTCTGGGCCGCCACCAGCGCCGTCGCGTCGAGGCGCCGGCGGCCGGTCGACCCCCGGCCTCCCTCACGCAGCGCGCGCGAGGTTCGGCCGACGCCGCGCGCGCAGCGCCGGCCGCGCCCCGCGCAGGCCACGCCGGAGAGCAGCGCCGCGAGGAGCGCGAAGAGCAGCGTGCGGCCGCTCCATCGAGACCTCGGCCGAGCCGCGGGATGCCTGGCGGTGCGGCGCGCAGCAGCACGGGCAGGCTCAGTCCAGGCGATGACACCACCGGCCAGGGCAGCCGCCCAGGAGCGCCGCCGACCAGCGCCTCCGCCATCTGCGAGCCGGACCAGCTGCGCGCGCGAGGCGCCCGATCGCGCGGCGCACCGCGAGGTCGCGCTGGCGCCCTCCGCGCGCACCATGAAGAGGTTGGCCACGTTGACGCAGGCGATCAGCAGCACGATGGCGGCGGCCGCGAACAGGATCCACAGCGAGCGTGCGGCCGGGCCCAGCATCTCGTCGAGCAGCGGGCGCACCACGGCGCGGTGCTGCTCGATCAGCCGCGCGTAGCCCGGCGAGTCCGCCGAAGCGCTCGGGCAGCGCCGCGCGCCAGCGCCGTGAGCTCCGCGGCCACGGCCTCGACGGTCGGTCGCCGGGCGCCATCCGGCGCCACCACGTTGTTGCCGAACCGCCCGGGCCGCAGGCCTCTCGGCGCCGCACTTCGATCACGACCACACCAGAGCGGCGCCGTCGTTCGGGGAACTGGAACTCCGGCCGCATCACGCCGACGACGGTCCGACGCTGCGCCCGCGATCTGTAGGCTCGCCCGACCACGGACGGATCGGCGCCGAACCACGAGCGCCAGAGCGCGTCGCTGATCACGACCACCCGCGTCTCATCCGCGAGGCCACGGGCAGGCGGCCGAGCGCGGGCTGCGCGCCCGAGCGTCGAGTACAGGGAGGTGCTCGCGACGCGCCATGCGGATCCGCTCGACGCGGTCGCCGATCCGTAGCGAGTCGAGTGAAGGTGTTGTAGGTCGCGACGTCCTCGAGCAGGCGCGAGTGCCTCCTTGTACTGGAGGTAGAACTCGCCGCGCGGGGCCGAACTCCCCGTCCAGCTCGGAGCCGGGCGCCGTCGGCGGCGACGAGACGAGACGCTCTCGGGATGGGCTGTACGGCAGCGGAGTCGATCAGCGACGCGGTCGAGCACGGTGAACACGGCGGCGATCGTCGCCGATGGCGCAGGCCGAGCGTCCCGACGACGGTGGTCGTGAAGCCGGGCGTACGCCCGAGCGTCCGCAGCGCGTGGCGCTCCAGCGCCCCCACCATCCAGCGTGATGCCCATGTCTTCCCTCTGGCCTTGGCCGGCCGGCGCGGGCATCCAGCCGTTGACCGCTCCCGCGCAGACGACAGGCGGTCGAACTTTATGACGATGGGGGTCTCCGAAACGGTTGCCCTGGCGAAATGCCCGGAAGGTGGAACAGCCGAGCCAGTCCACCCGTTGCTCCTCGGTCCCCACGCCCCACTCACCGATTGCCGGGGAACGGACACAATAGAGAGTCGTAGAGGGTGGCGAAGCGGCCGCGCCGACGGCCGGGCACGGCATGAGCCAGAGCGTGCTCATGGTGAGAGCCGACGGCAACGGGGACGGCCAGGCTCCTGATCCGAGGCGCGCGGGCCTCGGCAAGAGCTACGTGCGCGGCGGCGAGCAGGTCCGCGTGCTCGAGGGACTGAACTCTCGACGTCGACGCGGGCGAGTTCATCGCCTTCATGGGCCCGGAGCGGATCGGGCAAGAGCGACGCTGCTTCAACCCTGCTGGGCGGCCTGGACGTCCCCAGCGCCGGCACCGTCAGCGTGGCCGGCGACGAGATCACCGGCGATGTCGCGCCGCAAGCTCACCGCCTGGCGCGCGCGCGCGTCGGATTCGTGTTCCAGGCCTCACAACCTGATCCACGTGCTCACCGCCTATCGCAACGTGGAGCCTGCCGCTGCTGCTGACCTCGCTCCATCGCGCGAGGAGCGCCGCGACCACGCGGAGGCCGCGCTGCGCCTGGTTGGGCTCCCGGACCGCATGCACCACTTCCCGCGCCAGCTCTCGGGCGGGCAGGAGCAGCGCGTCGCGATCGCACGCGCCATCGCGTCCGACCTCGACGTTCCTGCCTGGCGACGAGCCCACCGGTGACCTCGACCGCGCGAGCGCGGACGAGGATCCTCGACCTGCTGGGCGCTGCTCGTCTCGGAGCACCAGAAGACGATCCTGATGGTCACCCACGACCCTCGAGCCGCCGAGCGCGGCGAGCGCGCTGCTGCACCTCGACAAAGGCGTGCTGGTCGAGGCCGCGGACCGGGAGGCCGCCGCCTACAGCACCGCGGTGGCTCCGTGAAGTTCCTGCCGCTGCTCCTCGCGAACCTCAAGCGCAAGAAGATCCGGACGACGCTCACGATCGGGTCGTTCGCCGATCGCGATGTTCCTGTTCAGGCTGCTGGTCGGCGGTGCGCGCGGGCTTCCGCCAGGGCATCGACGTCGCCGGTGCCGACACGCGCTGGTCGGTGGTCGGGCGGACCGGCCTGATCCAGCCGCTGCCGCTGCCCTACATGGAGCGCATCCGGAGCTTGCCCGGCGATCAAGGACGTCGACGCACGCGCACGTGGTTCGGCGGCGATCTACCAGGACCCCAAGAACTTCTTCGCCGCAGTTCGTGATCGTGCCGAGGACTGGCTGCGCATGTCACCCGGAGTTCAAGGTGAACGAGGCCGCAGTGGCGCGACTACCTCGGCGACCGCCAGGGCGGCGATGATCAGGCCAAGCTCGCTGCGCAGCGCTTCGGCTGGAAGGTCGGCGGCCGCGTCCGCTGAAGGCGTCCCGGCTACCTGGGCGGCGACCAGCCGGAAGTTCAACGTGCGCGGCCATCTACCGCGGCGCGCGTCCGTCAGACGACGAGAGCCAGATGCTGGATCCAGCTACAAGTACTTCTTCGAGCACGCGCGCCACGGCTACTGGCAGGGAATCGTGGGCTGGTACGTCGTGCGCGTGGCCGACCCGGCGCAGGCGGTCGCCGCCATCACGACACGATCGACGGAGAGTTCGCCAACTCGGCGTCGAGACGCGCACCCAGACCGAGTCGAGCGTTCGCGTGCCTCCTTCATGAAGCAGATGGGCAACATCGAGTTCCTGATCGTCGCCATCGGCACCATCGTCGTTCTTCACGCTGCTGCTGCGTGACCGGGAACACGATGGCGATCGCGGTGCGCGAGCGGACGGGCGAGCTGGCGGTGCTGAAGGCGGTCGGGTTCTCCGACCTCTTCGTGCTCGGCTGGTCGCTGGCCGAGTCGCTGCTGATCGCGGCCCTCGGGCGGCACGCTCGGCCTGGGGCTGGCAACCGTCGTCGTGGTCGCAGCGCGACATCACGCGGCGGCATCATCCTGCACTACTCCCGGTGAGGCGCCGATCGCGGCCGGGCGCTGCGGTCGCGCTCGCGACAGGCGTGCTCGCGGGCGCTGCTGCCCGCCGTTTCGGCGATGCGCACTGCAGAGGTCGCCGACGCGCTGCGGAGGGTTAGAGTGGCGATCCCGGTCGCCTACAACCTGCTGCAGCGCGAAGGAGCGCTGGACCTCCTCGGTCGGTGGCCGGTGCTCGGGATCGCGGGCACCGTCGGCGTGTTCGTCGCCATGCTGGCGCTCGCGCGCGGCTTCAAGGCCACCGCTCATCTCGTCGGGCCAGCCGCGAGAACGCGATCGTGCAGCGCGCCGGCGCGGACACCGAGATGACGGCGCATCACGCTCGAGGAGGTGCGGGTCGTCAGAGGACGCGCCGCAGATCGCGCGCGACGCGGCCGGCGCCGCTCGTGAGCGCCGGAGGTCGTCGTGATCGCGGCGGTCCCGATGCGCGGCGAGGACGGCGAGGCCAACGTGCAGAGTCCGCGGCGTCTCTCCGCGCGTGCTCGCGGTGCGCAACAAGGTCAAGGTCGGTCGAGGGCGCTTCCTCACGCCGGGCCTGGCCGAGGTGGTCGTCGGCCGCGGCGCGCGCGACGCCTACCAGGGGCCTCGACCTGGGCGCCACCGTGCGGCTCGGCGCCAGGCACCTGGACGATCGTGGGCGTCTTCGACGGCAGGCGGCACGCGCCTTCGACTCGGAGAGTCTGGGCCGACGCCGCGACTCTCAACGGCTTCTACCAGCGGCCGCCGCTCGATCTCCCAGGCGGCGACCGTGAGGCTGCGCTCGCGCCGGACGACTTCACGGCCTTCGAGGCGACGCTCAAGGGCGATCCGCGCTCAACGTGCAGGCGCGTGCGCGAGCCGAATACTACGAGAACAGTCGCGTGGTGGTGACGCACGCTGATCACCGTGCTCGGCTGCGCTGGTCGCGCGCGGTGATGGCGCTCGGCGCGGTCTTCGGGCGCTCAACACGATGTACTCGGCCGTCTCCGAGCGCTCGCGCGAGATCGCGGTCCTGCGGGCGCTCGGCTTCGGCGGCGGCGCGCAGTCGTGCTGTCGTTCTTCGTTCGAGTCGCTGCGTGATCGCGCTCGTCGGCGGCCTCGATCGGCTGCGCTCGCGGTGCTGCCGGTCAACGGCCTCACCACGGGCACGATCAACTGGCAGACCGTTCTCGCACCTGGCGTTCGCGTTCCGCATCACGCCGGATGCTGCTGGCGCTCGGCATGCTGTTCGCGCTGCGTGATGGGAGCGCTCGGGCGGCCTGCCGCCCGGCGATCCGCGCCGCCCGCGCGAACGTCGCCTACGCTGCGGGCGGCTCCTGGTAGAGGGCTGGGCCGCCGCGCAGGTGCGGCGAGATCACTGGCGGACGAGAGTCCACTTCTTCACGTCTGCCGCGCTCTGCACGGACGTGCCGTCGTCGCAACGTGGCCGTTGATCGCGGCGGCCTCCAGCGCCCCGAGCCGGTCCGCAGCTGCCGCCGACCGCCGCCGTGGGAACGGAAAGCGGTGCCGGTGGGATGATCCGATCGCGCCCTGGCCGCCGCCGGGCGCGGTGAAGGTCCCGTTGGAAGCGATGGTCACACCAACCGCGGCCTCCGTCTTGCCGATGTCGGCCGGGTATGGCCGCAGTTGTTGTCCACGGCAGGTGATCGTCGCTCGATAGGTCCAGTTCCCCGCGTAGGGCGACGATGCAGCGGCCAGGTGGGAAGTGGGTGCCGGCGTGGCGACGGAACGACGAGGGCAGGCGCGCTCGGTTGTCGAGCCACAGCCCGCGAGAAGAAGCATGGGCAAGCGTGCCAGGTCCGCGACGTAGTGAACCTCCTCGAGTTGCAGAGCCTGAAGCAGGACGCGCAAGGCCCGTGTGGCCGCGCCGCCCGCCTCCACGGGGCGAAATGCCCCTCGCCTACGGCTCAAGCAATTGCGGTGCCGCCGTGCGTTCGTCTGGTGAAAGGCTGGAAGCTCCTGTGCCCTGGCGCGTTGCCGTGTCGTGTGGTCTGCCGGCGTGCAAGCCTCTGGCCGGCGCATAACGCTCTTCCGACACTGGTGATTCCTCTTCTTGCACAGGAGGGGCGGATCTGGCGTACAAGGGATGCCTGTCCGGGTGCACTGGAAACGGAGGAGTGGACGATGCGCATCGCAAGCGTGGGGCATGCGGTCTTCGCGGCGACCATGATTGCCCTCGGCATCCTGGGCCTGGCGACGGGCGATTTCGCCCCGATCTGGCAGCCGGTCCCTCAGGGCCTGCCCGCGCGCGAGGCGCTGGCCTATCTCTGCTCCTTCATCTCCCTGGCCTGTGGCATGGGCCTCCTCTGGCCGCGCGCAGCCGCCATCGCCGCCCGTGCGCTCTTCGTTTATCTCCTGCTCTGGTTGCTGTTGTTCAAGGCGCGCTTCATCGTCCAGGCGCCCACCGTGGAAGTGTCCTATCAAACGTGCGGCGAGACCGCGGTGATCGTGGCGGGCGCCTGGGTCCTGTATGCCTGGTTCGCCGCTGATTGGGACAAGCGGTGGCTCGCTTTCGCCATCGGCGACAAGGGCGTGCGCATGGCGCGGGTGCTGTACGCCCTGGCCTTGATCGCCTTCGGCCTGTCCCATTTCGCCTACGTCAACATGACCGCACCGCTGGTGCCTGCCTGGCTGCCCGCGCACGTGTTCTGGGCGTACTTCACCGGCTGCACCTTCCTCGCGGCGGCCGCGGCCGTGCTCGTCGGCGTGTGGGCCCGGCTGGCGGCCGCGCTCTCGGCGCTGCAGATCGGCCTGTTCACGCTACTGGTGTGGGGACCCATCCTGGCCGCAGGCCACGTCAGCGCCCAGCATTGGGCTGAGTTCGTCGTCTCCTGGACGATCACGGCTGGTGGCTGGGTCGTGGCGGACTCCTACCGCGCCGTACCCTGGCTCGCGGTGAACAAGCGCTAGCGTCGAGGGCTACGGCCGCGGGGAACTCGCGGTCCGCGAGACAGCTCTTCGAGGTCGACCCTTTCGGAAGGTGCGGCAGCACAGGCTGGAGCAGTCCCGCCGCTCCAGGTCAGCCAGAGCCACCTCTCAGGCGGCGCTCGAGCTTGCGCCCGCGGCGGTGGGATTCACGGCGATCAGCGCGGCCTCGCTGGCGGCTTCCACCGCTCCCGATACTCGACGAGTACTCGGTCATGGTCGGCCCCAGCTTGGCGAGCAGACGACCCGCTCCTCGGACAGGAAGTTGACCTTCGTCGCCAGGTAGAAGTCCGTGTAGCACCAGCGCACGCCGTCCGGCTCGAGGTCGGCGACGAAGCGGCGCCACTCGGCGTCGCTGCGAAACTACCGGCAGCGCCTGAGGCGAGCGACCCGATGGCGCGGGCGACGAGAGCGACCAGGACGTAGCGATTAATACGTAAC
>ERZ1370068.3290-contig-2405_pt1 | contig 15471 bp, 15 predicted proteins | sample MGYA00561227_ERZ1370068 | MGnify/ENA primary metagenome ERZ1370068 (study PRJEB38410, sample SAMEA6850437) | metagenome | study: Metagenomic assessment of the ecological functions of the soil: analysis of the soil microbiota associated with the...
TAAAACGATCCTTTGTGACAAATTTGAATTCAACATGGAGTCTAACGATTGACAAGTCCCACACCGAAGCGTATCGCCATTACTGGTGCCGCCGGTCAGATCTGCTACTCGCTATTGTTTCGAGTAGCCCATGGTGAGTGTTTGGGCCAAACCAGCCCGTCATTTTGCAACTTCTCGACTTGCCGCAAGTCCTGCCAAGCGTGCGCGGCGTTGTGATGGAGTTGGAGGATTGCGCGCTTCCTCTTCTCGCGGGCGTCGTCGTGACCGGCGATCCGGTTACCGCCTTTCGCGACATCGACGCGGCCATGCTGGTGGGCTCACGTCCGCGCTCCAAGGGCATGGAACGGAGCGATCTGCTCGCCGCAAATGCTGAAATATTCAAAACTCAGGGACGCGCGCTGAACGAAGCGGCAAAGCGCGATGCGCGTGTCGTAGTGGTCGGCAATCCCGCCAGCACCAATGCCGCAATTCTGGCAAGGAACGCGCCCGATTTTCCCAAGGACAACATCACATCGATGATCCGGCTGGATCACAACCGCGCGGTTTCGATGATCGCGGCCAAGGCCGGTATTCCCGTGCACGACATCGAGCGGATGGTCGTTTGGGGAAATCACTCCCCGACGATGTTTGCAGATTGGCGGTTCGCCACCGCCGGTGGCAAACAGATTTCAAAACTGATCGGCGACGAAGCGTGGTACCGCGAGACGCTGATCCCCACCGTCGCCCAGCGGGGCGCCGCCGTGCTGAACGCACGCGGCGCCTCGTCTGCAGCTTCGGCGGCTAATGCAGCGATCGATCACATGCGCGATTGGCTGCATGGGAGCAACGGCCGCTGGGTCTCGATGGGCATCGCATCGAACGGAAGCTATGGGGTCCCCGAAGGTCTGATCTGCGGTGTGCCTGTGACCTGCACCGCCGGTGGCTATCGCCGCGTGGAGGGATTGCCGATCGATGATTTCGCGCACGGCATGATCGACCGGACGGTTGCTGAACTAAAGAGGAACTGGCTGCGGTCCAGCGGTAACTAAATGGGTGCTGTCCATGCGTGACTCTCGGGTCTGGCGCGGTGTCCGTTCGGCTTGGGTCTGCTCTGGGAGCGTCGCACTCTGGGATAGACGGCCGCGCCTCGACTTCCGCCATACGCCGTTAGGACCAAACTCGACAAGCCGCAGTTGGGGATCATCCCCGGAGGGGCGCGCCATTCCTGAACGTGCCGTGGGTGGGGAACCGTTGGTAGCGGGCGGACGGTCCCCCCCAATTCGAGCCTGCTTATAGAGCCACGTAGTTTGGAAGTAAGACCTGCTGGGATTTGGCGACCTGCGACCCCTGCGTCCCGAACGTAAGTAGAAAACAAAAAGATCGACAAAAACAACGATCTTTGCGGGCGATTGACCCAAACGGTTTTTTCATGGGGTTTCGGTGGTCAATCGGTGATCCGCCTGAGGACGGACTGTCCGGCAAACGCCACTGGCGCATCTTACGGGAACTGACACCCAAGATGGTTTTCCGGAGGCTGAATGGGTTCTCCCCAGCATGCAAGCGCGGGCGCCTACACCGTCAAGGATGCAGTCACCGACTATCTCGCCGAAATCCAGGCCGAGAAAAAGCCGGTCGCGGTGCAAGGCACAGAATACGTGTTCGACGCCTGGATTCCTTCCTCGATCCAGGTCGAGAAACTGACCACCGACCGTTTAAATCGCTGGCACAACAAGCTCGCCACCCAGCCCAAGGGCGTTCGCTGCAAGCGGACCGCGACCGACCACCCGCAGACGCGCGGCGCGCCCGCAAGGCGACCGCCAACCGAATCCTCACAATGCTGAAAGCGGCTCTCAACCGTGCCTTCCACACCGACCGGGTGCCAACGGATATGGCCTGGCGCAAGGTCAAACCATTCAAGCGCGTCGACGAGGCCGTGGTGCGCTATCTCACTGCCGCTGAGGCGCGCCGGCTGGTCAAGGCCTGTCGCTGGCGCTGGTTGTCCGAAAACGCCCGAGGGCGCCCGCCAACGACCTGAAGCGCATTTGAGGGCCTTCGCAAAGGCCGGAACGATCTCGCCTTATGCCGTTCCGGAACGCTGGAGGGGTGACGCTCTCCACCACCAGTCGCGGGTTGGAATCCATCCTGGTGTTAGATTTGCGGCTAAACCTCTCAATCGCGCCGTTTAAGAATGGCCCGCGCTGAAGTGAGGCCAAAGCGTGGGACCCTAAACCCCGCCGCCCCCGTTCATCGCCTTGGAGGCTTGATCTGGATCAATGGTCGAGATTGTTGGAAGCCCACGCTGCCGATGATGCCCTGCACGACGAGGGCGTCACCTACTACCTTCTTCTCAATGACTTGAGGCCGCCAGCCCCTCACCGAGCTCGACAAGACCAGAGTCGACAAGATCGACAAGAAGCGTCTGCGCGAACGTTATGGAGACGCTGAAGCGTAGATGTATTGGCCGGAGAATAGCCGTTAGGCAGCACCGGCTTTCGCAACGATCTCATTAGAGATATCACGATGGACGCAAGCTCTAACAGCAAGACTGCAACGCTCACGGTCGGCAACAAGACCTACGACTTCCCGATTCTGAGTGGCACCGTTGGGCCCGATGTGGTCGACATTGCCAAGCTCTATGCCCAATCGGGCATGTTCACCTACGACCCCGGCTTCACCTCGACCGCGAGCTGCCAGTCGAAGATCACCTATATCGACGGCGATGCCGGCGTTCTCGAACTACCGTGGTTATCCGATCGAGCAGCTCGCCGAGCACGGCGACTTCCTCGAGACCTGCTACCTCTTGCTTTACGGAGAGCTTCCGACCGCAGAGCAAAAGAAGGACTTTGACTATCGCGTGACCCATCACACCATGGTTCACGAACAGATGGCCCGGTTTTTCCAGGGCTTCCGGCGCGACGCCCATCCGATGGCGGTCATGGTGGCGTCGGTCGGCGCGCTCGCCGCCTTTTACCACGACTCCACCGACATCAACGATCCGCAGCAGCGGATGATCGCGTCGATGCGAATGATCGCAAAAATCCCGACGCTTGCGGCGATGGCCTACAAATACACCATCGGCCAGCCCTTCATGTACCCGAAGAACGCGCTGAAGTTTGCCGAAAACTTCCTCTATATGTGTTTCGGGGTGCCCTGCGAGGAATACAAGGTCAACCCAGTCCTGGCGGATGCGCTCGACAAGATCCTCATCCTGCATGCCGATCACGAGCAGAATGCGTCGACCTCGACAGTGCGCATTGCCGGCTCCTCCGGCGCCAATCCGTTCGCCTGCATCGCCGCGGGCATCGCATGCCTCTGGGGCCCGGCACATGGCGGCGCCAACGAAGCTGCGCTGAACATGCTCTATGGCATCGGCACGGTCGAAAACATTCCCGACTTCATCAAGCGTGTGAAGGACAAGAACAGCGACGTGCGCCTGATGGGCTTTGGCCACCGCGTCTACAAGAACTACGACCCGCGCGCCAAGATCATGCAGAAGATGTGCCATGCCGTGCTCAAGGAGACCGGCCATGGCGACGACCCGATGCTGAAGGTTGCCATGGAACTGGAGAAGATCGCTCTCAGCGACCAGTATTTCATCGACCGCAAGCTGTACCCGAACGTCGACTTCTATTCGGGCATCACGCTTAAGGCGATGGGGTTCCCGGTCTCGATGTTCACCGTGCTGTTCGCGGTCGCGCGCACCGTCGGCTGGATCAGCCAGTGGAGCGAGATGATCCAGGACCCGCAGCAGAAGATCGGCCGGCCGCGTCAGCTCTACACCGGCATCACCCGCCGCGACTACATTCCGATGGACAAGCGCGGATAGTCGGTCACAAGCGACTCAGCAAGGTCATTAATTGATCTCACGGCACTGGATCGACAGTGGAAAGGCGTCATGAAATCACCCATCGCAAAACGTTCGATTGTCGTTGCGGGCCGCAAGACGAGCGTCAGTCTCGAAGAAGCGTTCTGGAACGGCATGAAGGAGATCTCAAGTCTGCGCAATATGACGCTGTCCGAACTGGTGGACGAGATCGACAGCAAACGCCAAAAGCGGAACCCGTCGTCGGCGATCCGCCTGTTCGTTAACCACTTCAAGAGTCGCGCCCATGAGAGCCTCTGCCTAGATCAGGACCTTACCGTTGGCCAGCGCATGCTCGACGCCGCGCTTTAGCGACAGCGTGCTACTGCTGTTCGCCAAGTTCGAGCGCGACTGAACCTCGATATAATCCGCGCCGCTTTTTTGATGAGATGCTGGCCGATGGTGAAGAGCCTAGCGCGCCCACTGCTGATTGCGATCGATTGGCTCAGCTTCACGGTTGGGTCATTCGGAAGGAATCGTAGCTGCGTTGCGGTCCTTTAGGCTGGCCCTTGGTCCAAGGGTCGGGACGCCGCGCAGGGCTGCACCTCGGCGAATTAGCGGATCATTTCTGGCTAGATCAGCTCGAGCTCCGTGCGGTTAAGCCTGGCAGCTTGTACCTCAATGCCATGCCTTCCAGCAGCATGCGATGATTGGTGGTCAGAGGGGTTTGTATGCTGCTTCACATCAGATGACGCTAGCCGGCCGCAGCGGGCGGCAGGCGTAGGGCATATTTTTGTACCGGTTGGTAGGTTTTAAGCTGGCGCGCGTGCGCGTATCACGCTCTGTGAATCAACTGTCGAAGAGCGTAGTGCGGTAAATCCGCTCAAGCCAAGGGTCTATAGCGGCCCTCCGCCGAATTTGGCCGAGCCCGCGGTAACATGATCCAAGCTCATGGTCTGCGAACCTCTCAGGGGCGTGGTCGCCCACGCCAGGTTTCAGCGCCACAACGCTGCGCACCTCGCCATACTCCATGGCGGCGTGACGCTGCAAACTCCTTAAGTAGCTCAACCGTTCCTCCTCTAGCGTTTCTCCGCTGACCATGAACGCCCAAAGCTCTGGGGCTGCCAGCATGGACCAACATCTGTCGTCTCCCGAAACACGGCGCTGCTTCGCGCCGACTATGGCGAGAACGATAGCGATGCTGCGGCCTTTATGCTTTGCTAAATGGGACAAGATATTTTACTTTTCGGGACAGCAATGGCCCGACCGGTTCACTAATTGCCGTGTTCGCGACGGCGATCGGCATGGTGGTGCAGGTGTCGCTCTGCTTGGCGCCGTTGATGTTGACTGCGACGTCGACCGCGGGCGTCGCGCGCGAAAATCGAATTTCGCCCCCGAACCAAACCAATGAATGACGAAGGTCACTCAGTCAGCTGAGAGGCAAGCACTGTGCAACGCGACCTTGGTCGGCGGGGGGGACAGTTGGGGGATGCCGAGCGCGGCCGGCAGCCCGCCCCGCACTAGCGAAGCTGTGCCTGTCAGAGCAGCCTTGACTAGATCAAGCCGGGACGGTCGCATCAAGAAACGTACCATCGGCGATTCCTGAAAATACCGAAATTTCGGCATTTACATCAGGTAGCGGGTGGTGCCGGGGGAGTGCGCGATATTCCGTTGCGCTGTCGTTGTGATGGCCCGGGCCCTTTAAGATGCAAATTTGCAGCTTGATCTGGCCCCGCTTCGCGCTGGTTGGCGGACTGTCGGCTGCGATAGGTGGCGGAGGGCGTCGCGTGCGAAGAGACGTACCCGAGCGCGGTTCGCGACTGTATCAACTCGATGTTAGTGCATGCTTGCGCTCGCATGAACAGAGCCGAGGTGCGCAGGTCGGCCTTTCATCCATGATCCGCTTGATAGTGTGAGCGCAGCGGCCGCACTGGGCGCTGCATCCGAGGCAGGCATACGACCTCGCTCATGCGGGGCCGTCGCGCCTCTTTTTGCGACCACTGACCGCACCTGGTGGTCGCTGAACGCATTGCAAGAACAGACGATCATCGCCTTCTCCTAACCAGTGAAATCGGATGAGAAGGAAGATAGATGAATGCTTACACGCAGTGGCTTTAACCTGCCGGGGTCAGAACGCTTTTACGTTTCTTGCGGGGACATCTCGGATTCAGCGAAGCGCTGCTGTGGTTGATCAACTGCGGGACAGGGCCGTCTTCGATGTCGAGGGTCCTGAGAGAGACCGAGGCGTCTGGCAGCGCCTGCTGTTGCGAGGCCGGCGCGAGCTGGGGCCGGTGTGCGCCAGCAAGGATCAACAAAGAACTCCGAAGCTGCCATGCCGGCGTTCGAGTATCCGGCCGATGTTCTCATGGTTTATTTTCCGAGCTTGCCGAGTGCCTCGGTCAGCTCCGGAACCGCCTGGTAGAGATCCGCGACCAGGCCGTAATCGGCGACCTGGAAGATCGGCGCGTCCTCATCCTTGTTGATGGCGACGATCACCTTGGAATCCTTCATGCCGGCGAGATGCTGGATCGCGCCGGAAATGCCGATCGCGACATAGAGCTCCGGCGCCACCACCTTGCCGGTCTGGCCGACCTGCCAGTCGTTCGGGGCGTAGCCGGCATCGACGGCGGCACGCGAGGCGCCGACGCCGGCGCCGAGCTTGTCGGCGAGCGGCTCGATATATTTGGCGAAGTTCTCCCGGCTCTGCATGGCGCGGCCGCCGGAGACGATGATCTTCGCCGACGTCAGTTCCGGACGATCGCTTTTTGCGACTTCCTCGCCGACGAAGCTCGAGAGACCCAGGTCGGCCGCGGACGCGGCGTTTTCCACCGTCGCGCTGCCGCCTTCGCCTGCCGCGGCAAAGGTCGAGGTGCGCACCGTGATCACCTTCTTGGCGTCCTTCGACTTCACGGTCTGGATCGCGTTGCCGGCATAGATCGGCCGCTCGAAGGTGTCGGGCGAGACCACCTTGATGATCTCGGAGACCTGCATCACGTCGAGAAGCGCCGCGACGCGCGGCATCACGTTCTTGAAGCGCGAGGTCGCGGGCGCCACGAAGGCGTCATAGCCCGGGGCCAGCGCGACGATCAGCGCAGCCAGCGGCTCGGCAAGATCGTGGGCGTAGGCGGCACCGTCCGCGAGCAGCACCTTTTGACACCGGCGAGCTTGGCCGCGGCGTCCGCAGCCGCCTTGGCGTTTTCGCCGGCGACCAGCACATGCACTTCGGCGCCCAAAGCGGCAGCGGCGGTCAGCGCCTTGTTGGTGGAGTCCTTGATCGACGCATTGTCGTGTTCGGCAATCAACAAAGTAGTCATCAGAGAACCCCGGCTTCGGTCTTGAGCTTCGATACCAGTTCGGCGACGTCCTTGACCTTGACGCCGCCCTTGCGGCCTGGCGGCTCCGATGTCTTGAGCACTTCGAGATGCGGCGTGAGATCGACGCCGTAATCGGATGCGCTCTTGTCGTCGATCGGCTTCTTCTTCGCCTTCATGATGTTGGGCAGCGAGGCATAGCGCGGTTCGTTCAATCGCAAGTCCGTGGTTACGATCGCCGGCCCCTTCAGCTTCACCGTCTGCAGGCCGCCGTCGACTTCGCGCGTCACCTTGAAATCGGAACCTTCGACCTCGAGCTTGGAGGCAAAGGTCGCCTGCGACCAGCCGAGCAGCGCCGCCAGCATCTGGCCGGTCTGGTTAGAGTCGTCGTCGATCGCCTGCTTGCCCAGAATGACGAGGCCGGGCTTCTCCGCATCGACCACGGATTTGAGATCTTGGCGACCGCCAGCGGTTCCACAATGCCGTCGGCCTTGACCAGGATCCCGCGGTCGGCGCCCATCGCAAGCCCGGTGCGGATGGTTTCCGAGGCCTGCGCCGGGCCGATCGATACCACCACGACTTCGGTTGCCTTGCCGGCCTCCTTCAGGCGCAGGGCCTCCTCGACGGCGATTTCATCGAAGGGATTCATCGACATCTTGACGTTGGCGAGCTCCACGCCCGACCCGTCGCTTTTGACGCGGACCTTGACGTTGTAGTCGACGACCCGCTTTACCGGTACAAGAACCTTCATCGATCCTCTTTCGCTTGAATTTCAGGGTTGAATGGCTGGCGCGGAACCTAATGGTCCCGCTATCGGCGGTCAACGCGCGAAAGCCGAAAATCGGCGCCCTCCTTCATGGCGCGTTTACCGGTTCTATGCGGGAGAAGGACAAAGTGTGGGACGCCGATCCGGTAGCTCCTGCCGTTCCGCGACATCCCGCCGTTCGGGAGGCTGGCCGGCAACGCGGGGCCGCCCAACCGCAAGGCCGCCGAGATAGTAACCAAATACATCATCACCGACTTGCACGCCAAGGCGATCCAGGGCATGCCGGCCGAGGCCGCCGTGAAATGGAGGGGAGCGGCTCCGGTATCGTGCAGTAACACTCGAGCATCTAAATCCTCATTGCCCCGGCGGGCCGTCGTCAGCATATATTTGGGCACAAGGAGGTGCGATATGCCGGCAACAGCTACCCAAGCCGTTCTTGATACGCCGGCGGCTGAGTTCCGGCTTCCGGCCACCGACGGCAAGACTTACGCACTGGATGACGTTGCGGGCGAAAAAGGCACGGTCGTCGTCTTCATCTGCAACCATTGTCCCTATGTTAAAGCGGTGATCGACCGCATGGTTTCGGACGCCCGCGTGCTGATGTCGGAGGGCGTAGGCTTTGCGGCGATTTGCTCGAACGATGCGGCGAGCTATCCCGAAGACTCATTTGAGAATATGAAGCGTTTCGCGAAGGCTCATGATTTCCCGTTTCCATATCTCCACGACGAGACCCAGACAGTCGCTCGGGCGTATGGGGCGGTCTGTACGCCGGACTTCTTCGGTTACAATGCCGACCGCAAGCTCAAGTATCGCGGCCGGCTCGACGAAGGCCGCACAACTCCGCCTCGCGCGGAGGCGCCCAGAGCTTGTCGAGGCCATGCGTGCGATTGCGACCACCGGTCGTGGCGCCGGCTGACCAAAAGGCGTCTATTGGCTGCTCGATCAAATGGAAGGACGAATAAAGCCGAGCCGCTTGTTCCCCGTGTCCTGAGCACACCATCAGCTACGCGTAGGAGGCCCGTTGCAATCCATTCCGCGAGGACGTTGAAGTCGCCCCTTCCGGAAACCGCACGCCACGTCGCTCGTAAAGTTCGACCATTGATCGGCAATTAATGACCGTTCCGGGCATCGGCCCGATCATCGCCAGCGCACATGGTGGCGGCCATTGGTAATGGCGCTGCCTTTGCCAAGGGCCGTGACTTTGCCGCCTGGCTCGGCCTAGTGCCAGAAGCAGATGTCGACCGGCGATCGGACCAGTCGCGCGCCCCAGCAAGCATTGCAGTCGCATCGTTCCGGGACCCGCGGATCCTGGCTGACTATTACAAATCTAACGATACGTTCGGTCGCAGACGATGACGCGCGTTCGCCCGGATTGGTAGGTTTTTTGTGCTAGCGACTGCCTGAAATCACGAACGTGTCAACCATATTACGAAACGGTAAGTTGGCCTGCATCAAAGGCGCACTAGGCTCGCTGAACTATTTTGAGGAATTCTCATGAATTCGCAGGAACAATTTGCGGCGTTCGAATTCATGTGCCGTGCGCGCGCTGAGCTTGCCAAGAAGGAAATGAACTATTGGCTGGCAGAAGCGGAGGAATGGAAGCAACTCAGAGAACTCCCGAACCGTTCATACAAGAAAGGGTCACACCAGACACCGGCTACAGCGAACCCAATTAGCGATGAAATAGCCGCGGTGTGAATCAGCTCAGCAGGATGGTTCCCATGGCTCGTCAACGAACGACTTCAAAGGCTGAAACTCAAGTCGATAGCATAGCGCTTTTGTACAGCGACGACGAATGTGTTCAGAGGCTCGCCGCTCTCCTCGAACACAAGGACACCAGGAACCTGCAAGCGATCGCAAGGCTGATCAGCCGTCTTGCCGTCCCTATCGAGTAACGCAGACGCTGATCGCCACCGCCGATCAAGTGATCGGATAAGGTTGGCCACTTCCGTTACTGATGGCACGAAACGGACGCTTAGGCGCCAACCTCCGGCGAGGTCCGCTTTCAGGGGTAGAGCGAGGAAGTCCGATTTAGAACCTGCCAGGTCAGCTTTTGGTAGAGATCCTATGCAGGCGCGGCGGGCGGGGTAATACCGTTTCGGTGTAACCCCACCACCAAGGCATAGGAGAGCCTGATGACGGTCCGTACAGTAAACAACCTACCCGCCGCAACGCATGGTGAGACGGTGCGCTGCCTATTTGCAATCGAATTGAGCAAGCAGAGCTGGGTTATTGGGTTCAATACGCCGCTGTCCGAGAAGATCAGCCGTCGCACCTTGAGTGGATGCGATTGGAAAGGGCTACTTGAGTTGATCGAGGATGTGCGGGCACGTGTCAGTCGCGAGATGGGTCGGGCGGTCGCAGTGATGTCGTGCTACGAGGCCGGCTATGACGGATTCTGGCTGCACCGCCAACTCGAAGCGCACGGCGTACGCAATTACGTTATTGATCCGGCGAGCCTGCAGGTGGACCGACGGGCACGACGGGTAAAGACGGATCGGATCGACGCCGAGCGGTTGCTGCGCTCGCTGATGGCGTATCTGCGCGGCGAGCCGAAAGTGTGGAGCGTGGTGCGGGTGCCCAGCGTTGCCGAAGAGGACGCGCGGCGGCTGCACCGTGAGCGTGATCGTTTGGTCTTGGAACGCGTTCAGCACGTCAACCGCATCAAGGGGCTTTGCGCGCTCCATGGCATCTACGATTACCATCCGTTGCGCCCGCAGGCGACGGCGCGGCTGGAGCAATTGCGCACGGCACAAGGCGGCGAGCTTCCGCCACGGCTAAAATCTGAGATCAAGCGGGAATTGCATCGCCTGGAGCTGGTGGTTGAGATGATCGCGACTCTTGAGGCGGAGCGCGACGCCATTGTCGAGGATGAAGCATCGACGCATCTCAACGCCGAGAAGATCCAGAATCTGCATAAGCTCAAGGCGATCGGCCCTGAGTTTGCCGCGGTGCTGGTCGGCGAGATATTCCATCGAAGCTTCGACAATCGCCGCCAACTGGCGAGTTATGTTGGCGTCACGCCGAGCCCGTTCCAGAGCGGGAGCATGGCGCACGAGGGAGGGATCAGCAAGGCTGGCAACCGCAAGGGGCGAACCACCGGGATCGAGCTCGCTTGGTTGTGGCTGCGCTATCAACCCGACAGCGATTTGAGCATCTGGTTCCGGGCCCGTGTCGGTATCATGAAAGGCCGCATCCGTCGTATCGCCATCGTGGCGTTGACCCGCAAGCTACTCGTGGCGTTATGGCGTTATCTTGAAACTGGTCTGGTGCCACGAGGTGCCGTCCTCAAGGGGTGACGAACGAAAATCAAATACGATGATCCAAGGTGGATGTGTGACCGGGTCTCGACAGGGCTGAAAGACGCCGCGGTAGAGAATGGTCCCATCCCCTTGGAGCCCCGCGCCCTCGCAATGCGCATGAGGGACCTTGGAACGGGTTGTACCCGGCCGGATATAAGTTGGTGCGGCGAGCGCCGCACGCACGCAAAGGGCTCGCCTTGGATCGGAACAAAATCGCAGCTCAAACAAACGCAGGAGCGATCGAACAGGAAGTATTTGCGATCACCAATATGATGTTACGGATGTGGCGCACCCTCAAGCCCTGCGTCTTCGGCGCACCGCTTCGCGGCTGCGGGGCTTGACCGCGCACAACATCCGTAACCAAAAGGCTATCGAGATCGCTAAACACCACCGAAATACCCTTGACAACGGCGGCCTCATATAAGTCGAGATGTGGCGCGGTGGCGTTAGGTAGAACATATCTGTTGCCGCCCCTTTCGTCTGGCGGTGCCTTAGTGGTTCCACCATGGCTCCGTTTCCACATCCCGCTCATCGAACCGGACAGGCAGATTTCCCGCATCCGGCTCTCGGACAAGACTTCACGCTTTCGCGTGCAACGCCATCTGCAGCTTCTGAACATTTATTGGAGTTGATAGGTTTCCCAATCTCCAGGTCCTTCACCACGTATTGCGTCTGTCTTGAACTGAGGTCCCTTCCCTCCACCGGCGTTACCCGGCTTCCGCGGTACTACGAACCTCTCCGCCACCCCAGGGCGCCCGGCCTGTCCCTCACGGGCTTCCGGTTGGTCATCGCTGACCACGCCTTGGGGCTTCCCGTGTTTCGTGCGCTTTCCTTGTGTACATGCCGCCGCCACTACCCCGGCGCAGCGTCTGAACGTATCGCTTCGCTCATTTCATCCAGACGTATCAGTCTTCCCCGATAGGGTTGTCGGGTCGACCTGCGCATTGTCCTTTTCGAGGATTGCTCGGCGTTCACTCGCGTTGCGGCCTGCACACTCGCGCTGTCACCAATTCGTGACACGCTAATCGAAGGCTTCAGCCACTTCGTTACCTCCATGACTGCTCCGATTGCTTCCGGCTGGAGCGGTTGCCGGGTGGGGCTTGCACCCACTGGAAAGCGCCGCCTTTGCACGGCGCACACCCATTCTCGGACATCGGGACTGATCAATCTTCCGACGCCGGCGCGAGCTGGACCAAAGCGTTTTATGATCGCACCTCGCTTCGCACGAGATTATCATACGTTCAAAAGGGTTCGGGAGGACAGGAATAACACGAATTATTGCCGGGAGCGGAAACGAGCCAGATCGGAGGCCGCGGTGTTCATCCCTGCTTTTCTATCCGCGACGGCATAATGAAACTGCTCTAACGCTAGGCTGAATGCTGAGAGATCGCCTTCCTCGATCGCGCCGTCATTATAAGAAATCAATGCCTCACGAAGAATTCCGTCGACCTTGCGTTGCATTTCGTCCAATTCATCCTCAGAACTCCCTTGGCGCGCTTGAACGATTAGAGCGAATAATCGATCTTGCAGTCCCGTGCTTTGGTGCTTTTTCGCCCGTTTTCACATAACTGCGGAACCACGCCCCTGCAGATCCGAGGCCGGACAGCAGCAGAATTGCTCCCACATATAGTCGCTGTATTTCTCGAAGGAATGTCCGCTCCGTCCCATCGATGTAAGCCGCTGCTCCACGATGAGCCGGTAGGGCAGCATCCTTGTCGGTATCTGGGGTCTCTATCCTGGCGGCACTGGGCATTTCTTTCGCGAGTCCCGGACGGACGGCGAACAGCTGGCGGGTGAATTCACCCACGGTCGTTTCAGACAGCGATCGTCGCGCCACGATAAGATGATTAATACTTACCGTCTCAATTTTATCGCTAGGTCTCGCGGGTGACGAACTAAAAGTACTTCCAGGAATCTCCTCGGATTCGTAAAGCGGGTGCTTCTGAGCAATCGTTTCCGACACATCGATCGGAAGAAACTTCGGTTCGCCTCGATCGTGAGCAGTGGCGGCTATCGCATCGGTTGTAATTTTGCTGGTCTCAGAGGACCAACCGCCATGAACGCAGCAATCGTCGGATCTCGCGCCATCTCGGCGATCTGATTTCTGCCGAATTGAACGACTTCGACCTTCCCAGGGGCAATTCCGGATTCTGTGAGAATGACGCGGAATAGCGTCACGTTGGCTTAGGTTCTCCCAATGATCCCCACTCGGTGTCCGGGCAGATCTTCGAGGCTTTTGATCTTTGGAACAGGAGGTTTCTTTGAGCCTTTGACGGGAAGACCCGAGTGGAGCCCAAAGAACGACGACGTTTTTGCGTAAGATCGCAACCGATTCGGCGTCAGTCGGCATCTCAAGATCACCGCGAACCACAGCTAGATCGGTCTTAGATGCGGCCAACAGCGAATATGCTTTCAGCCCCGCCATCCGTAGAGATTGGAGACAACCGGACAGCACTTCTCTCTCTGCGCAAATGTCTGCGCCAACGCCTGAACCAATTTTTGATCGTCACTTCCTGGTGGTCCTACCGCAATACGCAGGGTCACAGGCCGCAAGGCCACGTATAGAGCGCCCGCGGCTGCTGTGACATATCAATATCCCCGCAAGTAATATGAAAAACCGAAGGCTCCTCCTCTTCTGGCGACTGGAGAGAAGCCTTAATTACTTCGGCGGAGTCGTCAGGTGAAGACATAAAATTGCGACCACCTTAGTGGGCACTTTTCCTCTGGAGCTTACTCCGAAATCGGCCGGCAATTTTGCTTGGAACTTTCGATTTTTGGTCATACGGCGTGAGCCGCCAAAATTAGCGCCACGTCGCTGATATTTGGCGCGTAGGCATAAAGACCACTTTCATGTGGCCTGCTTTCAGTTCCCACGCCAAGCTCGCATGTCGCCTAATGGCACCGTTGGAGACTTGGCGACCAGTCCCGACGATGTCCGCTTCCGAGAGGACGACCGGAAGCAGTCGGCCGGCGAGCTCCCTGGGGTCGCGATGGCCGCCGCAGCTATTTCGGCGTCGCTAGCTGGCTGTTCGAATATTGCAATTCCCACCTGGATCGTGGTGCTCCAGCCGGGCTCCGGTATGCGTTCGGGTGCGGCCTTGTACCGGCCTTTCTCGTCGACTTCGGGGGTCTTTGGCTTCCGATTTACAGCTAGCCCATCATCGCCGCCGCGATTGCGCTTGCGCGCCGCCAAGACTGGCGGAAGCCAGGAGCCGCCAAGCAGCGCTTCAGTCGCAACGATCACCGCTGTGGCGATTCTCGTTACGCCTCTCCTGGCATTCGATGACGCCCTCGGTAGAAGCGTTATGTTTCCGTGGCTTTCCATACGAGAGAGAACATCCGAAAGACATGAAGCCAATAATTCAGACTTCATACCGCGAGGATCGACGCGACGCTTTTTGCAACTAAACGGGCGAAGTTCTCCACTTCGCGGGATAAGCGACAGGCGACGAAGGGCGGCATTGGCTGGAGACGCATAGTTGGAACACACCTGCACCGGATGCCCGGTATACCCGACGACCAGCCGCCAGGATCGTAAACCGGTCGGGATGCCCGAAGTAACACCCAGGGCCGTAAACCGGCTGAGCGTAACCGGGATATACGACGTAGCCTGGCGGGCGTGAGGCGGTGTGCGCCGTAATCACTGCGCCGCCGACGACCCCGGCCGCCCCCCGGCCCCCACCCCCAGCCCGCGGCCTCGCCAGTGGCGGACATCTGTTGTCGCGGCGGCCTGGTCCGATTGTCGCAATCGTGGGTAAACTTGTGAGCGTCCTTTTCATCAAGCCCCTCCTTAAACAACCAAACCCTAAACTGGCTGTGCACTCCAACCCATTTCACACCACAATCGCTCGCGCACAACTTAACTCGTTGTAATGTCGTATAGCGGACGGTCCATATCTTTGCAGGCTGTGCGTGAAACCGAAACTGGCACATCTGTATGGACCGGCCGTGCGTTGCAAGTCGGATATGACGGTCTGGAGATAGTTGGTCTTGCTCATCTGTATTCGGCCCTTTGAAGGGAGCAATTGCTCCCGGCCATCACGGATATCCGCGCACACCCGATCTCATTCGCGTCTAGGCCCTTGAAGGCCGTATGTGCCACCAGATCACGGATGTGACGGTCAGACCGTTTCTCCATCTCCTCCATCCAACTCGCAAACCTCGGCGGGAATTACAGAGTCCAGGTCGTTGACGTTAGCGATCCACGTTGGCCTTCCTTCAGTAGACGCGATTCTGTTCAGTTACGCGGCTGCCGGTACGATGCGTGTTTCGTAGCTGCGTCCTTGAACCAAGACGGTCAAAGCGATCCGC
>ERZ1370068.1326-contig-11216_pt1 | contig 15470 bp, 14 predicted proteins | sample MGYA00561227_ERZ1370068 | MGnify/ENA primary metagenome ERZ1370068 (study PRJEB38410, sample SAMEA6850437) | metagenome | study: Metagenomic assessment of the ecological functions of the soil: analysis of the soil microbiota associated with the...
TTACGTATTGGTCTGATCGAAGTTGGCGGTGACGCAGCCGGAGAGCCAGCAGCACGAGAGGAGTATGACCAGAAATCGAAGGACCAGCTTGATCACCACGCAGGATACGCCCAGTTATGTCCACCCACTCTCCCCTAACCATTGCCCAGTTCCAAACCTCATCCGCGATCGGTACTACGCGATGCCAGATCTGGCGCGGGCGCAGCGGGGACCTTCCTGCTTTCATGGAGTGAGGTCGGGGAACTGGCCACCGCCCTGCGCACGACAACCGCCCGTTGGCCACGGCCGCGTATGCGGCGGGAAAGAAGTGGCCGGTTTCCCGCCGGAGGAGCGGGCAAACCTTGAAGAGGAGTTCGCGGACGTTCTGGCGTGGCTGATGACGTTAAGGAACATCTCGGGGGGTGGATTTCGAGGTCGCGCTGAGGAAGTACACCGTGGAGGGGCGGGTGGAGGGTACGAAGGACCAAGCGCCCGCCGCCGCTCGGAGGGGTGATTCCGGGGTGAATCCGATTCCCGAAGGTCCCTTGTATTTCGCAGTGTCGCAGAGACTCTGACACCAGTTCGTGCTGCGGTTTCGCGCTCGCGGTGCGAGCCGCGGCAACGCCCCGCCCTGGTTCCGAGGCTTTCCATGACTCGTTCATTCGTCGTCGCTCTGCTCGGATTCGTGGCTGCGTGGCCGCGGCCCACGCCCAGATCATTGGCCCCGACGCCTTCGGGGTACAGACTGCAACGGACCACGTTCGCCAGCTGCGGCTGCAAGCGGGTATGTGACCATTGTCGGACAAGGGCACGGTAGTTGATAACCAACGCCCTTGGCATGCCGCAGGACGACGTCACATTCACCGTCGCAAGCCGGGGTTCAACTTCCCGTTCTACGGCGTGGCCAACAGCCAGGTGTTCGTGAGCACCAACGGGTTCATTCGCTGGGACGACGGTCGCGCTGGAAAGCTCTCGTCCATCAGGTGCTACTCATGTTGCGTTCGTTCGCTCAACTGCTGAGCGCCGACGACAGGTTGAAGAGCGGCAGATACAGCGACAGCAGCAGGCCGGCGATCACGATGCCCATGATCACCAGCAGCGCCGGCTCGATCACGGTGACGAACCGCCCGAGGTTCGTGTCGATCTCTCCTCGTCGTAGAAGTCGGCGAGGCTGTTCAGCATCTCCTGCAGCGCGCCGGTGGACTCGCCGACTTCCACCATCTTGATCGCGACGTCGGGAAACGCGCCGCTGTCCTGCAGCGTCGCGGCCAGCGATCGCCCTCGCGCACCTGCTGCGCCGCGTTGGTGAGCTCCGCCGCCATGTGCTGCAGGTTGCCCATCGAGCGCGCGGTGACTTCGAGCGCGTTCACGAGCGGAATGCCGCCGCCGAGCAAGCGTCGCCAGCGTGCGGGCGCCCTGCGAGGTCGAGAACTTCTGCGCGATCGACCCCAGCATCGGCAGCCTGAGGATTAGACGATGGAGACGCCGCCGCTGGCCGGGCTGCCTGACCCACCACAGCGTCGCGGCGACGAACGCCGGCGATGCTGCCGAAGATCAGCAGGAAGTAGCGTCGTCACGAATCGTCGACAGCCCGACGATGAACGCGCGTCGACCAGCGGCAGTTCCTTGCCGAACTGGTTGTAGAAGTTGCCGAACTCGGGGACGACCTTCACCACGATCACCGTGACGACGATGATCGAGAGCAGCACCAGGATCGCGGGATAGACGAGCGCGGAGATCGTCTTGCGGCGGCACGCCCGACACGACCTTCACGTAGCTCACGTAGCGCCGCAGCACCTGCTCGAGGTTGCCCGACTTCTCGCCCGCCAGCAGCGACGCGGTGTAGACGCCGGGGAACAGGCCCGCGTGGGCCTCGAACGCTTCCGGACAGCGCGCTGCCCGACCGCACCCGCTGCAGTACACGTCGTCGAGCACGGGCTTGAACGTCGGATTGGTCACGCGCTGCCGCAGGATGTCGAGCGACTGCACTGAGCGGCATGCCCGCCTTCAGCAGCGTCGCCAGCTCCTGGTTGTAGACGAGGAACTCGCGGCTGGGCACTTTGTGCCGATGCGGCATCGCCGGGAGGTGGAACCCCTGCCAGCGCGCGACGCCCGGCCTGCTGGATCGCGAGGACGAGAAGACCCTTCTTCCTCGAACTCACGCCGGAGGCGCGCCTCGCTATCGGCGACGTATACGCCCTCGATGATCTCTCCGCCCGGTGTCCCGAGCCTGCACTTGTATTCCATTAGTGAAGGAGGCAGCTCCCCCATCCAATTCTACACAACTAATTGGATTAGACGGGGTTAAGGGGGGTTGAGCTGGGTTAAGAACGTAAAAACCGGGTCTTACTTCCAGCCGGCGATCGAGAGGATCTGCTTGACGTAATTCTGCGTTTCGCGATACGGCGGGATGCCGCCGAACTTCATCACCGCGCCCTCGCCGGCGTTGTAGGCCGCCAGTCCGAGCTCCGGACCCCACCTGTCGATCAGGCCTCTTCAGCTTCGGACGCCGGCCGCGATGTTCGCCGCCGGGTCGTAGGCGTTCCGGACCTTGTATTCCCGGGCGACCGAGGGCATCAGCTGCATCAGCCCCATGGCCCCCTTCGACGAGCGCGCCTTCGGCTTGTAGTTCGATTCGACCTGGATCAGCGCCTGGACGAGGATGGGGTCCACGCCGTGCGTCTCGGCGGCGGCCGCGATCAGATCGGCATAAGCCGTGTCCCGCAATCTCGCGCTGCCCTGAAACGTCGGCTCTGCGGTCACCGGGGCCGGCTCCGGATCGAGCACACCTGGGGCGCCGGCTCGGGATGCGGCACTTCATCCGGCTCGATCTTGTCGATGAGGGTCTTGTCGTAGGGTGACTTCCCGCCCGACCTCAGCTTGAGGACGACGGAATCCCCGACATTCGTGTGGGCCTTTGACCGAGACCGTGCGGCCCGAAGTCATGTAGACAATCTCGGCCGAGGCAACAGAAGAGCCTCCGGCGACGAGGCACACACAGCGACAGCCAGCCGGACCATTTTCGAGCACGTTCATTGGGACGGCCGATCCTACCATCTTGGTTGGGGGACGTGTCCAGAATCTACTACAGTACGAGGTAACAACCGGGGTCAGACCCCGCTCGTCGAGTGACCTACTTCGGTTCGACGTAGGCGTGGAAAAACGCGGATTCCCAGTTCCCGCGGGTCGGAGCCGGGTTTGAACGTCCGATCGACGTCGAGGACCAGATTCACCGTCCGCCAGTCCCGAGCTGGGCGCCGGTCAGGAAGGTCAGGATGCGTCGGGCGTCTTCGCCTCGGCGGCGAACGTGCCCACCGTCCTGGTCGCCGATCCTCGAGCGCGACCTGCTGCGCCGGCGTGAAGAGGTCGGGCACGCGCGTCGTCTCGCAGATACAGCGCGTCGGAGTCTTCTTCGGGTTCTTGAACGACATGCGTGGCGGTCTTCTTCGACCACTGCCACTCGCTCTGCGGGTTCTTGGATCGACTTCCGCCGGGTGCCAGCCGCTCGCTTCGTAGATCCAGATGATAGATGTTCTCCGGACGCAGGCGAGAATCTGGAACTTCGCGTCACGAGTACTTCGCGCCGCGACGACTTCCGGCGCGTTCAGGACCAGCCGCTTCCGGTCGGCGGGGTCGCACAGCCCGAGCGCACGCACGCTTCGCCGATGTGCGGGGATAGTTCGGCACGAAGATCGTCCGCTGTACTCGACGCGTCTCCCGCCTTCCACTTGACCGTCGGCGCCGGCGGCAGATGATCCTCGGTCCACATCTGCTCCCCTTCGGGATCGAGGCACGTGGACGAACACGCCAGTAGTCCTCGTCGAACGTCGCGTCAGGCGCGACGACGAACCTGTAGGTCAGCGTGACGGCGCTGCCGATCGGCCGCGCGGTCGCCTTGCTGGCACAGCGATGGCGTAGGCGGTCGCCGACGCGTTCTCGGTTTCCTTGTTGGCCAGCTGCACCGCCGGCGAGCGCCAGGGCGAGCAGGGCGGCGGAGGCGATAGACGGAACTCTCGTGACGCATCAGTAAGCGAGCGCAGCAGGCGATGCAGCAGTTGTGGCGAATACGCTTAATATGTTAGCGTTCGGGCGTGGATGCTCTGGGGATGGTGGAAACGCGGGGTCTGATCGGCTCCATCGAAGCGGCCGACGCGATGGTCAAGGCCGCCAACGTCGTCCTCATCGGCAAGGAATACATCGGCGCCGGCTACGTGACCGTGCTGGTGCGCGGCGACGTCGGCGCGGTGAAAGCGGCGACCGACGCCGGCGCCGCCGCCGCGCGGCGCGTCGGCGAACTCGATCTCGGTGCACGTGATTCCCCGGCCCGCACGCCGAAGTCGAACGGATCCTGCCGCAAGGCGCCGAGCGCCATGGCCAGACGCCGCCGGCAGTCCATGGCCCCAGACGGACCGCGATCTCGCCTCCATCGCCGAGGCGCGCGCCGCTCGCGCGACGCGCGAAGGCAGGCCGCGCCCGACCTCGCGGAATTCTCCAGGAACAGATCGACGCGATCGTCGACGCCATGGCCGCCGCGCGTCACGCCGCAGGCCGAAGCGCTCGCGCGGCTCGCCGTCGAAGAAACCGGCTACGGCGTCGTCGCCGACAAGGTCCAGAAGAACCTCTTCGCCTCCGAGAAGGTCTACGAGTTCATCCGGCCGATGAAGACCGTCGGCGTCATCGCGCCGGCTCGAGGACCGCAAGGTCATCGAGATCGCCGAGCCGTTCGGCGTCGTCGCGCGCGATCGTGCCGTCGACCAACCCGACGTCCACGGCGATCTACAAGATCCTGATCTCGCTCAAGGCGCGCTGCCCCATCGTCATCAGCCCGCATCCGTCCGCGGTGCGCTGCATCACGCGCGTCGCCGAGATCATGGACGAAGCCGCGCGCAGCGCCGGCGCGCCCGACGGCGCGATCAGCTGGATGACGACCGTCACGCTCGAGGGCACGCAGGAGCTGATGAAGGCACCGCGACGTCGCGGTCATCCTCGCGACCGGCGGCATGGGGCTCGTGCGCGCGGCCTACAGCGCCGGCAAGCCGGCCTACGGCGTCGGCCCGGGCAACGCGCCGTGCATTCATCGAGCGTACGCGCGGACGTGCCGCAAGGCCGTCCGCGACATCGTCACCGGCAAGACGTTCGACAACGGCGTGCTCTGCTCGTCGCGCGAACTCCGTCGTCGTCGACGAGGCCGTCGCCGACGAGGTGAAGCGCGAGTTCGTCGACGCAGGGCGCGCTACTTCCTGTCGCCGGCCGGAGATCGACGCGCTCGCGACGCGCTGCTCGGTCACGCCGCAGCGGCTGCCGAATCCGGCGCTCGTCGGCAAGTCCGCGACGGTCATCGCGCAGAGCAGGCCGGCATCACGGTGCCGGCCGACACGCGCGTGCTCATCGCCGAGCTCGAAGGGCGTCGGCCGCGACTACCCGCTGTCGATCGAGAAGCTCTGCCCGGTCCTTTCCTACTACGTCGTCGCGCGACTGGCGCGAAGGCTGCGAGCGCTGCAAGCAGATCCTGCGCTACGGCGGCATGGGCCACACGATGTCGATCCACTCGCGGAACGATCAGGTCATCCTCGAGTTCGGCCTGAAGAAGCCCGGCGTACCGCATCGTGCGTCAACACGCCGACGACGCACGGGTCGATCGGGCTGACGACGGGCCTGGATCCGGCGATGACGCTCGGCTGCGGCGGCTGGGGCGGCAACATCACGTCGGACAACATCTCGCCGCGGCACCTGCTCAACATCAAGCGGCTGGCGTATGAGACGACGCCCGCCCTGTCGTCAGGCCCACCGCAAGCTCGACAGGCGCGTCCGGCAGCCGTCAGGCGTTCGTGAAGCCGCGCTTCCCGCGCTCCATCCGTCGCGCCCGCGCCCGGTCGGGATTTCGGCCGACTTCCTGGCGCGCCGGATCGACGAGTTCCTCGGCTCGCGGGGGCGTTCCGGCCGAAGGGCGGAAGCGTTGCCGGAGGCCCACCTCGAGGGCGGACGCTTCAGCTCAAAGGACCCGGCGCCATGTCCGACACCGAAGCCTGTCATAGAGCGAGAAGCCGGCCGAGTTCGTATGCGAAGAGGACGTGCGTCAGGCTATGAGACAGGGCCGCAAAATCGTCATAGGCGAGCGAAGCTATCGTGACGCCCGCCGCGCGCGACATGGGTGAACAGCACCGCGTGTTCGTCAGGCCGCGTGGCCACGGTAAACTGCATGCAGCGTCGCGGAATGGACAGCGCGCCACGCATCGCGTGGAAGTGACCCTGCGCGCCGGGCCGGGCGGAACGGCTGGGACGCTACCGCGCCGAGCGCCTGTTATTGTTGAGCCGATTGGTTTTACGGTTGACTCGAGCCCGCTCGGGTTGCTATCCTGACCGCCCCAGCTAATTCACGACCTCTACAGGGCAAGCCTCTTGCACGAACGGCACGCGCCAGGTCATGCATAGGTCATAGCCCGACGGGAGCGCCCAAAGGATGATGCGAAAGATCTTTAGAGTCGGGCTCGTGCGTGCTGATTGGCTGCGTGCGGCGCCAATCCCGAAGCCGCAGGTCGCCGCCGACGCCGCCGCCGTGGCCGTGTCAGCCGACTGCCCCGGCGCCGTCACAGCCCGCTCCATCAGCCCTTCGTCGATCCGGTCGACGTCCTCATCGCCACCTCGCAGCGCCATTTCGAGGCCGGGCGAGAAGGAACTCACGGCCGGCCATCTCGACAAGGCGCGCGAGACGTTCGATCGGGCGGTCGAGGTCCTGCTCGAAGCGCCCTACGGCGCGCGCACCGAACGCCAGTCTCCGCGAGCATCTCGACCGGCTGATCGATCGCGTCAACGCCTACGAAGTGACCGCGCTCGCCCAGGGCGACGGCTTCACCGAGAAGCAGTACGAAGCCGGCGCCGATCGACGAGCTGCTGAAGAACGCGACGACCTTCCCGCGCCGGTCGCCGACGCCGCGACGCAGGCGGCCGTCGAAGGCGGACCTCGCGCAGCAACGCCGCACGACATCCCGATCCCCGAGCACGCGAAGGTCCTGTCCTACGTCGAAGTGTTGCAGGGACGGCTGCGCGACTACATCCAGGAGAGCCTCGAGCGCGGCGCGAGCTACATGCCGATGATCCAGAGCGTGTTCCGCGCCGAAGGGCTGCCGCTCGATCTGGCCTACATCCCGATCATCGAGAGCTCGTTCAAGACCAACGCGCTGTCGAAGGCGAGCGCCAAGGGGCCGTGGCAGTTCATGAAGCGCGACGGCGAAGGAGCACGACCTCAAGACCGACTGGTTCATCGACGAGCGCTCCGGATCCCGAGAAGGCGACGCGTCGCGGCGGCGCAGTACCTGAAGACGCTGCAGCAAGATGTTCGACGGCGACTGGAACCTGGTGCTCGCCGGCGTACAACGGCGGGCCGGGCCGCGTGTCGCGCGCGATCAAGCGCTCGGGCATCGACGACTTCTGGAAGCCTGTCGGCCACGTCAGAAGCTACCTGCCGCGCGAGACGCGCGAGTACGTGCCGCTCATCCTCGCCGCGATGATCATCGGGCGGAACCCCGCACGAGTGCGGCTTCGAAGTCGTCACGCGCCGAGTCCGCTCGCCTACGAGAAGGTCGGCGATGCCGCCAGGCGATCGACCTCCGCCGCGTGGCCGAATGGGCCGGCATCGACGGTCGACGAGATCCAGGCGCTCAACCCCGAGCTGCGCCGCTGGACGACGCCCGTGAAGTATCCGGATCATGAGGTGAAGGTGCCCGACGGGCACGGGCGACGACGCTCGAGCGCGCGAGCTCGCCGAAGCCTCACCCGCCGACTTCAGCGCGTTCAAGTGGTACACGGCGAAGAAGGGCGAGACGCTGCTGACGGTCGCGCGCAAGTTCGGCGTGTCGCGCAGCCGACGTCGCCGAGGCGAACAACCTCTCGGTCAAGTCGCGCCTGCGTCCCGGCCAGGAGCTGATCATCCCGCGCGCGCCGGCGACGCTGCCTTGCCGCGCGCACCGAGCGCGCCGCGCCGACCGCAGTCGCCTCGCGCTCGATCGCCGAGCCGGCGGCGAGCGCCGGCGGTCACCGCCAGCCGCGCGTCGAGCACGCTCACCTACCAGGTCAAGCAGGGCGACACGCTCTTCTCGATCGCGCAGCTCTTCGACACCACCGTCGCGAAGATCAAGAGCGTGGAACCGGCTCTCACAGCAACACGCATCGCGCCTGGCGCGCGTCTCAAGATCCTCAGCTGCACGGCGCTAGCGGCGCCGCCGCAGCTTCTGCGCAGCTTTCCGGGACGCCCGATCGGCGTCCCGCGTTTCTCAATGAATCCGTGCGCGCCTGACCTGAGCGCTGTGGTTTTGCACGCGTGCGCTCGCATGCTTGCACGCGTCCGCGTTCGGCGGCGGTCTTCGGCATCGAGGCGGCGCCCGGTGCAGCATCGAGGTCGACGTCTCGTTACGGCGCTTCCGTGCTTCACGATCGTCGGGCCTGCCCGACGCGATCGTGCGCGAGAGCCGCGACCGGATGCGCAGCGCCATCCGTAACTCCGGGTTCGAGTTCCCGCCGCACCGCATCACGCGTCAGCCTCGCGCCGGCCGACGTGCGCAAGGCGGGCGCGTCGTTCGATCTGCCGATCGCGCTCGGCGTGCTGCGCGGCGTCGGGCGTGATCGCAGCGGCGCGATCGTCGACGACGTGCTGATCCTCGGCGAGCTGTCGCTCGACGGCGGCATCCAGGCGGCGCGCGGCGTGCTGCCGATCGCCGCGGCGGCGCGGCGCGCGCGGCTTCGCGGCCTGCTGCTGCCGGCGTCCAACGCGCAGCGAAGCGGCGGTCGTCGACGGCCTGCGACTTCTATCCCGTGTCGATCGCTCACCGAGGCCGTCGGCGCGCTGAACGATCCGCAGTCCGCGTCGCGGCTCGTCGCCGCGGACCGCCGGCGGCGCGCCGCCGGAGACGATCGCACGGCGACTTCGCCGACGTGCGCGGCCAGCGCGCTCGCGCGGCGCGCGCTCGAGATCGCCGCGGCCGGCGGTCACAACGTCCTGCTCGTCGGGCCGCCCGGCGCCGGCAAGACGATGATGGCGCAGGCGGCTGCCGGGATCCTGCCGCCGCTCGACGTTCGACGAGGCGCTCGAGGTGACGGCGATCCACTCGGTCGCCGGCCTGCTGCCGCCCGGCGTCGGGCCTGCGTCGCGCGCGGCCGTTCCGCGCGCCGCATCACACCGTGTCGGACGTCGCGCTCGTCGGCGGCGGATCGCATCCGCGTCCGGGCGAGATCAGCCTCGCGCACCACGGCGTGCTGTTTCTCGACGAGATGCCCGAGTTCAGCCGGCACGCGCTCGAGGTGCTCGCGCCAGCCGCTCGAGGACGGCCGTCGTCCGCATCGCGCGCGCGCAGCGCACGGCGGTCTTCCCGGCGCGCTTCGTGCTCGATCGGCGCGATGAACCCGTGTCCGTGCGGCTTCCTGGGCGATCCGCGGCGCCCGTGCCGCTGCACGCCGGCAGATCGATCGCTACGCCGCGCGGCTCTCAGGGCCCGCTGCGCGACCGCATCGACCTGACCGTGCACGGTCTCGGCGCTGCCGCACGATCGAGCTCGCGGTCAGGCGACGAGGCGGAGCCGACTGCCGCGCATCCGCGCGCGCGTCGAGCGCGCCCGCGCCGTCAGACCGCGCGCGTAGCCGACAGCCGGTGCCGTCGACCAACGCCCGCCTCGCGCCCCGCGCGCTGCGCCGCGTCTGCGCGCTCGGACGCGCGCACCGAGCGTCTGCTGCTGGACGCGGCCGATCGCCTGGGCCTCACCGCGCGCGATCGTTCGATCGGATCCTCGCGCGTCTGCGCACGATCGCCGACCTCGCTGCGTCCGAACGCGTGGAGTTCGATCACGTGGCGGAGGCGCTGCAGTTTCGGGGTAAACTCCAGAAGTAACGGAGCGCCGGCTGCCGATATCAGCATGCTCGACTGCAACCTTAAAGCCGTGCTAGACTTCCGGGGTTTTCACCCAGCATTTCGGGCTCGAATGAAAGCACGACGTTACACCTTCGTCATCGCCGACCGCCAGACCGGCGCCGTCCGCCGGCTTGACGATCTCCCTGTGGCCGACGCTGGCCGCGGTGGCCGGGCTCTTTGCGCTGCCGGTGCTCGATGGGCCTCGGCGCCCGCTGGAGCGCCTCGGCGACGCATCAACGATCTGCAGACGACCAACGCCGCCCTTCAGGTCGAGAACGCCAGCTACCGCGAAGCCACCGGCCAGCTCGCCGAACCAGATTTCCGCGCTGCAGACGGCCGTCGATCGAGCTCGGCGAGCGGGCCGCGGTCGATCCGACCGCCGAGCCGCGCGATGGACAAGCTGCCCGCGATCGTGAAGTCGCGCGCCATGGGCGGCAGTCAGGCCTCAGCGCGCGCGCTCGCGCCCGTGCTCAAGTCGGCCTCGGCTCGCCCGACACCGTGCTCGGCGTGCTGAGCGATCTGCTCGGCGTGATCGGCAGCGCGGCTCGACTCGGTGCGCGACAGCGTCGAACGGCGCCACGCGCTCGCGGCCGCGACGCCGTCGGTCTGGCCGGTCGCCGGCTGGCTCACGCTCGTCCTACGGCAAGCGCACGGATCCCTTCACCAACGACAAGCGATTTCCATCCCGGCCTCGACATCTCGGCCGACTACGGCCAGCCGGTGCTCGCCACGGGCGACGCGACGGTCACCGCCGCCGGCGCCAACGGCGCGTACGGCAACATGGTCGCGCTCGACCACGGCTTCGGCATCGTCACCAAGCTACGGCCACCTGTCGCGCATCGCGGTGATGGGCGACCAGCACGTCAAGCGCGGCGACGTCATCGGCTACGTCGGCTCGACCGGCCGTTCGACGGGCGCCCACCTCCACTACGAAGTGTGGATGAACGGCCGCCTGACGAACCCGATGACCTCTCCACTGCGCGCCACTAGCCTTCTGCCCTGGCCCGGAAGCTGCACAATCGCTGGATACCCGTCCCGCGATGATCATCGATAAAGCTCTCGCGAAAGTCTTCGGCACGGCCAACGAGCGCGAGCTCAAGCGGCTGCACGCCGGTCGTCGCCGCAGATCAACGCCCTCGAACCCGCCATCCAGGCGCTCTCCGACGAGCAGCTGCGCGGCAAGACGGCCGAGTTCCGCGCGCGCGTCGCGCAACGGCGAGACGCTCGACGATCTGCTGCCCGAGGCGTTCGCCGTCGTCCGCGAGGCCGGCCGCCGCGTGCTGAACATGCGGCACTTCGACGTCCAGCTGATCGGCGGCATGGTGCTGCACCGCGGCAAGATCGCGCGAGATGAAGACCGGCGAAGGCAAGACGCTCGTCGCGACGCTGCCCGCCTATCTCAACGCGCTCGCCGGCAAGGGCGTCCACGTCGTCACCGTCAACGACTACCTCGCCCGCCGCGACTCGGAGTGGATGGGCCGCATCTACCGCTTCCTCGGCATGACGCGTCGGCGTCATCCAGCACGACCTCAACGACGCAGGAGCGCCAGGTCGCCTACGCCGCCGACATCACCTACGGCACCAACAACGAGTTCGGGTTCGACTACCTGCGCGACAACATGAAGTTCGACCTCGCGCACTACGTGCAGCGCGGGCACCACTTCGCGATCGTCGACGAAGTCGACACGCATCCTGATCGACGAAGCGCGGACGCCGCTCATCATCTCCGGCCCGGCCGAGGAATCGACCGACCTCTACTACGAGGTCGATCGCATCATCCCGCGCCTCGACGACGGGCGCGGTCACGCAGCGGCGACGTCAAGGCCGAGGATCGCGAAGAGCTCGAGAAGACCGGCGACTACATCGTCGACGAGAAGCACAAGACCGTCACGCTGACCGAGAGCGGCATGGCGAAGGCCGAGAAGATGCTGGCGCACCGCCTCGAGCCGGACACCGACGGCCTCTACGACCCGGCGAACATGCCGCTGCTCCACCACGTCAACCAGGCGCTCGCGCGCACACGCTGTTCCACCTCGACGTCGACTACATGGTCAAGGACGGCGCGGTCGTGATCGTCGACGAGTTCACCGGCCGCCTGATGCCGGGCCGCCGCTGGAGCGACGGCCTGCACCAGGCGGTCGAGGCCAAGGAGCACAACACGAGCATCCGAGGTGAAGATCGAGCGCGAGAACCAGACGCTCGCCACCGTCACCTTCCAGAACTACTTCCGCAAGCTACAGAAGCTCGCCGGCATGACCGGCACGGCCGACACCGAGGCGCGAGGAGTTCGCCAAGATCTACAAGCTCGACGTCATGGTCATCCCGACCAACCGCGCCGCTGCGGCGCGTCGAAGAGCCCGACCTCGTCTACCGCACCGAGAAGCGAAAAGTACGACGCGATCGTCACCGACATCCTCGAGAAGCAGAAGAAGGGACGGCCGGTGCTCGTCGGCACGGTGTCGATCGAGAAGTCGGAGCGGCTGTCGACGCTGCCTGAAGCTGCGCGGCATCAAGCACGTCGTCCTCAACGCGAAGTTCCACGCGCAGGAAGCCGAGATCGTCGCGCAGGCGGGCCGCAAGGACACGGTCACGATCGCCACCAACATGGCGGGCCGCGGCACCGACATCCTGCTCGGCGGCAACCCCGAGTTCATGGCGCGCCAGCAGACGCCTCGCCGATCAGATCGCCGAGCGGCTGCCGAAGGGCGAGGAGAAGTTCGTCGACGACGACGACTTCGTCTACTTCTTCCACCTCGACAGCTTCTACCGCGTGCCGCGCGCCGCAGTACGAGCGCATCTTCGCCGCCTTCAAGAAGCAGCACCGACGTCGAGCACGACGAGGTGGTCGACGCTCGGCGGCCTGCACATCATCGCGCACCGAGCGTCACGAGGCGCGGCGCATCGACAACCAGCTGCGCGGCCGCGCCGGCCGCCAGGGCGACCCGGGCTCGTCGCGCTTCTACCTGTCGCTCGAAGACGACCTGATGCGCATCTTCGGGTCGGATCGCATCTCCGGCCTGATGCAGCGGCTCGGCATGGAGGAAGGCGTCCCGATCGAGCACGGGATGGTGACCAAGGCGATCGAGCGCGCGCAGAAGCAGGTCGAGGCGCAGAACTTCTCCGTCCGCAAGCACCTGCTCGAATACGACGACGTGATGAACAAGCAGCGCGAGAGCGTCTACTCGCTGCGCCGCGAGCTGCTCGAGGGCAGATCCACATCACCGAGGAGGAGACGCGCTCGACACGCGCGGCTACCTGCTGGCGCTCGGCCGAGGACCTCGCGCGACAGCACCGTCGACGACCTACGCCGACGAGCGACGCGGATCCCGAGGAGTGGGATCTCGACGCGCTCGAGACCGCGGCGTCGGAGATCTTCGGCTTCGACGCCGGCGGAGCGCGACCGGCTCGACTTCGGCGGCAAGACCGCCGGACGAGATGACCGACGCGCTCTGGGATCTCGCGCACGCAGAAGTACGAGAAGAAGGAAGCGCTGCTCGCCGATCCGTCGATCCTGCACCGCGTCGAGCGCGACATCATGCTGCAGATCGTCGACTCGCAGTGGAAGGACCACCTCTACACGCCTCGACCACCTGAAGGAAGGCATCGGCCTGCGCGGCTACGGCCAGCGCGATCCGCTCGTCGAGATAAGAAGGAGAGCTTCGCGCTCTTCACCGCGATGCGCGATCGCGTCGAGGAAGAGATGGTCCGCTATCTGTGGCGGCTGACGCCGGTGACCGGCGACGGCAGCGACGCCGCGTGCCGATCGCCGGCGCCGCCGGCGGCCGTCGCACGCCGCCGCAGATGACGCTCAGCTCGCCCGTCGGCGCAGCCGCCGTCGCCGTTCGGCGCGATCGGCGGCAGCAGCGCCGCGGCGCCGCCCGCGGCGGCAGGCGAGCCGCCGCGTCCGGCGCGCACCGGCGGCGACGACGTGGTCCGGCAGGTGAAGCGCGAGGAGCCGAAGGTCGGCCGCAACGATCCCTGCCCGTGCGGCAGCGGCAAGAAATACAAGAAGTGTCACGGAGCGGCGCAGGTGCCGAGGTCACGACTGCGAAAGGCTGACGCATAGCATGGACACACGGACCGATGTCCTGAACGCCGATCAGATCTCCGTCGGCCTCGCGACCGCGCTCACCTTCGACGACGTCGCTGCTGGTGCCGCAGCACTCGACCGTGCTGCCGAGCGCAGTCGACGTCTCGTCGCAGTTCACGCGCAACATCCGCCTGAACGTGCCGCTCGCCAGCGCGGCGATGGACACCGTCACCGAGTCGCGGCTGGCCATCGCGATGGCGCAGCAGGGCGGCATCGGCGTCATCCACAAGAACCTGATCGATCGAGGAGCAGGCGTCGGAAGTCGATCGCGTGAAGCGGTCGGAGAGCGGGATGATCGTCAACCCGATCACGCTCTCCCCGACCAACCGGATCTACGAAGCGCTCGAGCTGATGAAGAAGTACCGCATCTCCGGCGTGCCGATCACGCGAGGACGGCAGCAAGGAAGGACGGCTCGTCGGCATCCTCACGAACCGCGACCTGCGGTTCGAGACCAACGTCGATCGGCCGATCGCCGACATCATGACGCGCGAGCCGCTCTTCACCGTGCCGGTCGGGACGACGCTCGACGCGGCGCGCGAGATCCTGCACCGCCACAAGGTCGAAAAGCTGCTCGTCGTCGACGATCGACTACCGGCTGAAGGGGCTCATCACCGTCAAGGACATCCAGAAGGCGATCAAGTATCCGAACGCCTGCAAGGACTGCGCTCGGGCGCCTGCGCGTGCGGCGCGGCGATCGGCGTCGGCAAGGACACGATCGACGCGCGCCGAGGCGCTCGTCGCCGCGCAACGTCGACGTGCTCGTCGTCGACACCGCGCACGGCCATTCGCAGGGCGTGCTCGACATGGTGCGGCGCGATGCGCCGCGCAGTTCCCGGACGTCGATCTCGTCGCCGGCAACGTGGCGACCGGCGAGGCGACCGACGCGCTCATCGAGCTCGGCGTCGACGCCGTCAAGGTCGGCATCGGCGCCGGCTCGATCTGCACGACGCGCGTCGTCGCCGGCATCGGCGTGCCGATGATCACGGCGGTCGCCGAGTGCGCGCGCGCCGCCGCCGCGCACAAGGTGCCGGTCATCGCCGACGGCGGCATCCGCTACTCCGGCGACATCACCAAGGCGATCGCCGTCGGCGCCAGCGCGATGATGATCGGCAGCCTGTTCGCCGGCACCGACGAGAGCCCCGGCGAGATGATCCTCTTCCAGGGCCGCAGCTTCAAGGAATACCGCGGCATGGGATCGCTCGGCGCGATGCGCCGCGGCAGCCGCGACCGCTACTTCCAGGACGAGTTCGACCTCGACGCCAATCCGCGACGCCGAGCGAGAAGCTCGTGCCGGAAGGCATCGAAGGGCGCGTCGCCCACAAGGGTCAGCGTCGCCGCGATGATCCATCAGCTGGTGGGCGGCCTCCGCGCCGGCATGGGCTACTGCGGCTGCGCGAACATCCCGACGCTGCAGCGCGACGCCAGGCTGATCCGCGTCACGCCCGCCGGCCTCCGCGAAGGCCACGTGCACGACGTGATCATCACGAAGGAAGCGCCGAACT
>ERZ1370068.4345-contig-3421_pt1 | contig 15467 bp, 16 predicted proteins | sample MGYA00561227_ERZ1370068 | MGnify/ENA primary metagenome ERZ1370068 (study PRJEB38410, sample SAMEA6850437) | metagenome | study: Metagenomic assessment of the ecological functions of the soil: analysis of the soil microbiota associated with the...
TAGTAGGAACCAAAATAGCCGCCTGTTTGCCATCTATACAGGTTTTAAACGCTGCTCGTATCGCCACTTCTGTTTTCCAAAACCCACATCACCGCAAACCAAGCCGATCCATTGGCGAGGAAGATTCCATATCTTTCTTTACATCAGCCGGTAGCCTTGCTTTGATCCGGGGTGTCTTCATAAATAAACGAAGCCTCCAGTTCGGTTTGCATATAATTATCCGGTGAATGTGCAAATCCCTGCTGGGCTTTTCGTCTTGCATACAGTTTTATCAGGTCAAATGCGATCTCTTTAACCTTTGCTTTAGTCTTTTTCTTTAATCTGTTCCATACATCACTTCCCAGCTTATTTACTTTCGGTACACGTGCCTTCTTTACCGGTATACTTTGCAATCTTGTGAAGCGAGTTGATATTGACATAAAGAATATCACTGTCTTTATAAATAATCCGAACCGCTTCCTGTAGTCCTGCCATTCACTTCCATTTTCTGCAAGCCGCTGAACAGTCCCTACACCATGATCAATATGTGTTACAAAATCTCCCGGCTGCAATTCACGAAGTGTTCTTAATGTTAAGCGCCTTGTTTTTATTATAGGCCTGTTTTACCCGGTATTTATGATATCGCTGAAATACCTGGTGATCAGTATAGCAAACGATCTTCAGATCCTCATCAATAAATCCTTCATGAATAGACGTAGGTAACTGGATTGAAAACTATATTCGGCTTTCAGATCTTCGAAAATGATTTGCAATCGTTCCAGTTGTTTTGGATTTTCTGCAAAAAGTATAAAGCTCAAATCCTTTTTGCTTCCCAGTCTTTCAGATCCTTGTATCAGCAGATCAAACTGGCGGTTGAATGCAGGTTGTGCTTTGAGTGGAGAAGTGAATAGTGAATGGTGCCTCGATTTGCTCAGAGTACGGTGAACAGGTAATCGTATCAGCATGACCAAACACAATTACATGCTTTTGAATTTGCTTTCTTCAAGATCATTGGCCGTAATAAAATCATCAGGGGTTACTTCCTTCCTGAGTAATTTGTCTTCGATCCTCATCCTGTGTCCTCTTGCCTGTGTTGCCTGTCCGCGATTTCTTTTGGTCATATTCATAAAATGACCGCAGTTCTTCTTCACAATCCATCAGTTTTTCCTTACACCAGTTCATAATCCTGCATCCAGACTATTGTATTATCAGGTAAAAAGTCAAGCAACGAAACTCTTTCTTCATCTTCAAATTGGGTATCGACATTTGGAATAATACTTACCTGCAATAATTTTCTTTCACTCAATTGTGTTTCGGATCTACTGATTCGGATAGAATCCACATCATTGCCGAATAAGTTCGACACGATAAGGTTTTTCATTTCCAAAAGAATAAATATCCAGGATACCGCCGCGGATAGCGAACTGCCCCGGCTCATATACAAAATCAGTTCTTTCAAAACCGTAGTCTGCCAGTTTCAACAGGAGTTCTTCCACATTTAGCAACATCCCCTGTTTTGATATAAATAATATTGGAAGAAAGCGTATTGGGAACAACTACTTTTTCAAACAGAGCTTCCGGGTAAGTAACAAGTACTTTTGGCCCCATCGTTACACGTCCGCCAGTGGCGGAGAGGAGCGAGGCAATCTTTGTTAATGCTTCTAGTACTGAAGCATTACATGCTGATGAGTTGAGCAGACTGATAGTTCTTCCTTGTTCTTAAATGAAGAAGGGAAATAAAAATATCCAGTGCCCCGGTCAGGTTTTCCAAGCGTATTATGAAAATATGCGGCCTCTTCGGCATCATTTAATACGATAAGATGATTGAATTGCCCGCAATAAGGATGAAGAAAAGTAGCGGCGGTCACAAATACCGGGAACTGCCGAGCAGCCCTTCAACGTATATTTTTGGGGTTGGGAAAAAGAAAGCTTGTCCGCCAATTGAAAAAGGCGGGGCTGTTTTGATACTAATTGCAACAATTCCTGTGTCATGATTCCCCGCTGCAAAAATAAGGGAGTGCGATCCCCTTATTCATAAAAGTTCTTTGATCATGGTTCATTAATATAATGCGTCATAATTAGCCCTGAAAAATCACTTCTGTTATCTTTCCTTTTTAACTTCAATGGGGTGAATATTATTTTTTTCATCAAACTGGCTGGAATAAAAAGCTCTCCTTTTTACAAATAGTGAATAGACTCCCGGTTTCAGTTTCGATTATTTTGAAATATCCGTTTTCATCGGTTTGTACCCTCCCTTTAACCGGTTCGGTTGAAATGCTTTTATAGAATGGTGAATTTCCTCACGGCTGACTTCATTAATGTTGGTAAGACCGTATACTATAAAGCGTTGTTTTTACCCCTTTGGCTGTGATGGCTTTTGATCTGGTGAAGGCATTTTGGTTGCCGGTGTAATGAGATATACATGTCTTCCTTTATTCCCGTGTGCCGGCAAAGAAGCAACTCTGCAGCAGAAAAGGGGTCAATAATATTGCTGAAATAATAACGGGAAAGAAATAATGCGTCTTCATGTTATTTTGCTTTACAATTTTAATTCCTCTTTCCTTAAATTCTGTAAATTAGATAGTTTTTAGCTTCCCTATCAAAACACATATAACTGATATATGAGAACTTTTGGCCTGCGTTTAGTCTCTCTGATTTTTGCAGCAAGCTGCTGTAGCATTCCTATTCCCAAATTAAAACGGAAACCAACATTTTAAGAAGAGCTGCGCTTTTGCGGGCTGAAACACAAAAAATTGAACGGCAAAATTATGGGCACTTGCTAAAGAAAAGGTTGGGATACCCTGAATTCGGGGAAAAAAGGCTACATAGCCTCTTTGGCAAGGGTAGACGCTTTCGGTATGCCCGCTATATCTTGCCACTGAAAATGTCAATTCCGCCGCTACTATCGGCACCAATAAATTATGGACCGGGGGTCTACCGGTCTCAATCTTGATGGTGCCGCAAATAATGTAAAGGGGAAACTGGGCCTTTGGGATGGTGGCAGTCCACTCCTTACTCATGTCGAATTTGCAGGAAGGATTCTTCAAAATGACAATGCAGATATCAGCGATCACTCCACCCATGTTGCAGGAACAATGATCGCAAAAGGGATCAACCCGGCAGCAAAAGGCATGGCCAATGGTATACAACAGCTCATAGCCTACGATATGCTAAATAACAGTGATATAGAGGAAATGATGGCTTGAGGTCGCCGCAATCTTCTTGTATCAAACCACTCTTACTGGCTTTTCCGGCCGGATGGCAATATAATGACCGCTGGGAATTTTATGGCCCACCCAATTCAACTGAAGATTACAAGTTTGGCTATTATTCACTGGAAGCTCAGTTATGGGATTCTATCGCATATAACGCACCTTACTACCCTCCGGTAAAATCTGCCGGAAATAACAGGGACTTTAATGGCCCGCCGGTGGGTGAAACCTATTTCCGGGAGAAATGCTTCAGGGGTTTTTGTAAGCGGACCCGAGGCCCGCCGGCATTGCCAATAATGATGGCTTTGATATCATGTCAACTCGTCAGCAACGCAAAGAATATCCTGGTTGTGGGAGGCTGTTAGTCCTGTCAATATTTACAGCAGCCCAAAAGACGTTGTTTTAACTACATTTAGCAGTTGGGGGCCCACCGATGATGGCCGCATCAAACCTGACTTAGTAACCGACGGTGTGAATGTTTTATCGTCCGTAGCTGCAGCCAATAATGCTTATGATATTTACAGCGGTACTTCTATGTCGTCGCCGGCAGCCGCAGGATCATTATTGTTGCTGCAGGAATATTATTCCCTGTTTGCATGGCGGAACTTTTATGCGAGCCGCTACATTGAAAGGGATCGCCATTCATACTGCCCGTGAAGCGGGTCTCACTCCGGGCCCCGATTACCAGTTTGGCTGGGGTCTCTTGAATATGGAAGATGCAGCTGCTGTCATTACCGCCAACAATACCACCCACCTGATACGGGAAAATGTATTGAACAATGGAGGCACGTTTTCGTTGCCGGTTATTGCTTCTGGAAATGGAACCCTCAGAGCCACTATTTGCTGGACTGATGTAAAAGGAACTGTGGAACCTGAATCGACACGCTTTGGACAACACAAACAAAAAGCTGGTAAATGATCTTGATCTCGTAATCAAAAAAGGAGCAACCATTTACAGAACATGGACACTAAATCCGTCAGTGCCTGCCGCTGCAGCCACCCGGAATAATAACTCAATTGACAACGTCAGAAAAGGTGGAACTTCCGGATGTGGTTCCGGGTGAATCCTACACCATTGAGATCACCCATAAGGGAACATTGGCGAGAGGATCGCAAGCCTATTCTCCTCATTGTTAGTGGCGTGAGCAGCCAGCCCTATTGCGCATCAGGAGCCACAGATTCTTCAGGCGGAAAAATTGACAGCGTTTCGTTTAATAAGATCCGGAAAAACATATCCGGCTGCACTAGGTACAACAACTACACTACGCTGACCGACACAATAGAAACCAATCAGACAATTCCACTATTTGTAAGGCTTAGGAGCCGCGACGCAACATCGGCTGATAAAATAGTAAAAGCTTACCCTCGATCTGAATAACGATGGCGACTTTTACCGATGCAGGTGAAAACATTGCGACCAGCGCAGTGATTACCGGCAATGGTGATTTTACTTCCAACATAACTTTACCAGCCGGTCTTGCCAACCGGCACCTATAGCATTCTGCGCATTGTGATGCAGGAAACAAATGCTGCCGCGGCCGTTACTCCATGCGGTAGTTATACCAAGGAGAAACCCAGGATTTCAAAATCTTTGTGGCAGCGCCTTCTACTGACCTTGGAGTTATAGAATTGATGTCGCCGTCAAACGGAGAATGTCCTTCACTGGAACAATATGTCGCTGTCCGCATCCGTAATTTTGGCCGGGTCGCCAAGACTAACATACCGTGTATCGGTTGAGGTTAAAAAGGCGCAGCCAGCTGTCACCAACCTGGCTGCTACTTTTAAAGGTACCGTTGCTGCTTTGACGATGCCATCTACACCTTCCAAACGCCAATGGCATTTGACGCAAATGCAACTTATACTTTCACCAGCAACGCTTCATTGACCGGCGATCAAAAACCCACCAATAATGAGAACGTTGCAACCGTGGACCATTTCAGGCAATGGAACTGCGCCTTCTGGCACGCGCAGTAGTTTGTAATAACAATGTGTTGCTGAAAGTAAGTCCGTCTACGGCTGATCCGTACACCTGGTATAATTCGGCTACTGCAACAACGCCAATCGCAACAGGAACCTCGGCTACGACTACAACGCTGGCGGCTACCTATTACCTGGCGAAAATGACGTGAGCCAAAAGCTGGGACCGCCCAATAAACTTGCATTTTACCGGACGGTGGATATCTTCAGTTTGATAGCTAATGAGCAGGTACGGGTAATCTTTGATGCCACGCAACCTGTTTTATTAGACAAGGCAAGAATGTACATTGGCCATGCCGGTAAAGTGAAGTTTTTGCTGCGCAGGATCACCGATTTTAACTATGAAGACGGATCATACAGGTTATTTTCCGTCGCTCGATTCAACTTATTCAATCGATGTGTACCCGACTGCGCTCTGCGCCACTCCATCCCAGGCGAGCCGAATAACGATCCCGCGACCTGGGTGCCATTTTTCATCTTGGAATGATTGCTCTTACAGAAGGTACGTGTGGCCATAATTACAACTAACCACATGGTGGAGCATCTGTTTTTAGAAACAGGGATATTACTGAACCCAATTATCCCTATAGCATACCCGGTGTGTTATCGGACCTCACCGGTAATGGTGCTGTAGACGGCACGAACGCTGACTATTACAAAGGGTTCTATTATTTCTTTACGATATGTCGATGTCAGATAGCCGGCTGTGCATCGGCTAAGAACAGCCATTTGTTCCTACCACGCCGACTGCGCCGGTAATAACGCTTAACGGCAATCAATTATCAAGCAGTGCTGCGGCAGGCAATCAATGGTATTAAATGGAACGGCCATTGCCGGTGCGGTGAGTCAAAATTATATACCCGTGCTCAGGGACATATACGGCGAGGTACAACCACTAATGGATGTACACTCACTTCGAATGAAATACCGTATGTGGCAACCGCGCTGCCCAATGTAGATCCTTCAGAAATTGGATTGACTGTTTCGCCAAACCCTGCGCCTTTTGGGCAATTCTGAAATGAAACTGGAAAACAAGAACAAAGGCTAACCTCGATATTTCGTTATTAAATACGGCAGGACAAAAAGTGTATCATCAAAGCAAGACTGGTTTCATAGGGCGCTCTTTCACAAACTGTGAATCCGGGCAAAATTGTGCCGGGAGTTCATCACCTGCAGGTGGTGCATGATAAAAAAGATATGTCAGGAAAGTGATTGTGCTGCACAGAGCAATAAAGACACCATCGACATAAAAATCAATGGTGTCTTTTGTTTTAACTCTTTAAACTTCCATTGTAAAATTATCGCTTCACGAAATCTTATTTCTGCAGAACGATCTCACCAACGTCTAAAGGCTGACCGTCTCTTACTTCAAGATTTTCCAAATGTTACGTCTTTATAGGGGTCTTTAGCATCCACGATTACTCTATAAGTTCCGGCTTTTACCTGGATTGAAAAATTTCCGGAATTTATTATCCCCTTTGTTGAATCTGTACCAATAGCCCAAACTGTTTCAGCCCCATCCTGGGGAGTCACTTTCCCGGATATCCCCGTTTGTGATGTAGTGAATGCAAACAACCCCTGCTACAGATGCGGCAAGAATTCCACATAATAGCACGCTCTTCTTCATAATATATATTTTTAATTGTTAAACAACTGATATTCAGATTACGCATTTCTCATAACCAGGAAGCAGGCTCCTTTAAAAATCCAACTACTATGCCAGCTATTTTTTTGTGGAAAATGCTATTTGCTTCGATTTTAGTCATATTTGGATAATTAACATTCTGTTGTAACTTCCCTTCAAATTGATTGCAAATGGCCATTCAACCCTGGCGAACCGGAAAAGTCATTCGAATAGAGAACGCAACGTACAACACGAGACGATATTGGTTCGAAATACCGGAGTTAAGCTCTTTTGATTTTGAACCTGGTCAATTTGTACAATTGGATTTTCCAATACATGAAAAACCGGCCAAACGCTGGCGCAGCTATTCGATAGCAAGCTGGCCGGATGGTACTAATGTCTTTGAACTGGTGATCGTATTGGTGGAAGATGGCGCTGGCACACCCTGGTTGTTCAACAACGTCGTGGTAGGAAGTGAGATCCCGGTGCGTGGCCCGCAGGGAGTTTTTACCTTACACGAAGAGAATTTACAAAAGATCTTTTTCTTGTTTGCACCGGTACAGGTATTGCGCCTTTCCGGGCAATGGTGCATCATATCAGCCGGCATAATATTGCTCGTGGAAATATTTATGTCATCTTCGGTTGCCGCACTGCAAATGATCTGTTATACTACGATGAATTAAGAAATCTGCAGCTGGAGAACTATCACTATATTCCTACACTGTCACGTGAGGAGGGGTTGGTAAAAGGGCTACGTGCATGCCATATGATGAAGAACATTGCGCCGGCAAACAAAACGCCGGCTTTTTTCTATGTGGATGGAAAATATGATCGATGAAGCCAAGCAAAGAATTTTGGCAATGGGATACGATAAAAATCGATTCACCAGGAACTATATGGATAACTAAAAGCTACTGGCCTCTTTTGGGCTGGAATGATTTGTATAATATCAATTACTAGTCAATACTATTTATCTTCCTTTAACTGCGACAACAAACTCACTACAGTCTCTTATTTGTTTTTTTGAAAGTATATTTTTCATTTCAGGCATGCTTGAAGCAGCATTGATTCTTTTGACGATCTTATCTTTCGCTATCACTTCGCCTTGCTCACCTCCTGATTTTATGGTGAGTGTTGCATTATCTTCCTTTTCGAGTATCCCGGAAACGGATTTGCCATCCTTAAGTTCCAGGGTAACTCACGCCAAATCCGGGAGCTAAACGGGCACTTGGATTTGACGAGTGCTTCAAGGATCTGTTCACGTGTGAGTCTCGACCCAACACCGTTTAAACGGGGTCCGGCAGTACCACCTACGTCATCGAATGAATGGCACCTCAGGCATTGGGCTGATTCGTTAGCGTAAAGAATATATCCGCCTCTTTCAGGATCGCCGCCATATAAACTTCCCGAGTAGGCAGCCAGCAATGCATCCGGCGACAGCGTGCTGACTGATCTGTTTGTAGCGACCAATCAATTCTGATGAACCTGAGCTGTCAATGGCTTCCGCCTAATCTCCAGGTGGATATCGGGTGGCAATTTTCCAGCGGCCATTTGTGTCAGCAACCCATCAAAAATTTTCCCGGTATTTTCAACAGGCAGCTTGCCCAATGTGATAAGAGATGCTTGTTTTTCTTCCGTTGTTTTTGTGTTGATCACATCTGGACAGCAAACTGGCCATCAGTTGCTTTGATATGTTTAATTTATCAATTAGTGCGATGCCGGCTATCCTTACTGATTTGTCCTTTGTCTGCCATCGCATGTTTAATAGCTTCATCCATCTTTGGCGTCCTGCAATGACGCAAGCGTTTTAAGGGCCCCGACACGCACTTCAGCCTGCTGATCATTTTTCAAAAGCGCCAGTATTTGAGTCGATGCTTCGTTAATCCCCAGTTTACCAATTGCTTTCACTGCGGCAATCCGCAGACTCATGTCCTTGCTCTTTAGCATCTCGACAAGTGATTTCACCTGCTTTGTTTTTTACAATCGTTGGGTCTCTTTGAATGACGCCTCTATAACGTCCATCCACCCTGTCAAGTACCGAAGGCTTGGCCCAGGTGCTTACATGCTGCAATCGCTTCTGCCCTCATCGCGGCAGGATTGTTTTGTTTTTTTGCATAATCAATAAGATTCTGCAAAGCCTCTTCAGTTCCCACCCGAAGATTCGCGTTGATGGAGCGTCTTATCAAGGCCTCATTAGTAAAGCTTGTGGTCTTCAACAAATTTCCTAAGGCCTGGCAGGGCATCTTTAATAGAAAGATCATCATTGATAGCACGTGCAGTTTCTGTGACAACGAATTCATCAGTGTCGTCCAGGAAAACTGCTATCCCCGGATGACTCATTCTTCTGAGAGCTACAACGGCCGCGATTCGTAAAGCACGGGACAGGTTCTTTGATAAAGCAATTATCGGATCAGCCTTTCCAATCCGGGCAAGTGCCAGGCTGCCCGCATGTCTTATATAAGCATCCTCATCGTTGTTACTATTCAATAATTCAATGATAGGATTTATTGCAGGTTCATACATTATTCTTCCCAGGGCTTCAGCAGCAAAGAAACGTGCACGGATATTCGGATCTTTTAATAATGGAATCAGTTTATCACCGGCTTCTTTGTATTTGATATCACCGATCCATTTGGCAGCCTGGGCCTTTATCTCGGATCGTTATCCTGTAACAAACGGCAATAAGGTAGCCGCATATTTTTTATCCTGGCGGGCAAGCTGGCTGATGCCCCATATTGCATGAACCCTTGCTAACTGATGCGTAGTTTGCTCTAATGCTTTTTTAAATATTCGCAGCACCCTTATCTCCCCCGTTTTACCAATTCAAATTGTGCTTTTAGGCGAACCCGCATATCGGGATTCTTCAGGATCTCACCCAGGTCAGATTCGTTTCGCTTTGAAAATCAGCGGCTAACAATGCTTTGGGTTTGACTCGCGTTCAGGAAGTGATGCGGCATTTTTGTCGTCGAGTTTCCAAATGCGGCCATAGTCCTCTGGTATTCCATCCGTCGATCCAATCGGCTACATATAATGCGCCGTCAGGTCCAAAATCCAGACCGGTGGGTAGAATCCCGCCAAGGACTTTTTATATTCACCCAATTCAAAACTTGCTCCTTTTGGATTTAATTTAAAACTATGAACGCCTGACCTGGCAGGGTTACCAACAAACTCAGCAATGAAAAATGTGTTGTTGTATTTTGAGCTCAAGGCTGTACCGGGATTGTAAACCATGCCCGTTGGACCATTTACAAAATTTTTGATACAGGGAGTAATATATGCCGGCTGTCCTTCAAACCTTGGTATGTACATCTTTTCGGCCATCCATACCTTATAGTTATTGTTGTCCGGATCCCTGTATTTGCCATATTGCCAATTGCTCCTCCAACCTATATCGGCGCCGTTTACAACATAAACCAGTCTTTCGCTCTCACCCGGATGATCGCCATCATTGTCTTCGCTGATGAGGTTGGCGTATTCATCAAAAACAAATTCATGTGTATTGCGGTTTCCGGAAGCAAATATTTCAAAATCACTTCCATCAGGGTTTGATCGTGCAATGACTCCGCTGTTGGGATGTTCCCATTTCTTTCCTTCCTTGTCGGTGCCATTAAATCCAATGTCCCCAATTTGCCAATAAATTCGGCCATCGGGACCCATTTCAACACCCGACATTCCATGCACCGCTAAACCCAATATGAATACCGTATCCATGCGAAATGGAAGTTTTTTCATCCTGTATGCCGTCTCCGTTCTTATCTTTCATTCGCCACAGATCAGGGCCTACGGCATACGTACAGGTCGTCTTTCAGTTTTTAAAAGACCACCAGCAACATCCGTCACTTCATCATGAAAATCGTCGACAATCAGCTGTGTCTGGTCCGCCACCCCATCACCGTTTTTATCTTCCATCTTGTAGATATTCTCTTTCTCTACGGTCATGTCTCTCCAGTCGTGCGAGCTGTCTCCATTCACATCCTTCAACCATGCATTATTCTTGCTATTTTCAGGAGACAACACTTTATGGAGAAATGCGCGTTTGTCTTCTATTGTCTGAAGCTGGATGGATTGTATTTCCCAATCCTGGTGACCACGAATATCAAACTCAGAGTTTTTTGCCGGTTGGTGGTAGTATAATATAAAGCTCCATTATCGTCAATATCAATAGCAATGGGAGAAATGACAAGCGAGTCAATACCCCATAGGCTCAAGCGTGAGACTGTCGGCAAGTTCAGGTTTAATATGCGCTTCAATAGAATCAGCTAACCGGGCAGTTTTGGAAGGATCCATTAGCCTGATCTTATTATCAGTGTCACTTTGTTTACATCCGGGAACCAATTGCGTTGCAAACAACAGAACCGCCATAAATAAAAACGCGGCTTTTAGAGAAGAGGTAAATTTTTGCATATGCTATTTATTGTTATAAAGTTCTTAATTCAGCTTCCGGACAGGTAACTATCAATTAGTCTTGAACCATACAGATACATAGAAAGCATGGTTTCGAACAATTTCTCCCGCCGCAGGCGTGGATAGATGCTATGTGTTCCTCCTCGTATTGCTGGGCTATGTACTATGTGGTTCCATTAAATTTTTTTCTTTTCTTTAAATTTATTAATACAATTATTATAAATACCAGGCCCGCTGACAGAAAAACAAACAAATTAATTCGACTTCTTTGCCGGAATTTCTTGTTATTGTTATTAATTGGTTAGCTACAACATCAGTCAGCGTTTGCTTATTACCACCCGTCAATAAACCGTGATCTTATCTATTTTCGCTGCGTTTCCCAATCCAAAATGTGCAATTACAGAGTTTTGAGAAATATGACTTGATCCGCCGCCATCTATTTCACGTATCATTTTTTCCTCCGGCTTCCACTTCAATTTTTGATCCCATGCCGTGGCTTTCAGCCTCTACTCCTTTTAACGCAATCTTATCCAGTTGCCGAATGTTGAATCGTTACGGTACAGCCTGGTAAACGATTCAACAGGATATTATCCAATTGCGGCGCCCGGTTTACTACCAGCAAATCAAGGTCTCCATCATTGTCATAGTCAAACGTGACGGAGCCCCTGGCCAATTCCAGTAATCTGCCAGTCCGTAAGCACGGGCATTATCCTGGAATTTATTCCAAGGTTTTCAAAATAAAAATCCGCCATAGGCACACAGTTCGGATTCAAATCGCCGTTGGCAACAAACAAATCCACATCGCCATCATGGTCAAAATCTGCGAAATTGGCGCCCCAGCTTATCGCAAAAAACCTAACCCCAGTTCGCGTGGCTTTATTTACAAATGGTTTCGCCGAATCTCGAGTTGACCATAAAACAATTGAACTTAATATTGGTAAAAGTAATAATCCATTAGTCCGTCATCGTTATAGTCATCACCACTGCCGTTCCCATTGCATTGATCCTAAGATCCATGCCGCTTCTTTAGCAACATCCGTAAAGATTTTCTGGGGATAACGATTTTCCAGCAGCATATTCAGGTGTCCGTTTATAACCAAAATCATGGTTAACTACACAAATCCTGATCGCCGTCATTATCATAACTCGGTAAATACTCCGCCAAAGCCAAACCTTTAAAATCCAACCCGTATTCCGAATACACATCTCGGAATTTTTTGCCTTTTTCATTAAGGAGCAGGTATCCTTTTGGCTATCTGGTTAGCTTCAACTACCGTATTGTCATTGATAACGCTTAGCTTTCCTTTGTACTCATTAAAATAATTCCCTGACGTACAGATCGGGCCATCCATCAGCGTTGAAATCCCCAAAGCTCCGCCGGTGCTGAAAGAATACATATCACCGAGACCATATGCTGTGGTTGCATCATGAAACGAACCGTTGCCGTTGTTTAGAAACAACAGGTTTATCTCCCTTGGTATGACTTCTATTTTATTTCTCCGGGTTATAGTTGTGATAAACAAATCAACAAATCCATCGCGGTTCACATCAGCGCCCGATACGCCCTGGGTTACATATTCTTTTGTAATTGTCATCCCGGATTGTTCAAAAACATTGGTGAAAAGTGCCGTTGCCATTATTTTTATACAACACGTCATCGTTCATGCCCCGGTAATATATGAATCTTCGAACCCGTCATTGTTATAATCAAGCACGCAGGCGCCACCCCCAAACATTCCCTCGTATACTTTGAATACGTGATTGATCCCTGCTTCTTTAGTTACGTCTTTAAAACGGGTTTGACAATAGTTTTTGATGTTAATTAAAATTGTAAAAGGCAATAAACAGATTAAGCTAAAACGCATTTATTTGAACCCCGGTTTATGATTTGATTTTCCAGCGGAGTTGATTCACGTTGTTACCAATTATTTTTCCTTTTTCCAATCCCCTTGCATTGTCCTGCGGCGTGTGATGTACCACCATAAAAGCGCGACATCGCGGCGTTTCTTCTGCGGCCTGCCAGAAAGAATTAAACTTTCGCGCTTTAAAGTCAGTGTTCCTGATCTCATCCCTCGGCCGTCCCACATGGGCGCTATCAATAAAATCAAAATTGATCTCCATACAAATCTGTAAGTACTGTGGCTAGCTGCTGCACGCCTGGATAGCATGTCCCGACGGAAATGCAGGAAATGGAGGATCAGCCAGAATGATTCCCATCTCTGATCGATATGCTGAGGTACGTAAGTATTTGCGCGTTCCGTGAAAAACTGGTATTTCCATTTCCAGCAATTACGAAAAGCATCCGCCACTGCCATCCCAATTCGTGCATAAGTCTCCGCACATATTATCAAGGTTAGGCTTCAGCTTTTCTTATAGCAATGGTGCCGAAATAATAAGAATGCCCCGGTGGCGTAAACGTTAACATCCGGGTCATCGGCCCACCAGATTGCAGCCTCTTTTTCCTCCTGGGTTAATACTTTTTCTTTGTCGTATACCTGAATAAACTGGTTGTAGTATGCTGGAACCCACCGTGTGTATCGAATAGGAATAAATGCAGGAGAATCAAGTAATGAATCGGCTGCGTAGAAAAGTCCGGTTTGTTCCCCAATGAGGATGAAGGGGGAAATGGCTGAATGATTGGGCATAAAGCGGAGGCCTCCAGCACCCGGGCTTGTCGGCAAATACAAGCTTTTTGTCGAAATTATTCAGGTAACCGCGGTGTCCACCGTCAGTTTTGGACCATTCGAAAATCACACTGGGCGATCTTTTTACCGTATGAAATGGATCTGCTTGCAATTGACTTATCCGAAATCATTTCCTCAATGGCTGTTTTTCAAAATATTTCTCAAGTGAATCAATTTTATTTTTTGTTTTTGTCTGAGGTTTGAATATAAATGCTGCGGATAATTTCTGCCTGCGCTGCATTCAACGCTAAATCCCAGTTATATTCCGCATTCTTTTCCGGCATGGGTAAACTGCCTAAGCCATTTAATTGAGGGGCGACCGATTGATATTCAGGAAAACCATTTACTACGGATTCATACATCGTAAGACCTATATATCCGAAACAGCGGGAAGCAAAAGTTGGTGAGTTGGCCGGCGTCGTCTTTGTAATGTAAGTTTGTCATATCGGCCCAGGCCGTTGCCAACTCAAAGTCTTCCGGCAACTTTTTGTTTTCCTGCCGGCAGGATGTAATGAGTGAGCCAACAGCTAAAAATGTGATCAAAATCTTAATGCTGTACCTTAACTGTTTCATTTGTTTTGTTTCGACAAGGTATAAGCAATCATTTTTCTGCCATTAATACCCAAATAAATTTTATCATCGATCCCGACACAACTTCTGACATCGCCCCATATATTGAACCCCGACTCGTTTTGAGTGATGTAGTCGAAAATTTCCTTTGCCATCTCCGGCGAGCAGAACGCCGTAGTTCGCGTCAAATTTACCAAGCCTGAGCTTTGCATGGCTGTTATTGCCGCAAAGCAAAAGATCGGCATTACCGTCCTTATTAAAATCCATTTGATTAATAGCAAAAACCGGAGAATACTGCACCTCTTTTGGTAACGGAGCAATCTTAAATTTTCCGGTGCCGTTGCTGATAAAGCACGTAGTGCTCATATGATCAGCAACCAGGTGGCCCGCATCTTTTAGTTGGTCATTCTGAAACAGGTCATCCATCGTTATGTCGGCGTAACTTTTAAAACTGGAAAACCGCTTGCGCATTGCGGGCAGCTGGCCAAGCAATTCATCACGGGTAATATAGGGATATCGCTTATGTTGAATATAGAAACTAAAAATAGGTTCCACCGAACCATTTTTGTCAAAATCCTTATAATATATTTCCAAAGGTTCTTTTTCGGAAGGTTTGAATTGCGTATTCAATCCTACATTCCCAATAACAAGATCAGGCCGGCTATCTGCATTGAGATCGCCAACGGTTAACGTGTTCCACCAACCAGAATAGCTCTTATCAAAAAATTGGTTTGTATTGTTTACAAGTTTTCCATTTTGTTGCCGAAATACCGTCACTGGCATCCATTCGCCTACAATTACAAGTTCATTTTTTTATCAAGATCGAGATCCACCCAGGCGGCATCCGTTATCATTCCCGGCTTTAAAAGTTCGGGGCAAATCTTTTCAGTTTGATCCTGCAAAATTCGCCTTTGCCATCATTGATCAATATATAAGACCGCGGTGCTTCCGGGTAACGACCCGGCACCACTCTTCCTCCAATAAAAATATCCGGAAAACCATCTCAGCAATACGTAA
>ERZ1370068.6623-contig-5596_pt1 | contig 15465 bp, 17 predicted proteins | sample MGYA00561227_ERZ1370068 | MGnify/ENA primary metagenome ERZ1370068 (study PRJEB38410, sample SAMEA6850437) | metagenome | study: Metagenomic assessment of the ecological functions of the soil: analysis of the soil microbiota associated with the...
GCGCCGCCGACAAGCTGCTGGCGAATACGGTGATCGAGAATTACCGGGTTGAACTTTTGAGCTGACTACGTTCGACCCTTGTGGTCAGTCGCGGGCTCACAGCCACCCCACTCGGCGGAATCGCCAGTACAATCCGGCGCAGGCGACCAGCATCAGGCCCAGCACGATAAAATAGCCGCACTCCAGCTCCGTTTCCGGGATGTACTTGAAGTTCATCCCGTAGATGCCGGCGACCGCGGTCGGGACCGCGATGATGGCGAGCCATGACGCGCAGCTTCTTGGAGACCGCGGTCTCCTGGGCCTGGCCGACCAGGAGGCTCGCCTCGAAGGCGAACGCCAGCACCTCGCGCAATCGAGTCGATGCTGCTCCTGAATCGTCGCGGACGTGGTCGGTGACGTCGCGGAACAGCGGCTGCATGGTCGGGCGCACCATCGGCAGGTTGTCGTGCTCGAGCCGGCGGCAGACCTCCACCAGGGGTCCGATCGCGTTGCGGAGTCGCAGCAGGTCGCGGCGCAGCAGGTAGAGCCGTTCGATCTCCGTCCGCGTGATCGCGATTGGCCAGCACGCGATCCTCGATCGCCTCGACTTCTTCGTGGATCGTTTCGAGCACCGGCGAATAGTTGTCGACGATGAAATCGAGGATGGCGTAGAGGATGTAGTCCTCGCCGCGCGCCAGCGCCCGCGGACAGCTCTCGCAGCGCTCGCGCACCGCCGTATAGGACGTCGATGGCGCCGTGGCGCACCGAGACCAGATAGCCTTCGCCGACGAACAGATGGGTTTCGCCGAACGCGATCCTGTCGCTCGATCGAGCTGCGCCGTGCGCGCCACGATGAACAGGCCGTCGCCATATTGCTCGATCTTCGGCCGCTGGTGGGCGTGGTTGGCGTCCTCGATGGCGAGATCGTGCAGCTCGAACTGCTTCTGCACGCTGCTCAGGAGCGCCATGTCCGGCTCGTGCAGTCCGATCCAGACCACGTGTCCCGGCTTGCTGCGCCAGCTCGAGGCTTCATCGATGGCGATATTGGCGACGCGCCGGCCATCGACGTAGACGCCGGCGGCGACGACGCCCTCGGACGTGATAGGATCGGTCGCGGCAGGCAGTCAGCGGCACAACAGTTCATGGTTTCCAATCCCGACATAATGTTGTTGAGCCTTGCCCGACACAGAGCATTTCGGGGAACGCTAGCACTGGAAAATCCCCGTCAATCGGTTATCTCTGCCCCGTCGAGCGCCTCGGCCGACGATCCTCGTTTTCGGTCGGAACCGCCATGAAATCCGCCGTCCTCGTCTTTCCCGGCATCAATCGCGAGCGCGACATGGCGCGCGCGCTCAAGCTCGCCTCGGGCCACGAGCCCGCGATGGTCTGGCACGCCGAGACCGCGCTGCCGCAAGGGCACCGATCTTGTGGTGGTGCCCGGCGGCTTTTCCTATGGCGACTATCTGCGCTGCGGCGCGATCGCCGCGCGCGCGCCGGTGATGGACGCGGTGCGGGCCTTCGCGGCCGAGCGGCGGCCTGGTGCTCGGCGTCTGCAACGGCTTTCAGATCCTCTGCGAAGCCGGCCTGCTGCCGGGCGTGCTGATGCGCAATGCGCGGCTGAAATTCATCTGCCACGACGTGCATCTGCGGGTCGAGCGCTCCGATACGCCGTTCACCCGCGGCTACAATGCCGGCCAGGTGATCCGCGTGCCGGTCGCCCATGGCGAAGGCAACTACGAGGCCGACGAGGAGACCGCTGAAGCGGCTCGAGGGCGAGGGACGGGTGCTCTATCGCTATTGCTCGCGCCGACGGCGTGGTCGACGACGAACTGCAACATCAACGGCGCGGCGCAATTCGATCGCCGGCATCGTCAGCGAGCGCGGCAATGTGCTCGGCATGATGCCGCATCCGGAAAACCACGTCGAAGACATCATGGGCTGCACCGACGGGCGCGGCCTGTTCGCCGGGCTGGTGCGCGCATCTGGAACGCGCGGCGTGAAATCTCTTGCCGCGCGGTGCCTCGCCGCGATGGCGGGGCTTTCGCTTGCAACTGCCGCTTACGCCCAGGATTTCCCGAAGCATCCGATCACACCATAAACTGCTTCAATAGGGTGCGTCTCGTGGCCGGCGCCATATCGTTCACGACCTCAACGCGCTGATGTGCCCGAAGGTCAGGGATTTGTCTCGCCGCGGTCGTGGTTCGTCGATCCGACCCTTGGTCAGCGTCCAGCGGGGTTGTCTGACCCGAAGCGGCGTTACCGTCCGCGCAGCCGGTTGATCCATTTTCCGATAGCGGTCGCCGGGGATGGTCATGGCGGCGACGCCGGCCATGACCAGCACGCAGTCCGAGCGCGAGGTTGGACGGCACGGTTTCGCCGAGCAGCACGCACCGAGAGGCCGACGCCGATCGGAATGCGCAAGATAGCCTTGCGCGTTGGTGGTCAGCGTGCCGAGCCGGGTCAGGCACATGTAGAACAGCATCAGCCCGAACGCGCTCGAGAAAATCCCCATGGCGAGGGTGGCGACGAGCGCTTGCGGCGTCGGGTGCAAGGTCCAGGGTGATCGATGATCAGCGACGCCGGCAGCAGCAGCAGACCGCCGAACAGCAGCGAGCCCGCCGCCACCACCATCGGGTCGTAATCGGACAGCCGCAGTCCGAAGATCGTGGCGCAGGCAAAGCGAGATGGTGGCGAGCAGGATGACGATCTCGGCGAAGATATCGGCGCCGAGGCCGCCCAGCGCGTCGAGGCCGATGATCACGGCCGTCCCGGCAAGGCCCAGGACGGCGCCGGCAAGCTTCAGCAGCGTCGCCGGCTCGTGCCGCGTGATGCCCCAGGTGATGACGAAGGCGAAGATCGGCGTGGTCGAGGCCAGCACCACGGTGCTGGCCGCCGGCACATATTGCTGCGCCCAGGTGATCATCAGAAACGGGATCGTCGAATTGATGGTCTGCTGCTAGGCGAACAATTTCCAGGCCTTGGCGTCGGTCGGAATGCCGCATTCCGCGCGCCCGCAGGATCACGAGCAGGAAGGCAGCCGCGATCAGCGAGCGCGCCGAGATGAAGGTGAATCGGCGGGATCGAGCCGAGGCCGATCTTGGTCAGCGGATAGGTCGAGCTCCAGCAGCACGCCAGCGCCAGCAGCAGCGCATAGTCGCGCCAGCTGCGGCGAGCCGGCTGCCTGCGCACCGAGCGCTAGGCTGCTGCATCACGGCGCCGCGGCGTCGCGTGCCGGCGGCTTCCGATTTCACCCGCTTGATGGTGCCGGAAAAGGTGAACAGCGTCCGTTCGCCGGATCTCAGCACGCCGCGCAGAAAGATCAGCGAGCCGCCGGCGCGGGTGATCTCGCCGTCGCACTTCGATCAGTTCGCCCTCGCGCGCGGCATCGAGGAACTCGCAGGCGAATGACACCGTCACGCCCGGGCCCTGCAGTACGGTCGAGGCGATCGCGAACAGGCAATAATCGGCGAACGCCATGAAGCAGCCGCCATGGACGTTGCGCATGCCGTTGAGGTGCTTCTTCTCGACCCGGAACGCGCATTGCACGCGGCCGTTCTCGTCCATCCGGTGCCAGAACGGCCCGGTATGGGCTCTCGAAGCTGTCGCGGCTCCAGGTCCGCCAGCCGGCGAATTCGCCCTCGGTTTCGACATGCAGATCGGGGCGGTTGGCGGAATGCAGTATTTGGATGAGGTCGTTCACGCGAAATGGCCTTCAATATGAGTGTTCCAGTCCTTAAATCCGATCCGTCGCGCGATTGTGCAAATCCCGGGCCCGCTCAGCCGTTGCAAAGCTCTGGACAGGGCCGGAAATGCGCCATAAAAGGCCTTTTCGCACCGCTCCGATCTTCCTAATAAGGGACCCATGAACGAGCCCCAGATCACCCTCCGAACTCGTCGCCAGCCACGGGCTGAAGCCGGACGAGTATGAGCGCATCCTGAAGCTGATCGGGCGGGTGCCGAGCTTCACCGAGCTCGGGATTTTCTCGGCGATGTGGAACGAGCACTGCTCGTACAAATCCTCGCGCATCCATCTGCGGGGCCTGCCGACCAAGGCGCCCTGGGTGATCCAGGGACCGGGCGAGAACGCCGGCGTCATCGACATCGGCGACGGCCAGGCGGTCGTGTTCAAGATGGAGAGCCACAACCACCCGAGCTACATCGAGCCCTATCAGGGCGCGACCACCGGCGTCGGCGGCATTCTGCGCGACGTCTTCACCATGGGCGCGCGGCCGATCGCCTGCCTCAACGCGCTGAGCTTCGGCGCGCCGGAGCATCCGAAGACGCGGCATCTGGTGTCGGGCGTGGTCGCCGGCGTCGGCGGCTACGGCAATTCGTTCGGCGTGCCGACGGTCGGCGGGCAGGTGCGTTTCCACACCCGCTATGACGGCAACATCCTCGTCAACGCGATGGCGGTCGGCCTCGCCGACACCGACAAGATCTTCTACGCGGCGGCTTCCGGCGTGAACATGCCGATCGTCTATCTCGGCTCCAAGACCGGCCGCGACGGCATCCACGGCGCCTCGATGGCGTCGGCCGAATTCGACGACGATTCCGCCGAGAAGCGCCCGACCGTGCAGGTCGGCGATCCCTTCGCCGAAAAGCTGCTGCTGGAAGCCTGCCTCGAGATCATGGCAAGCCGATTGCGTGATCGCGATCCAGGACATGGGCGCGGCGGGGCTGACCTGTTCGGCGGTGGAGATGGGCGCCAAGGGCGATCTCGGCGTCGATCTCGATCTCGACGCGGTGCCGACCCGCGAGACCGGCATGAGCGCCTACGAGATGATGCTCTCGGAAAGCCAGGAGCGCATGCTCATGGTGCTCAAGCCCGAGAAGGAAAAAGAGGCCGAGGCGATCTTCCGAAAATGGGGACTCGATTTCGCCGTGGTCGGCTACACCACGCCGAGCAAGCGCTTTCGTCGTCAAGCATGGCGGCGACGTCGATGGCCGACCTGCCGATCAAGGAGCTGGGCGACGAAGCGCCGCTCTACGACCGGCCGCATGTGCGCATCGCCGCCGCTGCCGGTGATCCACGCGCGCGACGTCGACGGCGCCGGTCGGCATTTCGGCCGGCGCTGGAAAAGCTGATCGCGCACGCCCGAGCTGTGCTCGAAGCGCTGGGTCTGGGAGCAATACGATCACGTCATTCTCGGCAATACCGTGCAGCGTCCCGGCGGCGACGCCGCCGTGGTGCGCGTGCAGGACGGGCCGAAGGGGCTGGCGCTGACCGTCGACGTGACGCCGCGCTATTGCGAGGCCGATCCGTATCGAAGGCGGCAAGCAGGCGGTGGCGGAAGCCTGGCGCAACATCACCGCGGTCGGCGGCCGGCCGCTCGCCGATCACCGACAATCTCAATTTCGGCAATCCGGAGCGGCCCGAGATCATGGGCCAGTTCGTCGGCTGCCTGAAGGGCATCTCGGAAGCCTGCCGCGCGCTCGACTTCCCGGTCGTGTCCGGCAACGTCTCGCTCTACAACGAGACCAACGGCCGCGGCATTCTGCCGACGCCGTCGATCGGCGGCGTCGGCCTGCTCGACGATTTCACCAAATCGGCGACGCTGGCGTTCAAGGCCGAAGGCGAGGCGATCCTGCTGATCGGCGAGACCCAGGGCTGGCTCGGCCAGTCGGTCTATTTGCGCGACATCTGCGGCCGCGAAGAGGGCGCGCCGCCGCCGGTCGATCTCGCCGCCGAGAAGCGCAACGGCGACGTGGTGCGCGGCATGATCCACGCAGGCACCGCGACCGCGGTGCATGATGTTTCCGACGGCGGGCTTTTGATCGCGCTGGCCGAGATGGCGATCGCCAGCGGGATCGGCGCGCAGCTATTGGCTGCGCCGGCCGCGATCGTGCCGCATGCGTACTGGTTCGGCGAGGATCAGGCGCGCTACATCGTGACCGTGCCGGCCGGCGGACGCCGGTCTGGTGCTGGCCAAGATGAAGGGATGCCGGCGTGCCCTGCGTGCGCATCGGCACCACCGGCGGCGACGCGATCGCGGTCGCGGGCGAGGCGCCGGTCTCGGTGGCGTCGCTCAGGACGGCGTTCGAGAGCTGGTTGCCGGCCTATATGAGCGGCGAAGGTGGCCTGAGTTATCCCATCCTCGTCACTGGCGAGGGCGCAGCGCGCAGATGACAGGCTCCGCGAAGCAATCCATGCCTGGCAAGCGGCGAGATGGATTGCTTCGCTTCGCTCCGCAATGACGGCGCTGAGTGCAGGCTGTGCTTCTCACAACACCCGCGCCGCGCCCGGATCTTGCGCAATGCCGCCGTCGCGGCCCAGCTCAAACAACACCGTCAGCACGAACGCGATCGCAGCCTTGGCGATTGCCGGCAGGTCGTAGTCGAACAGCCAGTATTGCAGCCACAGCACGATCGGGTAGTGCACCAGGAACATGCCATAGGCATCGGCCCGCATCGGATCAAGCAGGCTCGTGCCCGATTGCTTGAATCTCAAGAAATAGGCCAGGATCAGAAACATGATGGCCACGCTGAAGGCAGCGAAGAAGAAGCCATAGGTCCCCTCATACCAGTCCGGCAGCCACACCGGGTTGCCGAGGATCTCGCGCTTGATGTAGATCAGCACCCACATCATGCAGTACGGAACGAGCGCCAGGATCATCCAGCCAAACGTGTACTGTCGCCAGCCGGCCGTCCGCCGCCAGCAGCCCGCGCTCGAAATACCGGACGCCGATGCCGGCGCCGAAAAAGAAGTAGGTAGCATAGAGCAGCACGCGGCCGTGCTGGACCGAGAACGGCCCGAACTCGAACCAGCTGCCTGCTCCGAAGTAGATCCGCCCGGGAATGTAGACCACGGCGGTGACGGCAAACATCACCGCGAAGAACACCGACGGCCGGTCGCGACCGTGCAGCGACAGGCGATTGATCGGATCGAGCAGGTTCGGTGACAGCCGGTACAGGAGGCATGCAACCAGGTCAAAGCCGAGCAAGACCCAAAGAAACCAGATCGGTCCGCTGGGCCATGGACCGACGGTAACGGTTTTCCACCAGAAGGCACCAAAGCTCGATATCTGGATCTTGGCGCAGCTCGATGGCGTAATAGGCGAGCGGAATGATCGTGAGCGCGCAGATCACAAACGGCAGTGCCAAGCCGGATCAGGCGATCGTGCAAATAGTTCTAGCGGTCCCTTTCGCGCAATGCCCGGCCACACGAACAGACCCGACAGGAAGAAGAACATCGCCATGAAGAAACTGTCGGTGGCGAGCACGATGCAGTCGAAGCCGATCCACGATTTCGCATCGGTATGCCCGAAATAGGTGTAGGGGATCACCGCGTGATGCAGCAGCACCACCAGCGTCAGGAAGGTGCGCGCACGATCGATCGACATGTTGCGCGACTTCGCGCGTGGCGCGGAGCGAACGTCCCCAGTCGCGATCGTGTGGGAGATCGAAGTCATGCGCCCCCGGTCCGGATGAACCGGTTCGATGTTGCCGCCGAGAACCCGATCCATCAAGGTCAATCGTCATGAGCAACGACGATGTGATGTCGCAGTGACGCTCCATGGAGGAACGTCAGGATCTCGCAAGGCGTTGACGCGGCTGCAGTTCAGATGGGAAGGTTCCCATGCGACACAATTGCGCCTTTCGGCCTTGTCTACGATGTTCGTGGTGACCGCCGCATCCTCCGCGTTCGCGCAAAACGCCGAGCACCACCGGCATGGGCACCGGCTCGACGACGGGCGTCAGCCAGGCCTTAGCCAGCCCCGGCCGGGCGCGCCTGAGGCCAGTGCACACGGGCATGACGCGGACGAGCCATCAACTCATGCCACTTCCTCGATCGTCACCTTGTCCGGATAGAATGCGAGATGGTCGGCGATCTCGGCCATCGCCGGGAACGGCGTCTCATAGGTCCAGATCGAGTTTTCCAGCGTCTTGCCGTTGGCATTGATGCTGAAATAATTCGCATCGCCCTTGTAGGGACAGTGGGTGGTCCGCTCGGTGCGGGACAGCAACGCCATGTTGGCATCCGCGCGCGGCACATATTGCACGGCCGGGTAGCTCGCTTCCTTCAGGGTCAGCGCATGGGTGGTGTCGGCGATGACGACGCCGCCGGCAGAGACTCGGACGCGCCTGGGATTGGCGGTTATGGTGATCGGATGGTCGGGACCGGGAAGTTTCATGGTTTTGCCTCTTTTGGTCAGGCCGTTGTGACCAGATGTCACCGGATCGTTGAGGTTCAAAACAGTTGGAACGGGAATATAGTGCCTGATAGGATGACGTAGAAGCCCGCCCGCGCTAGATTTGAGCCTCACGCTCGCGCGAGCCGGCCGTGATCTGAACGATCTGATGGAGGTGGACTGGGATGCCGATGGACGCCCGCGATATCAGAATCGATGATCAAGGCAGCCATTCCCGACGCCGTGGTGACGATCCGCGATCTGGCCGGCGACGGCGACCATTATCGCAGCGACGGTGATCTCGGAATCCTTCCGCGGAAAATCCCGAGTCCAGCAGCACCAGATCGTCTACCAGTCGCTCAGGGGCCAGATGGGCGGCGTGCTGCACGCGCTGGCGCTGCAGACCGGGGTGCCGGGTGGGCCCAAAGGCTGATCACTAACCAGCTGGCCGCTAATCAGAAGGGTGCTGATGGCTGCGGAAGACCCGCGCGGCGCGATGTTTCGCACCATCGTGCCGAACCAGCACAGCCGCGTCACCTACGCCGAATTGTTCTTCGATCTGGTGTTCGTCTTCGCGATCACCCAGATTTCACACACCCTGCTCGGCCGCTTCACGCCATCAGGCGTGGTCCAGGTCACTATCCTGTTCCTCGCAGTATGGTGGGTCTGGGTCTACACCTCCTGGATCACCAATTGGCTCAATCCCGAAAAGACGCCCGTCCGGCTGCTTGCTGTTTCTGCTGATGCTCGGCGGGCTCGTGCTCTCCACCTCGATCCCGCACGCCTTCGAGTCCCGCGGATTGTGGTTCGCCGTTACCTATGCGGGCATGCAGGTCGGCAAGACCGTCTTTCTGTGGCTGTCGACGCCGCCCTCGCGTCCGCTCGCGCGCCTGAATGCGGTACGGATCACGGCGTGGCTGTCGACATCGGCGATCTTCTGGATGGCGGGCGGTTTTGCGGCGGGAGAGGTGCGCCTGGCGCTTTGGGCAGTGGCGCTGGTGATCGAATATATCTCGCCGGCGGTCCGCTTCTGGATACCGAAATACGGCGCCTCCTCGATAGCGGACTGGGTGATCGAGGGCGGCCACATGGCCGAGCGCTGCGCCCTGTTTGTCATCATCGCGCTTGGCGAATCCATCGTCGTCACCGGAGCCACCTTCTCCGAATTGAACTGGAATGCGGAAGTCATCGGCGCCTTCCTGTCGGCCCTCGTTGGCAGCATTGCGATGTGGTGGATCTACTTCCACACGGGCGCCGAGGCCGGGTCCGAACAGATCTCAACGTCGAGTGAGCCAGGAAGGCTGGCGCGGCTGGCCTACACCTATCTGCACATGCCGATCGTCGCCGGCATCATCGTCTCGGCAGTGGCCGACGAACTGGTGTTGAAGCATCCGGGCGGCCATTCCGATCTCCGGACGGTGGTGAGCGCGATCGGCGGTCCCTTGTTGTTCCTGGTCGGGACCATCCTGTTCAAGCTCACGATCCGCGGCTTCCTGCAACTCTCGCACGGCGTCGGCATCGTCGCGCTCGCGGGGCTCTGCTGGTTTGCAGCCGAATTGTCGCCGCTGATGCTCTCGATCCTCACCACCGCGATCCTGATCCTGGTCGCGGTGTGGGAGTCGGTGTCGCTGAGACTCACCGTCGGAAGAAAATCAGTCCGAAGCCACCAGCGCGTGAACCGAGAACATTTTCTCCGCATCCGTCCAGGATTCCGCACCGTCCAGCCCGTGCTGTTGGCAAGCCCAGTGAAGCGATCGAGGCTGTACTTGTAGCTGTTCTCGGTGTGAATGCTCTCGCCCGGACGGAACGAAAAATTGTTGCCGAGGATGCGCACGCTTTGCGCCTTGCGGCTGATCAGGTGCATCTCGATGCGGTGGCGGTCGCGGTTGTAGACCGACCGATGCGTGAAGGCGCAGAGATCAAAATTGCCGCCGAGCTCGCGGTTGATGCGCCCCAGCACATTGAGGTTGAAGCGCGCGGTGACGCCGGCTGAATCATTATAGGCGTTGTAGAGCACGCGTTCGTCCTTCTCGAGGTCGACGCCGATGATCATCTGCGCGCCGCGCCCGAGGCTCTCGCGCGCGGTACGCAGGAAGGCGGCGGCTTCCTGCGGCTCGAAATTGCCGATCGTCGAGCCCGGGAAGAAGCCGACCTTCGGCATGTCGGCGATCTCGGCCGGCAGCGCGAACGGCGCGGTAAAATCCGCCGCGACCGCGTGGACGGCGAGATCAGGAAAATCCTTGCGCAGCGCGTCGGCCTGCGCATTGAGGAAATCGCCGGATATGTCGACCGGCACATAGGCGCCGAATTCGCAGCACTCAAGCAGGAGCCGCACCTTGGTGGTCGCGCCGGCGCCGAACTCGACCAGCGCCGCATCCTTCGGCAGGATTTTGGCGATCTCGCCGCCGCGGTCGCGCAAAATGCCGAGCTCGGTGCGGGTCGGGTAATATTCCGGCAGCACCGTGATCTGCTCGAACAGCCCGAGCCCGCGGCATCATAGAAATATTTGGGCGACAGGCGTTTTGGATGCTGCGCGAGATTTTCGATCACGTCGTCGGCAAAGGCCGCGGTCTGCTCGTCGAACGGGTAGACTTTGGCCAAAGCGGGGCATGCACATTCATGATACTCTCCTGAACGCGCTTTCCGGCGCGCTGCGATTTTGAGAGGTAAAATCAGGCGTAGTCGGCGAGGCGTAATCCCGTGAATTGCCAGCGGTGGTGCGGATAAAAGAAGTTCCGATAGGTGATACGGCTGTGCCCGGAAGGAGTTGCAAGGGAAGAGCCGCGCAGCACCAATTGGTTGACCATGAATTTGCCGTTGTACTCGCCGAGCGCGCCCTCGATCGCCCGGTAGCCGGGGTAGGGCGAGTAGGAGCTGCGGGTCCATTGCCAGACGATGCCGAAGGCGTCGTTGAGGTGCCCGGCGCGCGCCGCGACCTCCCATTCCATCTCGGTCGGCAGATGTTTTCCCGCCCAGCGCGCAAACGCGTCCGCCTCGTAATAGCTGACATGGCAGACCGGCGCCGCCGGATCGATCGGCTGCAGCCCGCCAAGCGTCATGATCCGCCATTCGCCGTCGACCTGGCGCCAATGGCCGGGTGCCAGCCATTCCTCGCGCTCGACGGTGGCAAAGCCGTCCATCAGCCACAGCGTCGCCGTGCGGTAGCCGCCATCCTGCATGAAGGCGAGCCATTCGGCATTGGTGATCAGGTTGCGCGCGAGCTTTACCGGCCCGATCAGCGCGCGGTGCGCGGGCTTCTCGTTGTCGAAATGAAAGCTGCCGTCGGTGTGACCGACAGTGTGGATGCCCTCGTTGAGCGCGACCCACTCCTCGCCGCCATGGTGCGACGCCGGAAAGCGCCACGCCGGGTCATAGGCCGGCGGGATCGGGTTTTGCGCAAAGGCGTGCAGAATGTCCGTCCACATCAATTCCTGGTGCTGCTGCTCGTGGTTGAGCCCGACCTCGACCAGCGGCACCAATCTGGCGAGCGTGCCCCGATCAGCTGTCTGGAAGAACTTCACCACGGCCGCGTCGACATGTCGCCGATAGGCGCTGACTTCCTCGGCGCTCGGGCGTGTCAGATGGCCGCGCTGGTGGCGGGCATGGCGCGGGCCGGCGCTGACGTAATAGGAATTGAACAGATAGGCGTAATCGGGATGGAAGGGCTTGTAGCCCGCCGCGTGCTCGCCGAGCAAAAATTGCTCGAAAAACCAGGTGGTGTGGGCGCGGTGCCATTTGGCCGGACTCGCATCCGGCATCGACTGGATCAATTGATCTTCCGGAGACAGCGGCGCGGCACGGCGCTCGGTCTCGCCCCGGACCGCCAGAGAAGGCTTCCACCAACTCCTGGGCGAGAGTGCCGGAATCGGAGAAGGCTGACGGGGAGGCGGAAGCGGCGGCCACAGCGGATACTGGTTTCGTCACTGGTGTCTCCGATCAAGCGAGAGAACGTTGCTTCAGCGAACTGGTTCCCGACGGGCAGTCCGTCCTAAATAGGGGTTCCCCTTCGGGAAAAAAGCCTGCGGCCATGATGATATTGATGTCATCAGACTATGGCCGGTCCCGCCCGGCAGGCGCTCAAAACGGGGAAGTGCATGCCAGCTCCTCGCCATTTTACTTTGGATGCCCAACGGTTTGGGCTACATATATGGCCAGTATCGGGTTGAAAGGGCCGGGCCGGCCCACGAACTAAAGACGCGGGGTAGCGCCCCCAAAAGCAGGGGGCCGCGCCCCAAAAGGAAGTGAAATGAGCATCGAGCAATTCATCGACAACGAAGTGAAGTCGAACGACGTCGTGCTGTTCATGAAGGGCACGCCGCAGTTTCCGCAGTGCGGTTTTTCCGGTCAGGTGGTGCAGATCCTCGATCACATCGGGGTCGGCTACAAGGGCCTGAACGTTCTGGAATCGGCCGAGCTGCGCAACGGCATCAAGACCTATTCGAACTGGCCGACCATCCCGCAGCTCTACGTCAAGGGCGAGTTCGTCGGTGGCTGCGACATCATCCGCGAGATGTTCCAGGCCGGTGAATTGCAGCAATTGTTCGCCGACAAGGGCGTGCCGATCAACGCGGCCGCCTGAGGGCGATGGCGCGCCTGATCGGCCCGGCGCGGCTCGAAATCGTCGTTGCCGACATCACGACCCTGCGCGTTGACGCGATCGTCAACGCCGGCAATTCGTCGCTGCTGGGCGGGGGCGGCGTTGACGGCGCGATTCACCGAGCCGCAGGGCCGGAATTGCTCGCCGAATGCCGGATGCTCCATGGCTGCGATACCGGCGACGCCAAGATCTCCAGAGGCTACCGGCTGCCGGCGAGGCACGTGATCCACGCCGTCGGGCCGGTCTGGCATGGTGGCGGGCAAAACGAAGATGAACTGCTCGCCTCCTGCTACCGCCGCGCGCTCGAGCTTTGTCAGGCCAATGGCCTGACCTCGGTTGCGTACCCCGCCATTTCCACCGGCGTCTATCATTTCCTCGCCGATCGCGCGGCCGGCATCGCGGTCAGGACCGTCGTTGATGCGCTGGCCGCCGCATCGGCGGTGACTGCGGGTGATTTTCTGCTGCTATTCGCAAGGCAGCGCCCGACTGCACGAGAGGACGCTGGAAGCCTTCGGCAGCCCTTGTGCCTGATCACGCGTTCGTTACACTCGCAGGTGAATTCCGCGGAGGGTTTTTGATGAACTCACTCAACTTGCTGCGCGCGCTTGCCGGCGGCGCCATGATGCTCGCGGCCACGCCGTTTGCCCGCGCCGAAGGCACGTTCGACATACCGCCGGGCGCGCATTTCAACCCGGACAAGCTCGCCAAGGTCAGCGAGTTCTTCAGGAATGAAGTGGCGACCGGCAAGATCCCGGGCGCGATCGTCCTGATCCAGCAGCACGGCAAGCCGGTCTACCACGAGTCCTTCGGCGTGCAGGACGTCGTCTCCAAGGCGCCCATTACCGACCAGACGATCTTCCGCCTGTTCTCGATGACCAAGGCCATCACCAGCGTGGTCGCGGTGCAACTGGTCGATGAGGGCAAGCTCAAGCTCGATGACCCGATCGCGAAATACATTCCTCCTTCGCGAACGTGAAGGTCGGCGTCGAGAAGAAGGCCGACGACGGCAGCAAGACGCTCGAACTGGTGCCGCCGACCCGGCCGCCGACCGTGCTCGACCTGATGCGTCAGACCTCGGGTATCACCTACGGCTTCTACGGCGACAGCCTGGTCCGCAAGGCCTACAAGGCCGCCGACCTCTATGCCGGCGATTTCGATCTCGCCGAGTTCGCCGAGCGGATCGCAAAATTGCCGCTGCACAATCAGCCGGGGGCGCTCTGGCAATACGGCCATTCCACCGATGTGCTGGCGCGGATCATGGAGATCGTGTCCGGAAAACCCCTGATCGAGATCGAGCGAGAAAAGCTGCTCGACCCGCTCTGGCATGAAGGACACCGGCTTCTTCGTCACCGATCCGGAGAAGGTGAAGCTCTTGGCCCAGCCGATGCCGAACGACAGCGATTTCCGGGTCGGGCGCGAGAACAGGCCGGATATTCCCAAGAGGATGGTCTACGCCAGCGGCGGCATGGTTTCGATCATGGCGGATTTCTCGCGCTTTGCGCAGATGCTGCTGAACGGCGGCACATTCGACGGCAAGACAATCCTCAGCCCCAAGGGCTTCGCCCTGTTGACGATGGACCAAGTCGGGCCAGGTTCAGGCGTTGAGCGGGATCATTTCTACTTCCCCGGCGACGGCTTTGGCTTCGGGCTAGGCCTTGCAGGTGCGCACCGATCCGGGAAACGCAAAACCGCCGCCGCCGGGATCGCTCGGCGAATTGAAATGGGACGGCGCCAGCGGCTGCTATTTCGTGATCGACCGCAAGCAGGACATGTTTTTCGTGCTCCTGGAGCAGACCCCGACCGAACGCCAGCGGATCCAGCGCACGCTGAAGCAGTTGATCTATGAAGCGATGGAGAATTGAGCCCTTGACGCGTCGCGGCTTCGCGGTTGCGGCACTCGCGTTCTTTGGTCGGCGGCTTGCTGCACGAGATGCGAGCCGAATCCCAGGCGTCGGTCCCTGGAAGTTTCTCGCGCGCGGGCTTTGAACGGATTAGCGCCTACCTCCATAACGAAATCGTGACCGGCAAGATTCCGGGCGCGATCCTCCTGATCCAGCAGCACGGCAAGCCGGTCTATTTCGAAAGTTTCGGCGTGCGGAGCGTCACGACCAAACTCCGAATGACGCCGGATACGATCTTCCGGATCTATTCGATGTCGAAGGCCATCACGTCGGTCGCGGCGATGATGCTGGTCGAGGACGGCAAACTGTCCTCGACGATCCCGTCTCGAAATACATTCCGGCCTTTGCCGACGCGAAAGTCGGCGTCGACGCTTCCGATGAGGCCGGCCAGCATCCGCTCAAGCTCGAGCCGCTGAAGCGTCCGATCACGATCAGGGACCTGCTGCGACACACATCGGGTATCACTTACGGCTTCTATGGCGAAGGCGCGATGAAAGCAACTCTATGCGGATCCCGCTCTGTACGATGGCGATTTCGACAATGCCGAATTCGCCGAGCGGATCGCGAAAGCTGCCGCTCGCCGAACAGCCTGGCAACGCGCTGGGACTACGGCCATTCAATCGACATACTCGGTCGCGTCGTCGAGGTGGCATCGGGGCAGACGTTATTTCAGTTCGAAAAGCAAAGACTTTCGATCCACTGGGCATGCCCGAGACTGCCTTCTATGTTGCCGATGAGGCGAAGCGGCCACGTATCGCCGAGCAGTTGCCCCACGATCGTTTTAGTCGGCCGTCCCATTTCGGCCGTCGGATAGCGGGAATCACCAGCCCAGCAATACGTAACTGAACGAAGTACGATT
>ERZ1370068.1551-contig-11457_pt1 | contig 15464 bp, 24 predicted proteins | sample MGYA00561227_ERZ1370068 | MGnify/ENA primary metagenome ERZ1370068 (study PRJEB38410, sample SAMEA6850437) | metagenome | study: Metagenomic assessment of the ecological functions of the soil: analysis of the soil microbiota associated with the...
GCAGCGCGCTTCGTTCAGTTGCATTGTTAGCGACGAACTGCGCGTGATGAGTTCGGTACCGATCAACACCCGCTGGAACGTCGAAGTCGTCGACGCGGCGTGGCGGTACGCGAAGGCGACCAAGCGCCGCGTCTCCATCGAAGGCTACATCGCTGATTTGTGTATCAGCGACCAGCCTTCCCGCGCAGAGCAGCTGCTGAAGGTATTTACCGGCGCGCGACGCTGGGGTTGGGTGCACGTGAATTTGATCCCGATGAGATCCCACGCCGGAGCTCAGTGTGGACAAAGCGTCTCGACGGACCGATGAGGAGGAGTTCGTGCGCCGACGCCAAAGCGTGAGAGGCGCATTGCCAGTCACCGTACGGAGATACGCGGTGGGGCCGGGAGGTCGACGGTGCGTGTGAGCCTGGCTTGCTCAGCTCATGAGGTCTTCGTGACACCTGCCAAGATTGGCAGCCGTGCCAGATCTCGACCGCACCACGCACTCACTGACCCGGCTCCTTCCAACAGAGCTGGCTGAGGCGTTCGAGAACGTCAGCCACGGCGTACTGGGACCGGCGGGGCCGTCACCGTCCCAGCTACCGATCGAGGGCGCGAGTCGTCGCTGTCCCTCGCTGCTCCTCGACATATTGACGCGTCGACACCCGAGGCGCGCGCCGGCGCGGCCCCAGCGGCAAGCCATCAGCCGTCATCCGTGGACGCAGCTATTGCCGCCCTGCATGGTGATCCGGGAGACGCCGCACGGCGTCGGCGTGGAGAGCGCATGTGCCGCATGGTGATCCGGTCAGCGCCTGGCTCGAACCTGGAGACGGGCGAAAGCCGGCATGACCCGACAGCTGGAGAACTGGACACCGCCGCGGCAGATTGGTGATGCTGGTCTGGGTGGGTGAAGGGCTCGTTCGAGATCCCAGACGACCTGCCATTGGGCTACCACGCTGCTGGTGCGGTCAGTGGCGAGCGCGGCCGAAGCTGCGTCGATGCCGTTGGATCATCACGCCGGCGCGTGGCTGGGATTGAGGCGCATGGGACGGCATCGCGCCTGGGGAGTTGGCTAGACCCAGCTCACCACAGCGTGCGCTCGCGACAGTCGTGGGGTCGGTGAACCTGACCGATCCCGGAGGACCTCGCAGTATGGTCGGCAGCTGAGCATCAGGCGGGTTTCGTGCTGGTCAACCCTTGCATGCGGCCGAGCCGTCGCTCCGATGGAGCCGTCGCCGTACCTGCCGAGCAGCCGGCGGCTTCGCGAACCCGCTACTACCTGCGGGCCTGACTCGAGCGGATTCCCGGAGTACCGCGCCGTGGCGAGCCCCGGGCAGCGAGCGGAGATCGACAAGACCAAGAGCTCGACTAGCTTGCCGGCTCGGCCGACTCCATCAGATCGATCGAGACCGATCATGGACCGCCAAGCGTGGAGGCCTCGAAGATCATCTTTGCGGTGCCCGTACCGCGCGGGACGGGAGGCATCGCTTTGCAGCGTATCGGCGTCGCGAGGGACCGGGCTGGAAAGGTTTTGCCGACCTGGGCGGTGCTTGCCGAGGAGTATCGGGCCGAGCTTTCAGGACTGGCCGATCGAGCTGCAGGACTCACCTGATCGCAGGCTGTAGCGCGTTCCGCGCGGACGAATGCCGCCAAGATCGACTTCCACTGCTGGTTGCAGTGGCTGATGGAGGAGCAGCTGGCGGGCACCCAGCAGGCAGGCGCTACGCGCCGGTATGACGCTCGGGGTGATGCATGATCTGGCCGTCGGCGTGAGCATTCGCGCGGCGCAGATGCCTGGAGCCTGCAAGAGACAGTTACGCGAAGAGGCGTCTCGGTTGGCTGCCCGCCGGATCCCTTCAATCAGCAGGGGCCAGGATTGGAATCAGCCACCGTGGCGGCCTGATCGGCTCGCCGCCACCGCGTACGCGCCCATTCCGAGACATGGTTTCTACGATCTTGCGGCATGCCGGCGGCCTGCGGCATCGATCATGTCATCGGCTTGTTCCGGCTCTGGTGGATTCCCGCAGGGTATGCGTCCCACGCAAGGGCACCTACGTTGCGCTACGACCACGAGGCCATGATCGGCATCCTGGCGCTGGAGGCCCATCGGGCAGGCGCCGTGGTGGTCGGGGAGGATCTCGGAACAGTCGAGCCGTGGGTGCGCGACTACCTGCGAGAGCGCGGCATCCTGGGCACGTCGATCTTGTGGTTCGAGTTCGACTGGGATGGCGACGGTACGCCGCTGCCGCCGGAGAAGTGGCGAGAGTACTGTCTGGCCTCGGTCACGACCCATGATCTGCCGCCCACCGCCGGCTATCTCGCCGGTGATCACGTCCGGCTCCGTGATCAGCTGGGCATCCTGACCCGCTCGCTTGACGAGGAACTCGAAGCCGACGAAGCGGAGCGCCAGGCCTGGCTGGACAACCTTCGACATCGCGGAGCACTGCAGTCTGACGCCGGACGTCGAGGAGACCGTCGAAGCCCTGCACCGCTATCTGACCTGGACACCGTCGCGACTGCTGCTGCCTGTCCCTCGCCGACGCGGTGGGCGAGCGTCGGCCGCAGAACCAGCCCGGCACGATCGACGAATACCCGAACTGGCGAGTACCGCTGACCGGTCCTGACGGATCGCACTGGTGATGTTGGAAGACATCTTCACCAACCAGCGCGCCGCGGACTTGCCAACGATCATGAGCGGACAACCGTTGGCCACACCACGGACTCACCGGGGACCGAGGTCAGATCCCGCCCTGCTCAACCACTCTGCGCAGAGCATCCGCCTCTATCCTGAGTCAAAATGCCTGCCTGGACCGCCTTATCCAGCCACGGGTCCAGAGCGGCCGGCCCTTTTGCCGCATAAGCCGCGCGGACCTGGTCGAGAGCCGCCCTGACCTCGGCCTCGTCGGCGCCGAGCATGCTCGGACAAGGTCTTGACCAGTACCTCCTCCTGCTCAGGGGTCATTGGCCATGCCGGAGCTCCGTTTTGCGGTGCCGGATTGCCCGGCGCGGGCAGCTGATTGCCCGGGCGCAGCTGGATTGCCGGGCGCAGGCGCAGCTGATCGTCGGGCGTCGGGGCGATAGTGGGCGCGGTCGTCGGGTTAGGCACACCTGGTATGTCTGCGTACGCAGCGCTTGCTACTCCCATGCCGGCGCCAAGCACTGAGCAGTCCTGAGCCTATTGCGACTGCAGTTTTTATCGAAGACTGCCACGTTCTTGGTACTCCCTGTCGTCGGTTCGCGAGGCGTTGCCGAAAATAGGGTGGAGCCCGTTACCTAGCAATCGCCTTGGTGGAACCCTGGCAGCCAGCTGGCAATCTGAGTCGGCACTGCGGGCGCTGGATAAGGTCGAGATATGGTCCGGTGAGGTCGCAGCGACAGAGAGCCCGCGGGATCGAAGCAGGTCGATCAGAGCCTGCTGACGGTGCTCGTCGCGTTCGTCGCCAACCTGCTGATCGCCATTGCCAAGTCGGTCGCGGCCGTTATTACAGCCTCGGCATCCATGCTCGCCGAAGCTGCCCATTCCTGGGCGGATGCCGGCAACGAGATCTTGCTGTTGATTGCTGACCGGCGATCCGATCGTGGGCGGGACAGCGGGCACCCCATGGGATTCGGGCGGGAGGCGTACGTCTGGTCGATGTTCGCGGCCTTCGGACTTTTCACTGCCGGCGCAGTGGTGTCGATCTTGGCACGGTATCCAGGAGTTGCTCGAAACCCGAGGAAGCGTCGAACTATCTGGTCGCGTACGTGGTGCTGGCCATTGCCTTCGTGCTCGAAGGGATCTCGTTCATCCAGGCCATGACTCAGGCCCGGCGGCTGGCGGCGGTGCAGGATCGCAGCGTGCCCAGCTTCGTGTTGAACACATCCAATCCCACATTGCGGGCGGTTGTTCGCCGAAGACGCAGCAGCCCTGATCGGCATCGCGATTGCGACTGCTGGCATCGCGCTCCACCAGATCACGGGCTCGGTGATCCCGGACGCAATCGGGTCAATCCTGGTGGGCGTGCTGTTGGGATCGTCGCGGTCGTTCTGATCGACCGCAACCGCCGCTTCTCGTCGGAAGACCGTAACCCCGAGGTCCGGCAGAAGGTGCTCCAGAACCTGCTCGACCGGCCCGGACATCGACCGGATCACCTACCTGCACTTGGAGTATGTCGGTCCTGATCGGCTGTACCTGGTTGCCTCCGTCGACATGGCCGGTGACGATGTGGAGCACGACCTGGCCGTACGGTTGCGGCGGGTCGAACGGGAGCTGGAGGAGCATGAGGCCATCGAGGAGGCCGTGCTCACTCTCGCCACGCCCGATGAGGCATCGCTCACGCCCTGATCCGCGAAACGCTCACTCGGCAAGCAGATCGGCGGCTTCCTTCACATCGTTGACGCAATGGATCGACTCAGCCATCGGTCGGCCGGCACTCAGCCTCTGCAGCAGTGGCCACGCGGGATAGACGTCTGTCCAATATTCACGACCAACCAAGATCAGTGGAGCGATCAGACTCGGATCGGCGGCGTAGAAGTTCTCCGTGACGGCTTGAAAGATCTCCTGGACCGTGCCGGCCTGCCCCGGCAGATAGACAACTCCACCGCCGCAGCGATGCAGCAGAGGTGTCCTCCCGAAGCGCATTGGAGAAGTACTTGGCGATCCCCGTCGCGAAGACGTTGGTGGGCTCGTGACCGTAGAACCACGTCGGAATGCTCAAGCTGCGGCCTGCGGAGTGGATGGGCCAGTGAGCCCGCACCTAAAGGCGCTGCGCGCCCACGCATCGATGTTGGGCCGGTACCCGGGTGCTCGGGTCATGATCATCAATGCGTCCTCGAGCGCGCTCCGGCCATGGACTCAGGTAGGCACCGAGATTCGCTGCCTCCATTGCACCGGACCACCTCCGGTGAGGATCGTGCGGCCGGCAGCCGTGAGGCTGGCTCCCAACCCGGCGGCGGCGCGATAGGTTTCCTCACCGCGAAGTACCGCATGACCGCCCATGATTCCGACGACGGCCCGCCGGTCCAGATCTGCGGTCGCATCGTCGAGTTCGGCGGTGATGGCGTGATCATGAAGCGTCATTCCCAGCTCGCCGGTGAGCGACCGGGCTAGGTGGGAGTGTGACCAGGCATAGACGGTCGCGTCCAGGCTGGCCGCGTAGTCGCCGCTGCCGTACAGCTCGGCTGCGTCGTACAGATGTGTTCGGTATGGGTCAAAGGGCAGGTCAGGTAGCCGCGGAAACAGTAGCGCGCCCGAGCTGCGGAGATGCTCTTCGACGGGCGGGGCGAACGTGCAGCCGAGGAATACCGCACCTTGGGGATCGACCTTGAGCAGCGCGTCCGCTCGTTCAGTCAGATCGACGGTTTGGACGAACCATCCGCTGAGTCGCTGTGTCTTCTCGATGTGAGCATCGAAATCGGCCAGGCTCTCGATGTCGATCAGGCGTCGAGTCACAGGCCCGCTCGCGGACTTCTCATGGTGTGGCGCATTCTGCCAGGCGTCACAATGCGGACGTGTTGCTGGGGAGAGATCATGGTGCCGATGACTCGTCGCAAGCCGCTGACCTGGTGGCCTGGTTGCTGGAGGGCGACCCGTCGATTCGCTGGCGGGTGCATCGAGACCTTCTCAGCAGCTCTCAATCGAGAACACGTGCCGAGCGAGCCAAGATCGCGACCGAGGGCTGGGGTGCCAAGCTGATCTCGCTGCAAGATTCCGACGGGCGTTGGGGCGGCGGAGATTACACACCGAAGTGGATCTCGACGACGTACACGCTGCTTCACCTGCTCTGGCTCGGGCTGCCGCCCAGAAATCCTGCGGCGCTGGCCGGGTGCGAGCGCCTCTGGGAATGGCAAAGTCAATGGCGGGTCCCGGAGACCTGCATTGCCTCGATGCTGGTGCGGCTCACCGCCGCTCACCGATACGACGCTGACCGCCTCGGCGACCTCGTTGACTCATCTCCTCAGCCAGCAGCTCGACGACGGCGGCTGGAACTGCGCTGCGCGCGGCGAGCGTGGAAAGCACAGCTCCTTCCACACCACGATCCAGGCACTCGAGGCTCTCCACACCTATCAGCAAGCCGGGGAGGAGCCTACGAAGAGGCGCAGGCCCGAGGGCGGGAGTTCTTTCTCGCGGCACCGGCTGTACAAATCCCACCGCACAGGCGAGGTGGCGATCCGCGGCAGCACCCGCTTTCCTCAGCTGCCGCAATGGCACTTCGACGTGCTGCGCGGGCTCGAGTACTTCGTCGACGTGGCCGCAGAGCAGGACGAGCGGCTCGAGGACGCCATTGCTGTCGTGCGGCATGCGCGTCGAGGCGGACGGCCGTTGGCCGACGTACTCCGGCTATCCCGGCCGTACGCTGGTTTCGGATGGAAGAACCGGGTGCAAGCAGGTGGAACACCGTGCGAGCGCTTCGGGTCCTGACGTGGTGGGAGTCGGCCGGCTGAGCGCCCCGGGATCGGTGAATCCACAGCTCCGCAACCGCGAGGCTGATTGCCGAGCTGAGCAACAGTCCCAGCGGGTACACAGCCGTGCTGGGTAGGCCAAGGCTTGCGAAGGCGGACCGCGAGAGGTCGAAGGTCATGAACACCAGCGCCAGGGCGAAGCTACGCAGCATCCATTCGTGGTGCTCGCCGTATCGGCCTGCCCGGACGCGCGTTGCAGAGCGACGGCAGTCGCGGTGGACCACAGATGGCCCAGACCGCGAAGACCACCTTGCCCGGCCAGCTCACGTCGAAAAACCCGACGGTGATCAGTCCGCCAGTGCACGTAATCCACGTGGCCAGGACATATGTTCGGCCAATCGCCCGATGCACCCGCGGCCTGCTACTGAGCAGTCGGGATGCGAGCCTGAGCTGGAGGGCGGCGCAGACAAGAGCAACGCTGCCGGTCAGCGCATGGAGAACGAACACAGGCTGGCGCCGCCCTGACCCGTTGGCACCGGAGCCACCATCCCGGCGAGTGAGAGTAGTTCGAGGATCGCGGTGTAACCGCCGAACGCCGCGTACAGCGCGCAAAACCGCTACGCCTGCCCAACCGAGAAACCGACCGAGCGTTCGGACCCAGGACCGTCGAGCGGTCGACGGGAATGCCGAACGGCAACGGCATTTTGACCAACCTTCTCCCAGAGTCCTTTGTGGATAAGTAGTTTAGTCAATAAGCTCACTTATCCACAAAGGTGGCTATTCTCACTATGAGAGATTTGTCATCGGAGGATGTCGTGGGCGCGCTTCACCGTTTCGGCCTGGAGCGCGACCGGCTGCGCACCGCGCAAGCCCGTCGGCTTGGCATTGCCCTGGCCGATCTGGACGCCCTGGAGCATCTCGAACTGCCGGGCCGCCTGACTCAACGAGATCTGGCGGTGAGGCTGCTGCTGTCTTCAGGCGCGGTGACTTTCCTGGTCGACCGCCTCAGAGCAGGCCGGGGTTGGTCCGCCGGCAGCCCCATCCGACGGATCGGCGTACCACACTGGTCTCGCTCGCCCCTGGGGCGGAGCTGCCTCGAGGTCCCTGAGCTGGACCGATACCACCAATCGATGCGGCGCGAAGCTGCTCAGCTGTCACCGACCGCCCGGTCAGTTGTCGCCGACTTCTTGTCGGCTGTCACGGCCCATGCGGCAGATGCCACCGCAGAGTTGCAGAGACGCAAAGCACGGCAGGCAAAGTAGCAGCTGCGACCTGTCACGACTTGGCCCCGTGCGTGACGTGGTGATCTTGGGCAGTACCGGCTCGATCGGCACCCAAGCCCTGGAGGTGGTAACGGAGCATCCCGGTGAGTTCCGGGTGGTCGGTCTAGCTGCCGGGGGTTCGCAGATTGCGGTGCTCGCCCGCCAAGCGCTGGACACCGGGGCACGTGTGGTCGCGGTCAGTCGCGCCACGACCGTCCAGGATCTGCAATTGGCTCTCTATGCCGAAGCCAGCCGACGGGGGTGGGCTGAGGGAGAGGTGCAACTGCCTCGCATCCTCGGAGGCCCAGATGCAGCCGCCGAATTGGCGGCAATGCCATGCGACGTAGTTCTGAACGGCATCACGGGTTCGACCGGCCTGGCTGCGACGCTCGCCGCACTGCAGGCGGGACGGATCCTCGCGCTGGCCAACAAGGAGTCGCTGGTGGTAGGCGGCACGCTGGTTACTCGAGCCGCACGGCCAGATCAGATCGTCGCCGTCGACTCCGAGCACTCGGCCCTTGCGCAATGCCTTCGCGGCGGCACCGCCTCGGAGGTCGATCGGCTGATTCTCACGGCAAGTGGAGGGCCGTTCCGCGGACTAAGTCGCGAGCAGATGACCAACGTCACGCCGGAGCAGGCCATGGCGCACCCCACCTGGAACATGGGCCGGGTGATCACCACCAACTCGGCAACGCTGGTGAACAAGGGTCTGGAGCTGCTCGAGGCGCACCTGCTTTCGGCGTGGAGCTGGACCGGATCGACGTCGTGGTGCATCCGCAGTCGATCGTGCATTCGATGGTGCAGTTCGTCGATGGGTCGACCCTCGCACAATGCTCGCCGCCGGACATGAAGCTCCCCATCGCGCTTGGGTCTGAGCTGGCCTGACCGGCTGCGTGGGGTGGCCTCGGCATGCGACTGGCGCACAGCATCCAGCTGGACCTTCGAACCGCTGGACCACGTGGCCTTTCCGGCAGTTGAGCTGGCTCGCCGGGCCGGCCGGCTGGGCGGGACTGCTCCTGCCGTGCTACAACGCCGCGAACGAGGTCTGCGTCGGACGCCTTCCACGACGGCCGGATCGGTTTCACTCAGATCCTCGACATCGTCGCTCTGGTGCTAGAGGCACACATCGGTTCCGACCGCGACGTAGGCTCGAAGCTGGTCGCGAGTGATCAGCTCACGCTGGAGCTGGTACTTGCGGCCGACGCCTGGGCCCGCACCCGGGCTACGGACCTCGCCCAGAGCAACGGAGCACACGCACTAGATGGACCTCTTGATCTACATCGCTGGCGCCGTTGTCTTCTTCGGGCTGGTGATGGCCTCGATTGCCCTGCACGAGATCGGCCATCTGGTTCCAGGCAAGCTGTTCAACGTCAAGATCACCGAGTACTTCGTCGGCTTTGGCCGGAAGCTGTGGGCGCGGCGTCGTGGCGAGACAGAGTACGGCGTCAAGGCGATTCCGGTAGGTGGCTACGTCCGGCTGGTGGGTATGTTCCCGCCGGCAAAGGATCACCCTGGTCAGGTTCGGGCGTACGGCACGGGCCCGTTTCGGGCGCTTGCCGACAACGCAAGAGCTGTCGAATGGTCCGGCGATCCGTCCCGAAGATGAAGGACGGCTCTTCTACGAGAAGCCGTTCTGGCAGAAGTTGATCATCATGGCCAGTGGCCCGGCGATGAACATTTTGCTGGCTTTCGTGATTTTGCTGGGCGTCTCGGTCACGTACGGCGTGTATCGCTCTCAGCTGACGATTTCCAAGGTCCAGGAGTGCATCGTCGTCGCGAACGCCGCCGACCAGAGCTGTGCCGGAAAGCCGCCGACCCCGGCCGCTCAGTCGGGCATCCAACCTGGGGACAAGATCGTGGCGTTCAACGGAACCCCGGTCTCATCCTGGGACGACGTCTCGCGTCTGATCCGGGCAAACCTTGATCAGCCAGGCGGTCGTGACGGTCGAGCGGGGTGGCCAGACTCTCGACCTCAAGCCGGTCAATACCGTGATCACCGGCGTACCGGACAGATACGACCCGTCGAAGCGGGTTGCCGCGGGGTTCTTTGGGGTAGAACCCGAGATACTCCGGCAGCGCGGTGGTCCAGTCGCCGTCATCGGCGACATGTGGCAAATGACCAAGCAGACCGTCGTGGCACTCGTCTACTTCCCGGTGAAGGTCTTCTACACGGCCTACAACCTGGTGACTGGCAAGCCTCGAGACGTCTACGGACCGATGTCGATCGTCGGCGCAAGTCGGGCGGCGGGGAGATTGCGGCGACGAACCAGATCAGCCCGGCGGCCAAGCTCGCGAGCCTGTTCACGGTGCTCGGCTCTGTCAACCTCTTCGTCGCGCTGTTCAACTTCGTGCCACTCCTGCCGTTGGACGGCGGGCACGTGGCAGCAGCCATGTATGAGGCGATACGACGGAGCCTTCGCTCGCGTCTTCGGGCGGCCCGACCCCGGATCATGTCGATACGGCAAGGCTGTTGCCGATCGCGTACGTGGTCGGCGGGATGATCTTGATCTCTGGTGCCGTGCTGATCTTGGCTGACATCATCGATCCGATTCGGCTCTTCTGACGCTCGCCCGTCCTCAGCGTTCGGGTGCCGGCTGAGTTGTCTGGGCCCTGCATGGATTCCGTCTCGGCGCAACCGGACTCATGCTGTTCTGGTATCTGGAAACCTTGACTCACCCGGAATGGCGCCCGCCGACTCTTTGGTGAGAGCTTCGGCCGCCGGCCTCGACATCTCATCTGACTCGAACGCCGCCCGTCCTCGTACAAGCTGGTCCGCTGCCCACCTCGCTGAACTCACGTTAGGCTGGGTCGTTGGTGAGCCTCGACATGACGGCCTCGCCACACTTCGCCACGAAAGGGCATATGAGCATCGACCTGGGTCTGCCGACCCTTCCTCCTCCGACACTCGCGCCGCGTCGCAGGAGTCGACAGATCAGAGTCGGCAAGGTCGCCGTCGGCGGCGATGCGCCGATCAGCGTGCAGTCGATGACCACAACCCTGACTGCGGACATCAACGCCACGCTGCAGCAGATTGCCGAGCTGACAGCGACTGGTTGCGACATCGTCAGGGTCGCCGTGCCGAGCCAGGACGATGCCGACGCCTTGCCGATCATCGCCCAGAAGTCACAGATCCCGGTGATCGCCGATATTCACTTCCAGCCTCGCTACGTCTTTGCGGCGATCGATGCCGGTTGTGCCGCCGTACGCGTCAATCCTGGCAACATCCGCGCCTTCGATGATCAGGTGAAGGAGATCGCCCAGGCTGCCTCAGACGCCGGATGCTCGATCCGGATCGGAGTCAACGCCGGGTCGCTCGACAAGCGCCTGCTGGCGAAGTACGGCAAGGCCACCCCGGAGGCGCTGGTTGAGTCCGCCCTTTGGGAGGCCAGTCTCTTTGAAGAGCACGGTTTCCGGGACTTCAAGATCTCGGTCAAGCATCACGATCCCGTCATCATGGTGCGCGCCTACGAGCTTCTTGCGGACGCCTGCGATTACCCGCTGCATCTTGGTGTCACCGAGGCGGGACCAGCTTTTCAGGGCACCATCAAATCTGCCGTCGCCTTCGGTGCGCTGCTGTCCAAGGGAATCGGCGACACGATCCGGGTCTCCCTGTCGGCGCCCCCGGTCGAAGAGGTCAAGGTCGGCATCAAGATCTTGGAATCCCTCAACCTCCGACCGCGGCACCTGGAGATCGTGCTCCTGCCCGTCGTGTGGTCGCGCCCAGGTGGATGTTTACAAGCTGGCCGACGAGGTAACCGCCGGATTGGAAGGCTTGGAGGTCCCGCTGAGGGTTGCCGTAATGGGCTGTGTGGTCAACGGGCCGGGAGAGGCACGTGAAGCTGATCTTGGCGTCGCCTCCGGCAACGGCAAGGGTCAGATCTTCGTTCGCGGCGAGGTGATCAAGACGGTCAAGGAGGCCGACATCGTCGAGACGCTCCTCGAAGAAGCGATGCGGCTCGCAGAGGAAATGGGTGAATCGATGCATGCCGGCGACGGCGTGCCCGAGGTCAGCGTGCACTGAGCATGCGCAAGGTCGCCAGCACGATTACGTCCCGACGGGCCCGCGAGGGCACCGTCCGGGTGCTGAATCGTAGCGACCTACCGGCGGCCATCCGGCTTCTCTCTGCTAACCCGATCGAGAACGTATTCGTCGCCTCTCGGGTGCGGGCGGCGGGAATCGAACAGGCGAGCCTCGGCTGTCCCGTCTGGGGGTACGAGCGAGGCGGGCTGCTCCGGGCGATGTGCCATGCCGGTTCCAACCTCGTTCCCGTCAATGCCGATGAGCAGGCACTCGATGCGTGGACCGCGTTCGCTGGTCCGGACCGAATGTGTGCATCGATCATCGGTCCATCGCGCGTGGCGCTGGATCTGTGGAGCAAGCTCTCCGAACGCTGGGGAGGCGCCTGGAGCCAGGTCCGCGATGTGCGACCGCACCAGCCGGTGATGGCTATCAGTGCGCCGCCCGCCATCCCGGCCGACCGGCGGGTCCGTCGCGTCACCCTTGATCAATGGGACGCCTACACGGAGGCGGCGGTGAAGATGTACACCGAGGAGATCGGCGTCTCACCGGTGCAGGGCAATCCCGCGGGATACCGCTTCTACGTCCGCCAGCTGATTTCGTCGGGTCGCGCGTTCGGCATCTTTGACGGTGACCGGGTGCTTTTCAAGGCCGATCTCGGCTCCGTGTCGGGCTCGGTCGTGCCAGGTGCAGGGAGTATGGCTGGAACCTGAGCTGCGTGGTCGGGGATTGGCGGCTCCCGCAATGGCGGCGCCGTCGTTCAGCTGGCGCGAAACCTCGTACCAACCGTGTCGCTGTACGTCAATGACTACAACCTGCCCGCGCGTGCGACCTATGCCAGGGTGGGCTTCACCGAGATCGGCGAGTTCGCGACGGTTCACTTTTGAGAGCTACTCGGGTGCGGGTGGCGGCAGCGGTCTGTTTCGCGCTCTCGATCATTCTCTACGGTTGCGCGAATGATCAGCCGGCTGGCAGCCGTACGCCGGCAGCAAGTCCAACTCCGAGTTCGGTCGCAACGTCGAGCACGCCAACTGCCGTCCCCAGTTCGTCACCCCAGGCGACGAAGCCGCCGCCCGCCAAGCCGCATCGGATCAGCGTCACCGTGGTGATGAACGGGGATCTGCTGTGGCATAACACCTTGTGGTACGGCGCAAAGGAGGACGCCCGGCGACGCGGACGTGGTGGTTATGACTTCGCACCACTGTTGGCTGGTATGAAGCCCGTCATCGCATCTGCCGACCTGGCAATCTGCCACGAGGAGGTGCCGCTCGCGAAGCCAGGCGGGCCCTATCGGAACTATCCGATCTTCGCCGCACCGCCCCAGGTCGTGAAAGCCATCTCTGCAACCGGCTACGACCTCTGCACCACGGTCTCCAATCACTGCGTCGACCAAGGCTTCGCGGGTCTCGCGCGCACCCTCGATGATCTTGATCGGGCCAAGATCAAGCATGTTGGCACGGCTCGTACCAAGGCGGAATCTGAACGTCCGACGATCTTCACCACGAAACAGGGCATCAAGATCGCCGTGGTCGCTGCGACCTTCAGCCTCAACGGGCTGCCGATGCCAAAGGGCAAGCCGTGGGCAGTGCACCGGCTGAGTGCCAAGGACTTGCTCGGTCAGGCGCACCGGGCGAGGGCCGCTGGGGCAGACATCGTGCTCGCGGCGATTCACGTCGGCACCGAGTACTCCACCAGCGAAAACGGCGCAGCAGGTCAAGCTCGCCCGCACACTTACAGCTTCACCCGATATTGATCTTGTGTACATGCATCATCCGCACGTCGTTCAGCCATGGACCATCGTGAACAAGAAGTGGGTACTCTATGGCGTCGGTAACACGGTGGCTCAGCAGGAGCCGCCACGGACATTCGAAGGCGCGACCGGGCGGTTCACGTTTACTCGCGTCGGAAGAGGGCGATTCACCGTACAGCAAAGCTGAGTACATTCCGACGCTGGTTACTCTCTATCAGCCCGGCAAGCCGGTGCGGCTCTATCAGGTCTCAGCTGCGCTGAAGACCGCCAAAGGATCCTTCCGCCGGCGACTGCTGGATGCGCAACGGCGCACCACAGCAGTCGTCACGCGCAAGCATCCACCTGGGCTGACGCGGAGCTAATTCGTGATCGAGCTACCCGCTAGGCGTCCCAGATTGGTGATCGTCACTGGGCCTGCCGGATCGGGGAAGACAACGCTGCGCGCACCGGTTGGCCGCCATGATCGGCTGCCCCGCCCTAGTGCCGGGATGAGATCAAGGAAGGGATGGTTGCTGCCACGCCAGGCTTCGTCCCTGGGCCTTCCGATCCATTGACTGTGAAAACCTACGATCTGTTCTTCGCCGCGATCCGGCTGTTCCTGGAGCATGGCGTTACCCACGTTGCTGAGGCCGCGTTCCAGCATGAGAACTGGGCGAGAGGGCTCGAGCCGTTGCTGCCGCTCGCCACGGTGCTCGATTGTCCGTTGCCAGGTCCCGGCTGCGATTGCGCGTTCCAGAGCCCGACGACGGTACGCGACCAGCCCAGCCGAGCTGCACACGACGACACCGGTCACTTCAGCATGGAACGGCCGTTCGATCCCATCCGGCTCGACGCACCTACTCTCGACGTCGACACCACCAACGGCTACCGTCCGAACCTCGATGCGATCGCCGCCTTCATCCGCATGTGAGGTAGCGAGCCCTTTGCGTCAGACCCTGATGATCACCAGAGCCGGATCGAGGCGCGCAATGTCGTCATGATCACTTGTCACGACAGCATGACCCCGCTCGCGAGCGCACAACGCAACATGCACGTCGATCACATCGTGATGGCCGGTGGCCGCACAGATGAGCCCAACACTTCGGGCAACGTCGAGATCCATCACAGCAATCTCGACATCGAAAGACTTGATCAGACGTGCCAGACGGACCTGCCGCGGGCTGCGCCAAGCCTGTGCTACGACACCTGCTGGGATACACAGCCTCCCTCCGCGACGCCACAAGTCGTTCAGGAGGGCCTGCATTAGGTTTGCCTTCCGCGCGTGATCCAGTGCGAGAAGTCCACCACTGTCGAGGGTCAGACCGGCTGGAGACTGGCTCACCCTGCCATCCGGTCGTCGCGCTCAACGGGCCTCGTCGAAGCCAGCCTGATCGAGCTCTGCTTTCGCCTGCCGCCGCGCCTCCTCGGTTATCGGCGTTTCGGCCTCCCAATCAGCAAGGATTTGATCAAGTGTTTCGCGCCCGAGATACTCAGCCAGCGCTGCCGCAACGTAAGAACTGACCTGTCCCTCGCCGGCCGCGCTTTTAGTGCGCTCGACGAGTTCGTCAGGCAGACTCACCGTGATGCGTTTCATACGATCATCATACGGCCATAGCTACATACAGTGCTCGCGAATCGCGCGCGCCGGCGTGCTGGAGGAGGAGCGAGCAGGCACGCTTTTCGTCTGCGAACGACGACGAAGTAGGCGGCCTTGCAAGCGCGTTGCGCGAGCCGAGACAATACAGTGCTCGGGTGATCACCCGACTGTCGGAGCGTGTTTGTCCGCACGTTACGCGAGGATCCGGCCGATGCAGACGTACCCAGCCACCGCTGGTTGGTGCGTGCCGGCTATATCCGCCGGGCTGCCCCCGGCATTTATAGCTGGCTACCGCTGGGCTATCGAGTGCTTCGCAATGTCGAGCGCATCGTCCGCGAGGAGATGGACGCGATTGGGGCTCAGGAGGTGCACTTTCCCGCTTTACCGCCAGAGGAGCCGTACGAGCTCAGTGGCCGCTGGACCGAATACGGCGAAGAGCATCTTCCGGCTGCGTGACCGGAAGGGTGCGGAATACCTTTTGGGTCCCACACACGAAGA
>ERZ1370068.9513-contig-8287_pt1 | contig 15464 bp, 24 predicted proteins | sample MGYA00561227_ERZ1370068 | MGnify/ENA primary metagenome ERZ1370068 (study PRJEB38410, sample SAMEA6850437) | metagenome | study: Metagenomic assessment of the ecological functions of the soil: analysis of the soil microbiota associated with the...
GAGTACGCGGGCCCGTTGGTGGTTCACGCCTCGGCGAGCGGGAATACCCGCAGCCCGTAATCTCCTTTAAAGCCGCGACACACCCGCCGACGGGAACGTACAGCCAGCGGGCCAGATCTCGCAACAGCGATCGTTGATCAAGCCCGATGATGTCGCGATCAAACAACCGTGCCGCAGCGGCACGCCAGGCACGAGATCCTGGCGGCCCGCTTCGAGGTGCTCCTGACCACCGCGTAAATGAAGATGTCGCTCGCCGGCGGCGATCTGCGTGCTCAAGCTCGCCGTAAGGATCGCGAACCATTGCCCGCCTGCTTCGCCGTTGCCGTGCGAGGTGTCGACCATCACTGCTGTGGTAGCCTGAATAAGCCGGCAGCATCGTCGGCGCAGTCGCCAGGCGACGCCGGTACTTCGTCGTAGCCCGCAACTGCCGCCGCGATGATGCGGGCAGTCGTCGCTGCTGGCGTGTCTCGAAGATGCGGCTGACCCGTCTGGCTACGCCCGAGCGTTGGTGCGTTGGAGAAGCGGCGCGGCGAGGATGGCATCGGCTGCGATCTGATGTCGCTCGGTGTTGCCCTTAAAGCCGAGACTGCGCAGTTTCAGGCCCGACGCGAGCTGGCGATGGCTCTGCTCTCCCGGTCGCGCGCGCCGATGGCGCCCGGCACGAGGTCGGCGATGAACTGGGCTGAGCATCGAGGAATCCCAGGCCGGCTCGCGCACGCCGAGAGTAGTCAGCTCGAGCAGCAGCCGGCGCAAGGCGCTCTGAGCGCCCTCGCCAGAATCTTAGCTGCCGTCGAGGTGCGGGTCGTTGATGTAGCCTCCAGCTGAACGGTCGTGCGGCTGAAATAGGTGCGCACGATCGCGCGATCGCCCCCCAGGTGTCGCGCCGCCTTCAGGCGCTCGGCCGGGAGAACATCGCCTGCGCGCGGTCATGGATCGAGCATTTTGACCGACGACGATGACGAGCCGATCGTCGCGGCCCATGAACGCGACGCGCGGCTGCCCGATCGGTAGCAGCTGGTCGTCGCGCACCGGCACGCGCTCCTGGAGCCCGGGTGATCAGCGGGCGAACCGCGCCGATGCGGCCATCAGCGTGGTATCGACCGTGCTGTCGCAAGGAGCCGGCCTTCGCGGTCAGCAATGGATCGTCACGATGAAGTCACCATGGAGTCGCATTCATTCCGTCGCTCAGCGCATTCCCGCGCGTGTTGAGATAGACGGCGTACAGGAGGTCGTGCTCAAACAACACGGTTGCGGCCGCCCCGCTGAAGCAGAGGCTGGCAACTGGTCCAGAACCGGCACTTTTTCCGGCGGCGCCAAAGCAGCGTATCGCCGTCGCCGGCGCTTCAGCTACAGGTTGCTATGCATCGCCGACGCGAGGCCGTCGTAGATTTTCCACCGACAGATCCATAACCGCCTGAGAGCGCCCTCCTGTTCGCGCTGACCTGAAAGCAGCGCACGCGAGCGCGTCGTCGACCTGATGCGATTTTTTCAAAACACGAGCGTGTAGATGCCGACTCGTCCGGCGAGAACGCAAGCCCATCCAGTCGCACAGGTCGCGACGATGCTGATCTTGCCGCTGTCGGGGTCGACCGATGGATCCGCTGCGCGCCGATCTCGCTGGGCGCCGCGTCGCCTTCGTAGTCGCTGTCGATGCCGTAGCTCGGATCGCTGAACCAGACGCTGCCGTCGGACTTAACGACCACGTCGTTCGGCGAGTTGACAGCGCTTGCCCTCGAAGTGCGAGGCCAGCACGGTGCGCGTGCCGTCGTGCTCGGTGCGCGAGACGCATCGGCCGCGGTGCTCGCACGAGACCAGCCGGCCCATGAAGTCGACGGTGTGGCCGTTGCTGTTCAGCGCCGGCTGGCGGAACACCGAGACCGAGCCGTCGGTCTCGTCCCAGCGCATCATGCGGTCGTTCGGAATGTCGGACCAGACCAGGTAGCGGCCGGCCGGGAACCACGCCGGCCCTTCGGCCCAGCGGCAGCCGGTGTAGAAGCCTCTCGACGTGGATGTACGGAAGCGCCAGCTTGCGAAAGCGCGGCGTCGACGACCTCGAAGCTGGAGTGAGCTCGAGGGCCATGGGGGTCTCCCGATCGCATCAATCCGAATGGCGCCGGCCGCGGCCGTAGACCAGAAGCATCGCGATGATCACGACGCCGTAGATCACGTGGCGGCCGAATTCTTCCATCTGCATCACCGACAGGATCGACTGCAGCAGGGTGATCAGGATCACGCCGGCGACCGTGCCGAGGTAGCTGCCGCGGCCGCCGAGGATCGAGGTGCCGCCGAGCACCACCGCGGCGATCGCCGGCAGCAGGTAGGGGTCGCCCATCGCCTGCGCCGCCTTGCTGGCGTAGCCGGCGAGCAGCACGCCGCCGAACGCCGACAGGCCGCCCGGAGAGCGCGAACGCCGCCATCACGACGCGTGCGCGTGCGCGCGCCCGGAAAGGTAGGCGGCGCGCTCGCGGTTGCCGATCGCGTAGACGGTGCGGCCGAAGGTCGTGCGCGTCAGCAGGAAGACCGCCGCGACGCCGATCGCCGCCCAGCACCAGCAGCGCATTCGGGATGCCGAGCACGCTGTGGCCGGTGGCGATGAAGCGCATCGCCGGCGACGATGCATCCTGCGGCGAGAAGCCGCCGGTGTGCACGACCATCAGGCCCTGCGCGACGGCGTTCACCGCCAGCGTGACGACCATCGACGGCAGGCGCAGGAAGGCGACGCCGAAGCCGTTGACGAGGCCCGAGCGCGACGCCGCAGGCGATGCCGATCGGGATCGCCAGCGCCACGCCGAGCGGCCCCAGCCGGTGGCCGCGGTCGCCATCATGCCGCCGACGGCGACGACCCACGGCACCGACAGGTCGATCTGGCCGAGCAGGATGACGATCATCATGCCGGTGGCGATGACGCCGAGGAAGGACGCGACCTTGAGCTGCTGCAGCAGGTATTCGGGCGACAGGAAGCTGCTCGAGTAGACGCTGCCGACGCAGGAGCACGACGACGATGCAGCCGAACGCCGACGCGATCGCCGGGTCGACGCGCCGGCGCATGCGGCGCCAGTCGCGCCGCCGCCGGCGAGCCGCGGCAGCTGCGGCGTCAGCCATACAGGTCGAGCCGGTTGCGCACGCGCAGCAGCCGCAGCGAGCCGAGGCAGACCGCCGCCGACAGCACGACGCCCTGGAACAGCGGCTGCCACAACGGCTCGAGGTTGAACACGAACAGCAGGTCGCCGATGGTGCGGAACATCAGCGCGCCGAAGATCGCGCCGATCGCGCTGCCCGAGCCGCCGAACAGCGACACCCCGCCCAGCACCACGGCGGCGATCGAATACAGCGTATAGGTGCTGCCGTTGGCGGCCGACGCCTCGCCGGAGTAGGTGATGCAGGTGAGGAAGAGCCCGCCGACCGAGGCGAGCAGGCCCGGACAGCAGTGTAGGCGACGAACTTGGCGCGGCGGATCGGCACGCCCGACATGTAGGCCGCGACCTCGGACGAGCCCACCGCGTAGGCGGCGCGGCCCGATCGCCGAGCGCCGGAACGGCAGCCAGACGATCGACGCACCAGCGCCAGCAGCAGCGCGAGGCTCGCCGGCACGCCGCCGGGCAGCTGGCCGGTCAGCGCATCGGCCAGCGAGGCGTTGACGTCGCCGCCAGGAACGCGGCGCAGCGCCAGCGCGGCGCCGTAGTAGACGGCGCCGGTGGCGATCGTCGTGACGATCGGCTGCAGCCGTCCGTAGATCACGATCAGGCCGTTGATCGCGCCGCACAGCGCAGCCGAGCCGAGAGCACGCCGAGCACGCCCAGCGCGGTCGCCCGCGGCGAGCCGACGACGATCGCCGAGGCCAGGCAGTTGGCGAGCACCATCACCATGCCCACCGACAGATCGATGCCCGAGGTCAGCACGACCAGCGTCTGCGCCATCGCGACGATCGCGAGCAGCACGCCCTTGTTGGCCGCGGTCGTCGCGACGTTGGCGTTGAGGCCCAGCGGGATGGTTGGCGGCGTAGATCGCGAACATCGACCACGAAGCGCCGCGGAACGCGAGCAGCGTGCCTCGGTGCTCGCGCAGCCGGTAGGGCCAGTCGCCGCGTCACTCGACGGTGGCGTCCGCGGCGACGCGCGCCGTCGAGCGGCCGTCGCCGCCGATGTTGAGGCGCTGCTGATCGAGCGCGTGCTCGGTGATCTCGGCGCCGACCAGCTTCGCGCCTGATCGCGCCGTCGTACATCACGAGCACGCGGTCGCAGCAGCCGACGAGCTCGTCGTAGTCGGTCGAGTAGAAGAGGATCGCCGCGCCGGCGCTCGGCCAGCTCGCGCAGCAGCTGCATAGATCTCCTGCTTGGTGCCGACGTCGATGCCGCGCGTCGGGTCGTTCAGCAGGAGGATGCGCGGCGCCATCATCAGCCACTTGCCGATGACGAGCTTCTGCTGATTGCCGCCGGAGAGCGACCCGGCCGGCAGGTCGGTGCCGTCGGTGCGGATCGCCGAGCAGCCGCACGATCCGCTGCGACCGCGTCGCGTTCGGCCGCCGCGTCGACGATGCCGCCAGCGCGACAAGCCGCCGAGCGCGGCGAACGAGAGGTTGTCGCGCACCGACATCGGCAGCATCAGGCCCTCGGTCTTGCGATCCTCGGGGATCAGCGCCATGCCGATCTCGCTTGCGCTTGGCCACGTCGAGGCCGGCTGATGGCGACCGCCGGCCGTCGATCAGCACCTCGCCGGTCGTGCCGCGCAGCACGCCGAACGAGCGCCAGCAGCAGCTCGCGCTGGCCCTGGCCGTCGAGGCCGCCGAGGCCGATCACCTCGCCGGCGTGCAGCCGCAGCGAGATGTCGTTCAGGCGGTCGGTCCAGCCGAGGTGGCGCAGCTCGAGCAGCGGCGGCGCGTCGCGGTCGCCGAACGCGCGCGGCCCGTGCCGGAAACGCGCGCGTTGTACTCGCGGCCGATCATCAGCTCGACGACCTCGTTGTCGGTCTTCGTGCCCGCCGGCGTAGCGTGGCGACGCTGCGGCCGTTGCAGAACACCGTGCACTCGTCGGCCAGCTCGGCGATCTCGTGCATGCGATGCGAGATGTAGACCGAGCGCGAGGCCTTCCGCCGCGCAGGCGCTTCAGGACCGCATAGATCTTCGTCACGTCGGCGGCGGTCAGCGCCGAGGTCGCTTCGTCGAGGATCAGGATGCGCGGCTTGCGGGCCAGCGCCTTGGCGATCTCGACCATCTGCCGCCGCGACAGCGACAGGTCCTTGACCAGCGCCAGCGGATGGATGTCGTCGGCGCCGGCGCGCGCCAGCGCCTCCTCGGCCATGCGGCGCTGCGCGCGCGCGGTCGATCAGGCCGAAGCGGCGCGGCGGGTTGCTGATCGCGATGTTGTCGGCGACCGAGAGATCGGGAATCAGCGACAGCTCCTGGAAGATGCAGGCGATGCCGCGCTGCGTGCGCCGCGGCCGGCGACGCGAACGAGACCGGCTGCGCCGTCGAGCAGCATGCGGCCCTCGTCGGGCGCGACGACGCCGGCCATGATCTTGATCAGCGTCGACTTGCCGGCGCCGTTCTCGCCGAGCACCGCGTGGATGCGTCCGGCCTCGATCGCGAGGTCGGCGTCCTCGAGCGCGCGCACGCCGCCGTAGCGCTTGCGAGACGCCCTGCATGACGAACAGGCTCATCGGCCACCTCGCGCCGCGGCACGCCGGCGAGCGGCGCGCTGCGTCCGGCGACCGCGACGCCGGCGCACGCTACTTGTTCGCTTCGGTCTGCCCCATGATCTCCTGCGCGGTGAAGTTGATGCCGCAGGTGGGGAACGAGTTGCCGACGAAGAAGTTGTCGGACTGCTGTGCGCGGGTAGTAGTCGGTGCCTTCCTTCATGTTCGGGTACTCGGCCTGCGCCAGCGGCAGCTTCACCGACTGCGGCACGACCTTGCCCTCGAGCGCCGCGATCGCCGTCTTGATCGCCACCGCCACCTGCGCCGGGCCGGTGCCGGCCGACGCGCACTTCAGGCCCTGCGCCGCGCGTACTTGGCTGCAGAACTTGCGAAAGCCGTTCTCGGTCTCGCCGCCGAACGGCACGAACGGGTGCTTGGCGTCGATCATCGCCTGCACGACGCCGGTGTCGCCGCCCTGCGCGGTGATCGCGTCGAACTTCTTGTGCACGGCGATCGCGTCGGCCGTGACCTTCTGCGCCGTCGGATCGTCCCACTTGCCGATCACCTCGACCGTGTCCCACTTCTTGCCCGAGGCCTTGAACACTTCCTGGATGCCGTCGTGGCGGTCGCGATCGACCGACGTGCCGGAGACGCCGCGCACCTCGAGCACCTTGCCGCCGTTCGGCACGTTCTTCACCAGCCATTCGGCCCAGTACTTGCCGAGCCCCTTCTGGTCGACGTTGACGTTGATCGCCTCTTCGGTGTCGAGGATGTTGTCGAACGCCACCAGCACGACGCCGGCATCGTTGGCGCGCTTGATCACCGGCTTGAAGGCGGCCGGGTTCTGCGCGTTGACGACGACCGCGTCGTAGCCCGGAGTCGATGAAGTTGTTGATCGCCGCGATCTGCGCGGCGACGTCCTCGCCGGTCGAGACGACCTTGAACTCCTTCAGCTTCGCGGCGACCTCGGGCTGCGCGGCGTAGGCCTTGGCCGTCTTGATCATCTGGATGCGCCAGGTGTTGGCGACGTAGCCGTTGGCGAGCGCGATCCGGTACGGGCCCTTCTTCGCCGGATACTGGAACAGCTTGGTGTTGGTCGCCCACGGCGCGAAGCACTGCGGGTCGGAGTTGGGGCGTCACCACCTTCGGCGGCGCGGCGCGTCGCGGCCCGGCGACAGCAGGGCCATCGCGGCGGCAATACGGGTACGGTAGAGCATCAGAGCCTCCTTTTTCTTGGGATTCGCGGCTGCGGATTCACCGACAGCGATCGCAGCTGGCGTCTTGTTAGCCGACCGACGCCTGACCGGGCCCGCATGAGGAACATTCGGTCTGCGCAAACATACAAATCTCAAAGGGCGTGGCGAGCGAAAATCTGCGCTACCGCTTTGCTGCCCGGCGTAGATCACCCGCACCGTGTCGATGGTGTCCGGCGTCCTGCGCCTTCTTGTCGGGGCGATAGCCCTTGACGCGCGCAAAGCGAAGCGCGAGCCCCCCGGGTATCGTGGACTGGCCTGCAGATCGTTGAACGCGATTTCGACGACCAGCTCCGGGCGCACGCGGACGGTCCAGTCGTCGCGCGTCGACCTCTCGCTTCAGCAGCTCCTCGGTTTGCCAGGCGAGCATCGCGTCGGTCATGCCTTTGAACGTCTTGCCGAGCATGACGAATTGTCCGCTCGTCGGGTCCATTGCGCCAAGGTGCAGGTTGGACAGCCAGCCGCGGCGGCGGCCATGTCCCCATTCCGCGGCCAGGACCACGAGATCGAGCGTGTGGCTGCGCTTGACCTTCAGCCACAGCGCGCTGCGGGCACCGGGATCGTACGGCGGCATCCAGCGCCTTGACCATCACGCCTTCGTGTCCGCGCTCGAGCGCGTCGTCGTAGAAGGCCTGGGCGGCGGAGATTTCGCTCGTGACCAGGCGAGGGATCAACAGCTCGGAGGGCAGCGCTGCGGTCATGGCCTCGAAGCGCGCGCGACCGCGGCAGCGGCACGAGATCACTGCTCGTCGCGGCGCAGGCAGTCGAAGAAGAATACCGGACAAGCGGCATGGTCGCGCGCATGGCGTCGACGTCGAGCACGCGTCCGAACCGCCGCATCGTGTCCTGAAACGGGTAGGGCGCTGCCGTTGGGCTTGAGCGCGATGGCCTCGCCGTCGAGGATCAGCGTCTTGCGAGCGGACATCCGGACCGCGGACACGATCTCGGGCGCGGCGGCGGTGACGTCGTTGCCGGTGCGCGTGTAGATGCGCACCTCGTCGCCGTCCTTGTGGACTTGCACGCCGCGCGCCGTCGAGCTTCCACTCGAGCGCCGCCATCGGAATGCGCGCCATCGCGTCCGCGATGTCGTCCGCCGGCTGCGCCAGCATCGGCGCGAGCGGCTGAAAGAGCGCGATGGCGTAGCGACTCAAGCCCGCCGCGCCGTCGGTCAGCGCAGTCGACGCGACGCTCGCGATCCCGCCGGCGATCATCGCCGCCCGGCGCACGGTTGTCCGCGGGCATACCGGCGGCAGCCGCGACCGCCTCGATCATCAATCCTTCGAGCGCCCCCTGGCGCAGCTCGCCCTGCAGCATACTTTGAAGAAATTCTATCGCGCGCGGATCGCTCGCGAGAACAGGTCGGACGGCAAGCGCACACGATTCGAGAGCGACCCTGGCCCGCTCGTCGAGCGATCTCGTCAAACGGCACATCGACTTCGGCCAAGGTCAGCGAAGGCGCTGCCGCATTTTCCGCAGGACGGGCATCACGGATCGCGCATAGCCGATCCTGCTTCGTTCCTGGCGGATGACGCCGGCGAGATAGGAGACACCGATCTTGACGTCGGCAGGCATAGGCGGCGCAAGCTCCGCGATGTGCGCGATCTTCGCGCGGCGCGCCGAACTCGCCGGCCGGTGCGACGTGTCGACGAGATCGGCCAGAAGCGTCAGACGCTGATCCGCAATGCGAACCGGTGGCTGAAGAGCAGCGATTATTCTTGCCATCCGATGACCCAGCAGCCCCGGATGGTTTCCCTGCTGCTTGTAGGAACGGCCTACGGATGAATCGGCTTGCGCTCGCTTGTCACCATCCTGTCATTATTTTGATGTCGTTGCCGCGTGGCGGCGATTCAGCTGCCACGGCAAACCATCTCGAGGTTCAATATGAAGAAGTTTCTGGTCTATATCTTGCGCCCGCGAAAGTGATCGAAGAATGGAAGAGACCGAGCCGCAGCAAAGGAAGGCGGCCGAAGAAAAAGATGCAGGCCGACTGGAAGAAATGGGTGACCGATCACGCAAAGATGTTCGCGGACATGGGAGCCGGGGTCGGCAAGACCAAACGCGTGGCGACGCAGGGAGTCTCTTGCCCGACACCACGGAACGACATCATGCTGTATGCGATCGTGGAGGCGGACTCCACGATGCGGTAAGATCGTTCGAAGGGCATCCACGCCTTGGGATTCCGGAAGCCTCCATCGAGATCATGGAGATTCATCCCTTGCCTGGTATGGAAAGCGCGAGGCGTTAGCGGCATCGTTTACCTGACAATGACGGCCCCTCGGGAGCCGTTTACCCACGGCTGTGCGCATCGAAGAAATGAAGGCGGCACTTCGTCAGCGAGATAGCGCCGCGATGATACGACGGGTTCGAGCGCCACAATTCTGCCTGATCGATGAGTTCTCCGCGTGGTGCGCGAACCTCAACTGCGCTGGGTCCATAATTGCATCGGCAGCAGCCATGCACGACGCTCCATGACCGCAGGCTTCATCGTCGCTGCTCGTCGCGTCCCTCGCCGCCTGCTTTATCTGGCTCAGCGACAGAGTCACGCTGCAGGGCGAGCGGACGATCACTACACCGTCAAATGCGAGCACGGTGAATGGGCGGGCGAGCGATGCACGGGCGTGCTCGTTCCGGGCAGTGCGCTACGCATTCCGGGCCAGCGCGAGTCAGAACTGAGAGTGTTCCACTGGATCCGGGCACCTCTGCGCTGCGTCGGGCATGTTCGGCGAATGCACGGTCAAGGATCGCGACAACTGGACGTGCAAGGTCCCCCTGGCCCGTCGACGACCGTGACGTGCGCGATGGCGAAAGGTATTCCGATGCCGGGCTGCGGGACGATTGCCGATCCGATTCCATGACGATCCCCCAAATGGAAATGGTGGGCGATGCGCGCCGGAATGAGGCTCTTCTACGGACGCCCGGGGCTGAGGGAAGGCCTCCGGGACCGCGCGTACTTCGATCGCGGGCAAGCGCTTTGCCAAATAGCGTCCCAGTTCTTTGCGGACATCGTCGATCGTGAGCACGCGCGGGTCGATGAGTGCGATTTCATCGGGGTCCATGTGGACGCGCATCGCATAGTCGACGACGACGGGGCGGCTTGTGCGAGATACCCACATTTCGCCGCCCTTCGATTCGTAGAGCTCCGGATCGGGTCGTGATCCGGGGAAAGTCATGCTCTCGCCCGAGCACGCGCGCTTCCAGACTCCGGCGGCGACATGATGCGCACGGCCGGCATGACGGGAGGCGATACCGGAGCGGCAAGCCGGCGAGGATCAGGCAAAGCTCGCCCGTAGCTCGCGCTGCCATCCTTCGCGCCAGATCCCGCGCCTCCATCCGATTCGCGCGCATTCCTTCAGCGCAGGCGGCGCAGGCGAGGAGTCTTCAACGCCAACGGGCCGACGACTTTTTCAGCACAGCGCTGGCTGCCCTTGGCCCTCATCGCCGGATTGCGCAACGCAATCGCGTCAAGCCGCGACCTGACCGACCACGCGGCCGGCGTCAGTGCGGCGCTGGCGCGCGTCATCGATCTGCTCCGGCCACACGAGGCTTAGGCTGCGGGCGATGCGTCCGCGGGAATATCGTCGAGATCCCGCCGGTTGCGCGCGGGCAGCATGACGGTCGTGATGCCGGCGCGCAGCGCGGCGAGCACCTTCTCCTTCACGCCGCCGATCGGCAGCACGAGCCCGCGCAGGCTGATCTCGCCGGTCATCGCGACGTCGCTGCGCACCGGCCGGCCGGTCAGCAGCGACGCCAGCGCGACGAACATCGCGACGCCCGGCGCTCGGGCCGTCCTTCGGCGTCGCGCCCGCCGGCACGTGGACGTGGACGTCCGACTTCTCGAGCGCTTCCGGCTGCGATGCCGAGCGTCTCGCGAGCGCGCCTTGACCAGCGACAGCGCGGCCTGCGCGCTCTCCTTCATCACTTCGCCGAGCTGGCCGGTCAGGATCAGCTTGCCCGCTGCCCGGCATGCGCGCGGCCTCGATGAACAGGATGTCGCCGCCCACCGGGCGTCCACGCGAGCCCGGTCGCCACGCCGGGCACGCCGCTGCGCATCGCGACTTCGGCCTCGAACTCGCGCGGGCCGAGGATCGCGTGCGAGGTCGTCGCGGCCGATCGTCACCTGCTGCGCGCTGCCTTCGGCGATGCGCACCGCGACGTTGCGGAACACGTTGCCGATCTCGCGCTCGAGATTGCGCACGCCCGCCTCGCGCGTGTAGTCGTCGATGATCGCCAGCAACGCGTCGTCGCCGATCTCGCATTGCTCCGCGCGTGAGGCCGGTTGCCGGCGAGCTGGCGCGGGACGAGGTAACGGCGCGCGATCTGCAGCTTTTCCTGCGCGGTGTAGCCCGGGCAGCTGGATGATCTCCATGCGGTCGCGCAGCGGCCCGGTATCGTGTCGAGCACGTTCGCGGTGCAGATGAACATCACCCGCGACAGATCGAACGGCACCGCCGAGATAGTTGTCGCGGAAGGTCGAGTTCTGCTCCGGATCGAGCACTTCGAGCAGGGCCGACGCCGGGTCGCCGTGGAAGCCGCCGGCGCCGAGCTTGTCGACCTCGTCGAGCATCATCACGCAGTTGCGCGTGCCGGCCTTGCGCAGGTTCTGGATGATGTTGCCCGGCAGCGATCCGATGTACGTGCGCCGGTGGCCGCGGATTTCCGCCTCGTCGTGCACGCCGCCCAGGCTCACGCGCACGAACTTGCGCCCGGTCGCCTTGGCGATGCTCTGCCCGAGCGAGGTCTTGCCCACGCCGGGCGGGCCGACGAAGCACAGGATCGGGCTCTTGCCCGACGGATTGAGCTTGCGCACCGCGAGATACTCGAGGATGCGCTGCTTGATCTTCTCCAGGCCGTAATGGTCCTGCGTCGAGGATGCGCCGCGCCTCGGCGATGTCGATCGGCGGCTCCGGGATCGGACGCCCACGGCAGCTCGATCAGCCAGTCGAGATAGGTGCGCACCATCGAGTACTCGCCCGCGCGCCTCGGGCATGCGCTCGAGGCGCTTCAGACTCCTTGCGCGCCTGCTTTTCCACTTCCTCCGGCATGCTGCGCCTCGGTGATCGCCTTGTCGAGCTCGGCGATCTCCGCCGCGCCCTCGTCGCCTTCGCCCAGCTCCTTCTGGATCGTGCGCATCTGCTCGCGCAGCAGGTGCTTGCGGTTGACGTCGCCGATCGATTCTCGCGTCCGCTCGTCGATGTCGCGCGACACCTTCAGCACCTCGATCCGGTGCGCGAGCAGCTCGAGCAGCTTGTCGAGGCCGCGCCTTCGAGGTCGAAGGTTTCCGAGCAGCGCCTGCTTCTCCTCGGCGCTGATGTCCATCAGGCCGGCGATGAAGTCGGCGAGCCGCGCCGGGTCCTCGACGCCCTGCAGCGCGGCCACCATCTCTTCGGGAACCTGCGGCAGCAGCTGCAGGATCTCGACCGCGCGCTGCTTGAGGCGTGCGCGCGCGCCCTTCGATGTCCGGGTCGACGTGCTCCGGGGTCGTCGATGATACTGCACGCGCGCGACGGTGAACGGATAGCCGTCGAGGAACTGCAGCACGCGGAAGCGGCTGCAGCCCTGCGCGCGACCGCGTGGTGCGCTCCGTCCGGAGTCGTGATGTAGCGCAGCACGCTGGCGGTCGGTGCCGACCCAGTGCAGGTCATCGGGCCCGGGCTCCTCGACATCGGGCTTGCGTCTGCAGCAGGACGCCGAGCGGACGCTCGCGGCGCACCGCCTCCTGTGCCGCAGCGCGCGCGAGCGCTCGCGCCCCACCGTGAGCGGAAACACCATGCCCGGGAACATGACGACGTTGCGGACCGGAAGGATGATCAGCGCATCCTCGGGCAACGGGCGCGACGCGGCATCCCGTGCGCACGCCGGGATCCGCCGTGCGGGCGTCGGCCGCCGCCGTGGAATCCGCGGAAGAGCACCAGCGTTGCCGGACTTCGATCTCTTCGTTCATGAAACGGGCCTCGCCCATCTTGCTCAATCTCAATATCAGGCACCCCTGGATCAGCTCCGGCGCGCCGACGTCCAGCTTCCTGGCGGCGGCGGGATACGCCGCTCGAATGCGCCATGGGAATCTCCCAGCTGAAAGAACGCGGTGCCGGGAGTCCACGAAGGCTAGCGTGCGCACGCCACGCACGATGAGCGCGCCACGCTCACGGATCACCTGCACCCGCTCGGCGGAGCACGCCGGGCATCGCGACGGCTGATGACGATTTCATGCTCGTCCTCCGAAAACGTCGACCGGCGGCTCCCACGAGCGCGCGTTCCGATGCGGTCAGGCGGAAGAACTGACGATGCAACCGTTCGGCCTGGTCGATGAGATCGCAAGCCTCGGCCCACATCAATCGGTTGGATCAATTCTGCTCGACATGGGTCTCGATCCACTGCAGAAGTTCGGGGCAAGCCAGAGCGCGCCGGATTGCCGGGCAATTTCCCGCCCGTTTCGAAATGCCATCAGCGTCGGGATGCTGCGGATGCCGAAACGCGGCAATGACCTGCTCCGCCTCGGTGTCGAGCTTGGCGAGGTGGATGCCGGGCGGCACCCGCGCCGCCGCCTCCTCGCGTACGCGAGGCGCCATCATCCGGCAGGGTCCGCACCACGGCGCCCAGAAGTCGACGACGAGCGGCACGTCGCCGCCAGCGTGGCGATCGAAATGTCGCCGCGGTCAGCGCGAGACGCATGGCCGGGAAAGAGCCGTTCCTTGCAGTGGCCACACTCCGGGCCGTCGGCAAGCCGATCGCGCGAAAGGCGATTGGTCGTCTCACAGTGCGGACACGCCACCAGCAGCGTGCCTGGCGCCGAAGATCGGTACTCGTCCATGCTGGCCACCCGAATGCGTGCAGGAAATCGACAATGAAGTGATTGTGGGGGGCGGATGGGCCCGATTCAGGGTCAAGATCGGCCTGTGCCCCTGAAGCCCCTCGCGGTCGGCAACGCGGTGGTGGCTGCCGACGTCCCTGCGCTCCTTCACGACGCAAGTGCGGTCAGTTAGAATGGAGCCGTCACATTTGAGATACGCCCAACGGGGAGAGGGCAAACCGGATGATCACGCTCACCGGCTCGCCGACGCTCAAGGTCCAGGTCATGTGCGAGGGCATCCGCTACACGGAGGCCCTCGGCCGGGCCGCGCTGCACTCGTTGCCCAACTACTACCCGTACCGTTTCAAGCCGGGCGAGCACGACCCTACCGGCAAGGGCATCGCGACCGATGCCCTACCTCATCAACACAGCGGACGGCACGGAGATCCGCATCCTCGGCAACGGCGACTCGCCGTGGCACGTCGAAGGCGACCGGCAGCAAGGCTACCGTCCTGGTCGACGATCGCAGCGGACAGCACGCGTGCCGATCGAGTTCGAGCCGCTGCGGCCGTGGATGACGCAGAAGACGCACGGACGGCCTGCCGTTCGCGCAGGCCGGCGTCACCACGCACGGCGACATGCTCGTGATCAACGTCGCGCCGGGTTGCGAATACTTCCTGCACAAGCAAGACGGCGTGTCGATGCGTTGCACGTTCTGCGCCTACGGAGCGCCCGACGAACGCACGACGCCGCATCTGGCCAGAAGGCCGGGTCAGGTCGAAATTCCGCCGCCGACGCTCGAGCGCATGCGCGAGGCACTGAGCGCGGTGATCGACCAGACGGAGATCCGCCACATCTACCTCGTCGGCGGTTCGCTCACCGACGGGCAGCAAGGAAGGCGAGCGCTTCCTGCAGCTCGCGCGGTTCGTAAAGCAGGCGCAACACCCGTCGCATCCCGGTCGCGCTGGGCTCCGGTGCGATTCCCGACGATCATCATTGCAGCAATTCCACGCCGAGCAGCTGGTGCAGCACGTTTGCTTCAATCTCGAGATGTGGTCCGGAGCCGCTGTTCGCGAAAGTGTGCCCCGGCAAGAACCGCTATGTCGGCTACCACCGCTGGATCGAGGCGCTCGAGACCGCCGTGCGCTACTGGGGCCGCGGCAACGTCTACTCGGCCATGGTGGCCGGCATCGAGCTCGAGCCCGAGCACGGCCTGGAATGGGAGCAGGCGGCGAGCATCGCGCTCGAGGGCGCCGAGGACCTCTGCAGTCGCGGCATCATCCCGATCTACTCGCTGGTCTGGCCTGTGCGGCGGCCGCCACCGGCCGGACTACCACGCGCGCATCCGCAGCTACTTCGAGACGCTGAGCGCCGGCTACCAGGCGATCCGCAAGCGTCACGGCCTGACGGTCTCGGATAGGCTTCATGTGCCATCGCTGCGCCTACATGCAGCTGGAATGCGATCTCGATCGCACGCGTGCTGGAGACCGCATAATCTCGCCGGGCCCTCCCGAGGGCGAATACCGGTGCGGAACATCAAGGCTAGTCCAATGAGCGGGACAGCAACCCGAGCGCCCGGCTGCAACGTTTCCGGACCCGTCGTCGATCGTGCGCCTGAGCACGGCCTATTGGGAGAGCCAGGCCCTTCTCACGGCGAACCGGCTGCGCATCTTCGACGTCCTGGCGGAGGGCGCCCGGTCCGCCGAGGAGGTGGCGATTCGGCTGCGCCTCGATCCGCGCGCCACGGCTTTGTTCCTGCGCGCCTGCGTCGGCCTGGGTCTCCTGCAGGAGAA
>ERZ1370068.8320-contig-7184_pt1 | contig 15457 bp, 18 predicted proteins | sample MGYA00561227_ERZ1370068 | MGnify/ENA primary metagenome ERZ1370068 (study PRJEB38410, sample SAMEA6850437) | metagenome | study: Metagenomic assessment of the ecological functions of the soil: analysis of the soil microbiota associated with the...
CAGCCTGCTGCAGCGTCGCGGACCTGATGGACGAGCAGCTGCGGCATCAGCGTGACACTCGCTCGCCAGCTCGCCGCGCTGATCGAGCGCGGACGCCGGATCAGGGACGCGCGGTCGGTCGACGCACGCGCGATGGCAGCGGGACTGCGCGGCCGCGATCAATCAGCTGTCCGGCGGCAGCAAGGCGCACTGGCTGGCCCGCGCCTACAGCGGGCGTTTCTGGTGCGCGCGGCCGACGGCGGCGTGGTGGTCGAGGCGGACTCGACCGAGATCGTCGACCGGATCCTGGACGTGCTGGCGCAGGGCGCTGTGTCGCTGTCGCGGATGGACGATGTGGAGGCGGCGACCAGTGCGGCGCCGAGGCCGCGGCGGTTCGATTTCGTCCGCAACGCGGAGCTGCGGGCCCGATCCTCGAGCGGGCGTCTGCGCCGACGCTAGCCGCGACGCCCTCGAGCGCGGCGAGACCGGCACTGGCGCTGATCCTCTCGTGGCGGCCTGGTCGAAGCGCTGCTAACCGATGCGCTCGAAGCGATCCGCAATCGGCGATATCCGCAATCCGCAATCCGCAATCCGCAATCCCGCAATGACTGGGCGCGTCGCCGACTGGTCATTTGCCGCCCGTATCGCCGCCGCCGAGTCTGCCGGTTTGATCCGCAGCGGCTGCGCCCAGGCTGCCGGCGCGAGGCGCGAACCTACCGCGAGCTCACCGATCCCGACGGCCAGCTGCGCTCCGATGTCTCGGTGTCCGAACGCGACGCGCGCATCGCCTCGCAGGTGCTCCACGTCGTGATGCGGGACCTGAACCCCGGCCGCTAGAAACGTCGAACGCGGGCCGCCTCAACCGAGCGGCGGCAGCCTGACGCCGACGACGTCTCTCAGATAATTGATGTTCTGCGCGATATAGACATCGATCGCGAGATCCAGGTTTCCACCGATGGCGTCGAAGCCGTCGTCGCCCTTTCTCGGTCCGTCGAGATCGAGAACGACCCAGCCCTTGTAGTGCCGGTCCCGCAGCAATTTGAAGACGGCCGGGAAGTCGACGCCGCCGCCGCCCAGATTGTGATAGACGCTCGCCACGCGGTGCTGCTCCTGCGTCGGCGTCGAGGTGTTGCCGCGATATCTTGGCGTAGGTGTCCTTGAGGTGCACTTCGGCGATGCGCGGGAAATAGTCGCTCATGATCTGCACCGCATCCATGCCGCCCAGGGTCAGATGCCCGGTGTCGGTCGTGAGCCAGACGTATTTGGGATCGGTGAGCTCCATCACGCGGCGCACGTCGCGTTCGCGCTCCATGGGCCCCCAGATATGGGGATGCGGCGCCAGTCTTGATCCCCATGGCAATCGTTTGCCTGCCGATCTCGTTGAGGGTGTTGGCGAGTCTCTTCAGCTGATCGTCGCTCGGACCGCCGGGCGGCCGCGCGCCCATATTGCACTTCCAATGGTCGCAGCCGAGCGGCTGGAGAAAATCGCGCGCGAACGCCACATGATCGGCAATGGTCTTCGGGATCTGATCCGGATCGATGAAGTTTGTCGACTGGCCGGCCGCGCCGTTGGACGCGTCGATGAACGTGATGCCCGCATCATCGAAGAGCTTCTTGAGCGCCATCGGATTGCTCCGATACTTCTCGATCCGTTGCGCGTACGGCTCGATGCCCTGCAGTCCCAGCGCGGCGATCCGTTTGATCGCCCACTCGATGTCGTGATGGCGCGCCCCAGAGCGAACTGGTGCTCCCGAACAGAATGTCCGGATTGACGGGGTCGAGCGGACGATGAGAAACCGCGCCCCACATCGGATGGCCGCGACGACACTCGCCGCGGCCACCGCAGCGCCGACACCAAGACTGGCGCCTATAAATTCACGGCGATTCAACATATCGACCTCCTCAACAGGTGGTGATGCGGGATCTGAATCCGGCCGCTGCAGAAAACACTAACGTCGAACGGCAGAGACCGCGGAGACCGCAGAGAAACTCACGAGTGTTTCTCTGCGTGCTCTGCGATCTCTGCGTTCGCAAACGTCTCGCCTAGAAAGGCTCGCGCTCCACCCTATCGCCGTAGCGCGAGGCTTTCAGCCGAGCGATCTCCGAACTACCCGGAAGCGCGTAAGCCGTCAGCGTCGTGCCGGACGGCAGCAGGACGTACTGGCGGCCGTCGAGCATGTAGGTGATCGCTCCGGCGTAGAGCGCCGATCCGGTCTGAAAGTGCCAGAGGTTCTTTCCCGTGCGCCCGTCGAACGCCATGAAGTTGCCCGAGGAGCCGGCGAAGACCAGGCCCGAGGCGGTTGACAGCACGCCGGCCCATGACTGGGCCGTGTAGGGAAAGTCCCAGCGCCGCTCACCGGTCGTGGCGTCGATCGCGCGCAAGTGCGGCGATTGCTGACGCGCTGACGGCGCCGCCGCGAAAGCTGTCGCCGGGATTGTAGTCGTCCTTCCAGGTGTAGAAGATGCCGCACGATTCCCGCGCCGTGACGAACAGGAGCCCGAGCGCCTTGTCGAACGACGGCGGCATCCAGTTGGTCCCGCCGCTCTGATCGGGGCAGACTCGCGTCCCCTCTTCGCTCGGGATGCTGTTCGGCAGGAGCATCGGGCGGCCGTCGGCTTGAATCTCCTTCGCCCAGCGTCGTCTCGATGAACGGCTTCGCCCGAATCAGCTTGCCCGGTCGCGCGGTCGAGCACGTAGAAGAAGCCGTTGCGGTTCGCGAACATCACGACCTTGCGCGGCTGCCCGCCGATCGTCAGGTCGGCCAGCACCGGCATCTGCGTCGAGTCCCAGTCCGTGCACGTCGTGCGGCGTGAACTGATAGTGCCAGCGCAGCTGGCCGGTGTCGGCGTCGAGCGCCACGATCGACGCGGTGTAGAGGTTGTCGCCTTCGCGCGCGCTCCCGTCGTAGTCCGGTCCGGCGTTGCCGGTGCCCCAGTAGACCAGGTTCAGCTCCGGATCGTAGGCGCCGGTCGACCCAGGTCGATCCGCCGCCTTGCTCCCAGGCTTTCGTCCGTGCCCCGCCACGTGCCGTGGCCCGGATCGTCCGGGCCCGCGCGTCGTGAAGAACCGCCAGCTGCGCTTCCCGGTCTGCGCGTCGTAGGCATCGATGAAGCCGCGCACGCCGTACTCGGCGCCGGCCATGCCGACGATGACCTTGTCCTTGACGACGAGCGGCGCCGCGGTCGCGCTGTAGCCGTTGCGGTAGTTCTCCATGACGGTGTCCCAGACGACCGCGCCGGTCTTCATGCTGTAGCGCGACGACGTGCGCGTCGAGCGTGGTCTTGAACAGGCGATCGCCGAGCACGCCGAAGCCGCGGTTGACGAGCGCCGCAGCAGGCGATCAGGTCGCCGGGCAGCTCACGCCGATAGCGCCAGATCTGGCGGCCGGTCCGCGCGTCGAGCGCCCAGCCGGTGTCGAGCGGGCCGGTGATGTAGATGACGCCGTCGACGACGAGCGGCGTCGCCTCGAACTTGCCCGAGCGTCTCGGTCTGAACGCCCACTGCGCCGTGAGCCGGTGGACGTTCTCCGGCGTGATCTGCGTCAGCGGGCTGTGGCGCTGGTTCGTGTAGTCGCCCGGAGTAGGTCAGCCAGCGCGACGCGTCCTTCAGGCCGTCGCGCAGATCCTGCGCCGTCACCTGCGGCGCCGCCGTCTGCTGCGCGGTGACGGACACACGTCGCGGCGGCGGCGATCGCCGCGGCCAGCGTCAGGGGTGCGATTCATGACGCGCGCGCATACGCCCTCCTTCAACGGCGATCCGCGTCGCGTGCGACGCAGCGTGCGTCAGGTATCGCAGGAGATCGTCGAGCGCGCGATCGTTCAGCTGGGCGGCGCTGTACGACGGCATCACCGTCCGCGGCTCGGTCAGGATCTCGGTCAGGTTCGCTTTCAGGAAGCCCTGAAGCCGCTCGCGCATGTCGACGATCTGGATCGAGAACTCGTCCTCGTTCTTCTTCACGCCGCGAATGCCGCTGGCCGTCGCGCGTGACGAGCGTCACCGCTTCGTAGCCGGGCCGGACCGTGTTGCCGGTGCCGCGCAGCTTGTTCATCAGGACCGGGCGCGACCGGCCCGAGCCGACTCGCGACAGGTCCGGACCCAGCTGCCCGCCGCGGCCGTTGACCATGTGACACGCTGCTGCAGTTGGTGCGGAAGAGCCGCTCGCCGTTCTGCGCGTCGCCGGCCGGCGGCGTGCCTGGCGCCGGCGTCAGCGTCGCGCACGATACGCCAGCATCTGCCAGATTTCCTTGTCGGAGACGCGCAGCGGGTCGGCCGGCGTCATGTCGGTGCCGGGGATGCCGCGGCGGACGATCCCGAAGAGGCGCTCGTCGGTGTAGCCGGCGGCCGAGAGCCCGGTGATGTCGGGACCGATGTAGCCGCGGGCGTCCGGCCCGTGACAGCCCGCGCATCGCGAGCGGAACTTCGTGCCGCCGTCGCGGACGGCGTCCGCGTTGCCGAGCAGCGGGTTTTCGCGCACCCGCGCGTCGGCGCGCGCGGACGATCCTGCAACGCGTCGCCCCCGCGATCGGTCACTGACGAGGGCCGCGCTCGTGACGCCGGCCATCGCGGCCGCCAGCACCAAAGACGCTGCAGCGCATATGCGCCCTCCGTGAGCACCTCAGCCGACACGAATTGCGTGCCTACGCTACCCTCAAGCCGGACCAATCGCCAGCGGTAAATGAGGTAAACTACCCGCCCGTTTCGACTCGAACGGCCGGCGCGGGTCATGCACGGAGCCGGGTCCAGGGAGGGACAGGTCGATGAAGGTGCACAACCGTTGGGTTCAGCTCTGCGCGGCATCGTCAGTCGCGATGATCATGATCGCGAACCTGCAGTACGCCTGGACGCTGTTCGTCAAGCCGATGCAGGCCGCCACCGGCTGGAAGCTCTCCGAGATTTCAGCTCGCCTTCACGCTGTTCATCCTCTTCCAGACGTGGGTGCAGCCGCTCGACGGCTGGCTCGATCGACCGCTCGGGCCGCGCGGTTCATCACCGCGGCCGGCGTGCTGTGCGGCGTCGGCTGGGCCGGCGATGGGTCGGCCAGCGTACGCTGCCGATGTTCTACACGACGTCACATCGCGGCGCGGCATCGGCGCCGCGCTTCGTCTACAGCGGGTCGATCGGCTCGGCGCTCAAGTGGTTTCAGCGATCGTCGCGGGCTTGCCGCGGGCATCATGGCCGCCGGCTTCGGCGGCGGCACGGCGCTGTTCATCCCGGTCATCGGCTACGCTGCTCGCACCGAGCGGCTATCGGCCCGACACGTTCGTCGCCACCGGCATCTTCCAGGGCCCGGTCATCGTGATCGTCGCGCAGTTGCTGACGGCATCCGCCGCGGCAGCCGCGGGCCGCGCGAAGTCGAGCGCCGTCGCCTCGCGCGCCGGACGACCGAGCACTTCACCACGCCTCGAGATGCTGCGCACGCCGCAGTTCTACGTGATGTACGCGCACCTTCGTGCTGATGGCGACCGGCGGCTTGCTGGTGACGGCGCAACGCCGGGCCGATGGCCAGGTCGTGGGGCATCAGCGCCGTCGGCGCTGCGCTGGCGACGACGCTCAGCCCGATCGCGAACGGCGCCAGCCGGATCTTCGTGGGGCTGGGTCTCCGGATCGCCTCGGGCGCGAGAACACGATGGTCGTCGCGTTCGCGCTGCAGGCCGTCTGCCTGCTGCTCGTGGTGACGGTCGGGCGGCTCTCCGGCGCGTTGTTCGTCGTCACGCTGGTGCTGGTCTACTTCACCTGGGGCGAGAGTCTACTCGCTCTTCCCGTCGATCTCGGGCGACTACTTCGGCACGCGCCACGCCACGTCGAACTACGCGTGGCTCTACACCGCCAAAGGGCGTCGTCGTCGATCATCGGCGGCTACGTCGCGGCGCTGCTCTACGAGCGCTTCGGGACGTGGACGGCGTGCTTCTACGGCAGCGCGGCGCTCGCGCTGATGGCGGCGGTCTCGGCGGCCGTCCTGCGCAAGATCGCCGCTGCCGGTCAAGCGTCCGGCCGAGCTTCCTCGCCGCTCGCCGCCGCTATAGACTGAGTTCAGTGGAATCAAGAATTAGAATTAAGAATTAAGAATTGGAAGCTGGAATTCCGTCCACGTTATCGGATTTGTTGGAACGCGCGCCGCCGGCAAGACCGCCATCATCCTTCCGGAACAGAACCTCCACATCACCTATGCGGCGCTGCGCGACCAGGTGCAGGCCGTCGCGGAACAGCTTCGCCGCTGCCGGCGTCAGCCGCGGCGATCGCGTCGGCATCGCGCTGCCCAACGGGCTGCCGATGATCGTGTCGTTTCTCGCCGCGTCGGTCGCGGGCACCGCGGCGCCGCTGAACCCGGCATACAGGAAGACGAGTTCCGCTTCTACCTCGAGGACACCGACGCGCGCGTGCTGATCCTTCCGCCCGGCGGCGCCGACGAGGCACGGCGCGCCGCCGGCGATCGCGTGCCGATTCTCGACCATCGACATGGACGCCGCGGGCACCGTCAGCCTGTCCGGCGCGTCGGCGCCGTCGGCCGGCGCTCCGTCCGCGCCGCCGTCGGTCGGACGACGTCGCGCTCGTCCTGCACACGAGCGGCAGCACCGGCCGGCCCAAGCGCGTGCCGCTGTCGCACGCCAACCTGTCCATCTCGGCGGGCAACGTCGCGCGCAGCTACGCGCTCAGCGCCGGACGATGTGTCGCTGTGCGTGATGCCGCTGTTTCACGTGCACGGCCTGGTGGCGTCGACGCTGGCCACGCTCGCGACCGGCGGCACCGTCGTCGTGCCGGACGAAGTTCAGGCCGCTGTCGTTCTGGCGCGTCGCCAGGGATCACGGCGTGACGTGGTATTCGGCGGTGCCGACGCTGCACCAGCTGCTGCTGGCGCGCGCGGCCGATCCGACGTCGCGCAGGCCGGCGGGCACCGAGCGTCTCCGCTTCATCCGGTCGTGCAGCGCGTCGCTGCCGCCGCGCGTGATGCACGCGCTCGAAGCCGCGTTCGGCGCGCCGGTGCTCGAGGCCTACGGCATGACCGAAGCCGCGCATCAGATGACGTCCAACCCGCTGCCGCCGGCAACGCGCAAGCCCGGCTCGGTCGGGCTGCGGCACCGACGTGCGCGTCGGCATCATGGACGCGGCACGGCCGGCATCTGCCCGCCGGCGAGCGCGGCGAGGTCGTCATCCAGGGCCCGAACGTCATTCGCGGCTACGAGAACAATCCGGAGGCCAACGCGGCGTCGTTCGTCGACGGATGGTTCCGCACCGGCGATCGAGGGCTATCTCGACGCCGACGGCTACCTGCGGCTCGTCGCGCGCATCAAGGAGCTGATCAATCGCGGCGGCGAGAAGATCTCGCCGCGCGAGATCGACGAAGTGCTGCTCGCGCACCCCGCGGTGGCCGAGGCGGTGTGCTTCGGCGTGCCGCACGGCACCTGGGGCGAAGAAGGTCGCCGCCGCCGTCGTCCTGCGCGAGCCGGCGACCGAAGCCGAGCTCCTGGCGTACTGCCGCGAGCACCTGGCCGACTACAAGCGGCCGAAACAGATTCACATCACCGACGACCATCCCGCGCACCGCCACCGGCAAGATTCAGCGGGGCGTCGTGGCGAAGGCGTACAAGCACAAAGCGTCGTGAGAATCGTCATCGCCGGCGCCGGCGCGATCGGCGGCTACATCGGCGCGCGGCTCGCCAGAGCCGGGGCGGACGTCGTGCTGTTCGCCCGCGGGACCGCACCTTCAGGCGATGCAGGAGCGCGGGCTCGCGCGTCGTCAGCCCGGACGGCGATTTCGAGGTGAAGCCGGAGGTCACCGGCGATCTGAACGCGATCGGCCACGCCGACGTGATCGTTTCTCGGCGTCAAGGCGCACGGCCTGACGGCGCTCGCGCCGCAGCTGCGCCCGCTGCTTCGGCCCGGACACGGTCGTCGTCAGCACGCAGAACGGCATCCCGTGGTGGTATTTCCAGGGCTACGGCGGCGAGCTGGACGGGCTGCAGCCTCGAGCGCGTCGATCCCGGCGGCGCGATCGCCGCGGCCATCGAGCCGCGCCGCGTCGTCGGATCGCTGGCGTATTTCTCGACCGACATCGCCGAGCCGGGCGTCATCCATCACACCGAGGGCAATCGCATCAGCTTCGGCGAGCCGGACGGCACGCGACCGAGACGGACGCGGCGGATTGCCGAAGCGCTGATCGCGGCCGGCTTCCGCTGTCCGGTCACGACCAGGTTCCGGCACGAGATCTGGGTGAAGCTGCTCGGCAACGTCGCGTTCAACCCGATCAGCGCGCTGACCGGCGGCACGCTCGAGGAGCTGGCGCGTCATCCTGACGTGTCGACGGTCGTGCGCGAGCTGATGGCCGAGACCGAGGCGGTCGCCGGCGCGGCTCGGCATCGAGCTGCCGATCTCGATCGATCAGCGGATGGCCGGCGCCGAAAAGGTCGGCGCGCACAAGACGTCGATGCTGCAGGATTTCGAAGCCGGCCGGCCGATGGAGCTCGAAGCCATCGTCGGCGCCGTCGTCGAGCTGGGCGAGCGGCTCGGACGTCGCGATGCCCGCCGACGCGGACGGTGTACGCGTGCGCGAAGATGCTGGACGCGAAGGCCGTGCGAGATTTGAACAGAAGCGCCAAGCCGAAGCCGCACTAACTCGCCGTGTCGATACCTGATGCCGACCGATCCCAAAGCGCTCGCCCAGGAGCTGATGGCCGCGTACGCTGGGCCGTCAGCAGATCGCCGTGCCGCCGTCCGGCGCGCGGCGAGGGCTCGATCGTCGCGACCGCCTACGCCGTCGACGCGGAGCTCGCGCGGCTGCGCCGGGCGGCCGGCCGCACCGACGGTCGGCCGCAAGGTCGGCTTCGCCAACAAGGCGATGTGGCGCGTGCTCAAGCTCGACACGCTGGTCTGGGCGCAATATGACGACGACACCGTGCATGACGCGCGGGAGCGGCGTCGCGCGCGCTGCCGGTGGCGCGGATGTACTCGCCGAAGATCGAACCGGAAATCGTCTTCAAGCTGAAGCGCCCGCTCGGCGTCGGCGAGGCTCGAGCCGCCGGCCGTGCTCGACGCCGTCGAGTGGCTCGCGCTCGGGTTCGAGATCATCGACTGCGTGTTCCCGGACTGGAAGTTTCAGCCGGCCGATTTCGTCGCGTCGTTCGGGCTGCACGCCGCGCTGGTGGTCGGCGAGCCGCGGACCGTCGACGCGCGGCGACGATTCCGGCGCTCGTCGACGCAGTTGCCGCGGTTCAAGCTGCGGCTGACGAAGAACGGCGAGCTGGTGGAAGAGGGATCGGGGAAAGAACTCGCTGCGCAGCCCGGCGCTCTGCCTGGCGGAGCTCGCCGCGGGAATCGCGCGTCAGCCTGGCGCCGAGCCGCTCGCGCGCCGGCGAGCTCGTCAGCTCAGGCACGCTGACCGACTCGCATCCGATCGCGCGCTGGCGAAACCTGGCGCGCCGGAAGTCGAGGGACTCGACCTGCCTCGCGCTCGCCCTCCGGATCGTCGAAGTCTGAGCGCAGGTCCGGATTCAGCCGACCGTGACTGACGGTGCGTCAGGGACGATGTGGGACTCCAGGGATGCCGACAGACTGGGGGCGCTTCGGGGATCGCGGCGCCGTCGTGCCGCGGCTCCGATGCGCCGAAATGCACGCCGGTGCCGTCGCTCATCACCGCCTGGCCGTGGCCGAACGTGCCGGTCCGCGGCGGAATCGCCGTGACGTCGTGCCCGAGCGCCGCCAGCTCGTCCCTGACCGCCTCCGGCACCAGCGCTTCGACGTTGCACGTCGGCGCCGGCGAACGGTCAGCTTGGTGAAGCGGCCCGCCTCGAGCGCCTGCTGGATGTCGAACCCGTAGTCGACGATGTTCGCGACAAACTGCGCGTGCGCCTGGGCCTGGTTGAAGCCGCCCATGATGCCGAACCCGATGCGTGATGTCGCCCTTCTCCATGAAGGCCGGGATGATCGTGTGCAGCGGCCGCTTGCGCGGCGCGAGCGCGTTCGGGTGCGTCTCGTCGAGCGTGAAGAGCGCGCCGCGATTGTGCAGCGCGAAGCCGGTGCCCGGCGGCACGATCGCGCGTGCCGAAGCCCCTCGTAGATGCTCTGAATCAGCGAGACGATGTTGCCGTGGCGGTCGATGGCCGACAGGTAGATCGTGTCGCCGCCCGGCGAGTTGGTCAGGCCGTCGAACGACCGACGGCTCGACGCTCGCGCGGCGCGCGCCGGCGTCGATGAGCCGCGCGCGCGTCTCCGCGCGAGCGCCTTGTCGAGCATCGCCGCCACCGGCGCCTGCGCGAACCGCGGGATCGCCGACATACGCGCAGCATGTCGGCGTAGGCGAGCTTCTTCGCCTCGATCATCACGTGCAGCGCGCGGGCGCTGTGGAAGCCGTAGTCGGCCAGCGGGAACGCCTCCATCAGGTTGAGCATCATCAGCGCCGCGATGCCCTGCGTGTTCGGCGGCAGCTCGTACACGGTCCAGCCGCGATAGGTCGTCGAGATCGGCTCGACCCACTCCGGCTCGAACTCGCGCGAGATCGCGCGGCGGTCATCGTGCCGCCCTTCTCGCGCGAGATCGCCGAGGATGGCGTCGGCGGTCTGGCCTTCGTAGAAACCGGCCCGCCCGTGCGCCGCGATCAGGCGCAGCGAGGCGGCGAGGTCGGGATTCCTGAACATCTCGCCGGCGCGCGGCGCGCGGCCGCCGGGAGGTAGGTCGTGCTGGCGCCAGGCTCGGACTGCGAGCTTCGCCGTCGAGCGCGGCCCAGTGCGTCGGCGATGACGTCCGACACCGGGAAGCCCTTCGTCCGGCGTAGAAGATCGCCGCGCGCCAGCAGGTCCGGCCATCGGCAGCGTGCCGAGCTGCGCGCGCAGCGCGTCCCACCCGGCGACGGCGCCGGGCACGGTCACCGTGTGGATGCCGCTCTGGCGGCATCTCGGTCGAGGCCCTGCGATTTCGAGCAGCGCCGGCGTCAGCCCGCGCGGCGCCCACCCGCTGGCGTTGAGGCCGTGCAGCGTGCCGGTCCTCGCCTCGTAGACGATCGCGAACAGGTCGCCGCCGATGCCGTTCGACTGCGGCTCGACCAGGCCCATGACGGCGTTGGTCGCGATCGCGGCGTCGACGGCGTTGCCGCCGCGCTCGAGCACCTGCACGCCCGCCCGCGCCGCCAGCGGCTGGCTGGCGGCGACGATGCCGTCATCTGGTCGCGACCACGCGATCGACCGACGACGACGCTCATGCGGTGATCCTCACATTTCCACCATCCAGCGACGTAGTGTCCGTCTTGAGCGGACCGTAGAACGCACGACGTTTGAACGCAGAGACCGCAGAGCTACGCAGAGACAACGAAACGATCTGCTGTTCTTCTTTTTCGTGTCTTTCGTGTTTTCGCGGCTGCATCGCGGCCTCTCATTGTGGTCAAATGTGCTGATGTCCGGCCGTCACTTTCTCCAGATCCCCGGGCCGACCAACGTGCCGGACCGGATTCTGCGCGCCATCGCGCAGCCGACCATCGATCACCGCGGCCCGGCGTTCGCGCGGCTCGGGCGCGAGGTGCTCGACGGCACTGCAGCGGGTGTTCCAGACCGACGGGCGCCGTCGTGATCTATCCCTCGTCCGGCACCGGCGCCTGGGAAGCGGCGCTCGTCAACACGCTGTCGCCCGGCGACAAGGTGCTGATGTTCGAGACCGGCCACTTCGCCGTGCTGTGGCGCGACATGGCGCTGCGGCTCGGCCTGCAGGTCGACTTCGTGCCCGGCGACTGGCGCCACGGCGTCGATCCGGCGATCGTCGAGCAGCAGCTCGCCGAGGATCGCGGCCGCGCCATCAAGGCCGTGGCGGTCGTGCACAACGAGACCTCGACCGGCGTCACCACGCGAATCCCCGACGGTCAGCGCGGGCGATGGACGCGGCGCGCCATCCGGCGCTGCTCCTGGTCGACGCCGATCTCGTCGCTCGGGTCGATCGACTATCGCCACGACGAATGGGGCGCGGACGTCACCGTCAGCAGCTCGCAGAAGGGCATGATGCTGCCGCCCGGCCTCGGCTTCAACGCGATCAGCGCCAAGGCGCTCGCGGCGTCCTCGTCGGCCGCGTCTGCCGCGCGTCGTACTGGGACTGGGCGCCGATGATCGAGAACAACGCGGACGGGTTCTTCACGACGACGCCGGCGACCAATCTGCTGTACGGGCTGCGCGAGGCGGTTGCGATGCTGATGGACGAAGGGCTGGCCAACGTGTTCGCCCGGCACTCAGCGGTTCGGCGAAGCGACGCGCCGCGCCGTCGCCGGCGTGGGGGCTCGAGGTCCTGTGCGCGAATCCGGAGGAATACAGTCCTGCGCTGACCGCGGTCGTGATGCCGGCCGGCCACGACGCGGACGCGCTTGCGGCAAGACCGTGCTCGAGCGGTTCGACATGTCGCTCGGCGCCGGCCTCGGCAAGCTGAAGGGCAAGGTCTTCCGCATCGGCCACCTCGGCGACTTCAACGACCTGATGCTCGCGGGCACACTGGCGGCGTCGAGATGGGCCTGGCCGCCGCCGGCGTCCCGTCCACGCGCGCGGCGGCGCGTCACCGCAGCGCTCGACCATCTCGCACTGGGAATCTGGTAATCGGGTAATCGATTGGGCAGATTGCCGAGCCCGATCAATTTCCAATCAATTACCCGAATTACCCGATTACCCGATTACGTCGATTTTACTGCTCATGCCATCCGACATCTGTCAGTTGAGCGCCGTCGAGATGGCGCGCCTGATCCGCGCGAAGGAACTCTCGGCGCGCGAGTGCGTCGACGGCGCACCTCGACGCAGATCGAGCGCGTCAACCCGAAGGTCAACGCGATCGTCACGCTCGTCGCCGAGCAGGCGATGGCCGACGCGCGCGCCGCCGACGAGGCGCTGGCGCGCGGCGAGGCGGTCGGGCCGCTGCACGGTCTGCCGATCGCGCACAAGGATCTGCAGCCGACCAGCGGGCATCCGCACGACGTTCGGGTCGCCGACTCTACAGCGGACTTCGTGCCGACGGACGACTCGCTGCTCGTCGAGCGCGTCCGGCGCCGCCGGCGCGATCACGATCGGCAAGACGAACACGCCGGAGTTCGGCGCCGGCTCGCAGACGTTCAACCCGGTGTTCGGCGCGACGCTGAATCCCGTACGACCTGACCAAGACCTGCGGCGGCAGCAGCGGCGGCGCCGCGGTCGCGCTGGCGTGCGGCATGCTGCCGATCGCCGACGGCAGCGACATGGGCGGCTCGCTCCGCAATCCCGCCAGCTTCTGCAACGTCGTCGGCCTCGCGGCCGTCGCCGGGCCGCGTGCCGATCTGGCCGGCGCGGCGGCGTGGTCGCCGCTGAGCGTCGACGGTCCGATGGCGCGCAGCGTCGCGGATGTGGCGCTGCTGCTGAGCGCGATGGCCGGTCCGGATCCGCGGTCGCCGATCGCGCTCGGCGAGTCCGGCAGCCGGTTCGCCGGCGCCGCTCGGCCGCGACTTCAGCGGCGTGCGCGATCGCCTGGTGGACGCGATCTCGGCGGCGCTGCCGGTCGATCGCCGCGTCAGCGCGGCGTCGTCGAACGCGCAGCGCGCGGTCTTCGAGTCGCTCGGCTGCATCGTCGAAGAGGCCGAGCCGGATTTCACCGACGTCGACGAGGTGTTCAAGACGCTGCGCGCGATGGCGTTCTCACCGGCGTCGCCGATCGTCGTCGGGCCGCACCGCGATCAGGTCGAAGGACACGATTCTCTGGGAGATCGAGCGCGGCGAGCGCCTGACGGCCAGCGAGATCGCGCGGGCGGAGACGACAGCGCACGCGAGCTGTATCACCGCATGCGCGCAGTTCATGGAGCGCTACGAGTTCTTCGTGCTGCCGGTCGTGCAGGTCCCGCCGTTCGACGTCGAGCCAGCCCTACGTCACCGAGATCGACGGCGTGGCGATGGACACCTACATCGACTGGATGAAGTCGTGCTACTTCATCTCGATCGTCGGCAATCCCGCCATCTCGGTGCCGTGCGGGTTCACGCCCGAGGGACTGCCGGTCGGCCTGCAGATCGTCGGCGCGCCACCAGGACGATTGGGGACTGCTGCAGATGGCGCACGCCTTCGAGCAGGCCGATCGCTCCGAAATCCGATGTAGCGCGAAGGCTTTAGCCGAGCGGATCAGCGCACGACACATCACCGAGAAGATCTTCGCGTCACGCTGCGATCACTGTCCACGAATTTTGTGCCACAGAGGCACAGAGCCGCAGAGTTCGAGCGCCGCGCGGATGGCAGACGACGCGCCGCATGTCGGCCGGCGGAGCCAGCCACGATCGACCCGCGCACGAAGAGCGGCAGGAACGCAAGCGACACGGCTGCCGTGCTTGTGTTCCTGCCGATCTTCATGCGCGGTGCCGCCACCGTCGGCGGCGTGCGGCGCGTCGCAGCCCCGTGTCTCCGTGTCTCAGTGGCCCGTACTCTTTTCGTGTCTTTCGTGTTTGCGTTTTCGATGTTGTTCGTGAAGATCGTGAGGGTCGTGAGAAATGTCAGCGTCGTCACCGCGCCGCGCCGGATCGGCGGAGCGCGGCGATCTCGTCGCTGCTGAACCCCGCCTCGCGCAGCACCTGTCGGTGTGCTCGCCGAGCCGCGGCGCCGCGGCGTGACACGTCGGGCGGCGTCGCGCTCATCTTGATGTGGCGAGCCCGAGCGTCTTGATCCGTCCGAGCGTCGGATGCTCGGTCTCGACGCACCATCTCGCGCGCGCGACGACCTGCGGATCGCGCGAACACCTGCGCGTAGTCGTTGATCGGCCCGCACGGGATGTCGTTGGCGTCGAACAGCGCGAGCCAGTGGCTGCGCGGCTGCCGCGGCCGGTGACCGCTTCGATGCGATCGGTGAGCGCCTGCCGGTGCCGCACGCGGCTGGCGTCCGTCGGCGAACTCGGGCTGCTGCGCTCCACTCCGGGTGGCCGAGCACGTCACACAGCCGCCGGAACAGGCGCTCGTTGGCCGCGCCGAGCGTGATGTAGCCGTCGGCGCAGCGGATCGCCTGATACGGCGCGATCATCCGGTGCGCCGGAGCCGAGCGCCTGCGGGCATCGCCGAGCCCGGCGAAATACTCGGTCGCCTCCCACACCGACAGCGCCACGCCGGCGTCGACGAGCGAGGTGTCGACGTGCTGCCCGGCGCCGGCTGCGATGACGCGATGCTCGACGGCCGGCGAGGATGCCGACCAGCGCGAACAGCCCGGCGCTCAGGTCGGTCAGCGGCACGCCGGCCTTCACCGGCGGCCGGCCGGGCTCGCCGGTGATCGACATGATGCCGGACACGCCCTGCGCGATCAGGATCGAATCCGCCCTTGCGCGCGGTCGGACCGGTCTGGCCGTAGCCGGAGATCGACGCGTAGATCAGGCGAGGATTCAGCGCCGACAGCGCCGGCGTAGTCGAGGCCGAGCGCCGTCCATCACGCCCGGCCGATAGTTCTCGATTAGGATGTCTGTCGAGCGCGCCAGCCGGATGAAGCGCGTCGCGTCCCTCGAGCAATACGTAACTGAACGAAGTACAA
>ERZ1370068.2381-contig-1534_pt1 | contig 15451 bp, 19 predicted proteins | sample MGYA00561227_ERZ1370068 | MGnify/ENA primary metagenome ERZ1370068 (study PRJEB38410, sample SAMEA6850437) | metagenome | study: Metagenomic assessment of the ecological functions of the soil: analysis of the soil microbiota associated with the...
CACGAGTGCGGCCACGAGGAACGGCAGGTAGGTGAGCGAGGGCGCGCCCTTCGGCTGGCGCGAGTTCAGGTACTGGCGCAGCGACTCGAGTTCGGTGACGTCCACTTCCTCGACGTAGGCGAAGTGCGGGATGTTGCGCTTGGCCGCGCTCATGCGCTCCGGCGATCACGCGGCGCACGCCGATGATCTTGATCTCCTCGACGCCGTTCCTCGCCGCGATGATCGCGGGCTTCGCGCGGCGCCGCTGCCCTTCCCCGCGATCACGGATTCGAGGTCGAGCGCGGAAATGCGCCCGCCCGGCCCTGAGCCGGCGACGCTCGCGAGATCGACGCCCGCGACATGCGCCTTGCGTCGCGTCGCCGGCGAGGCCATCACGCGCGTCGACGCTGCTGGCCCAGCTGGCGCCACGGCCGCCGGTGCCGCCTGCGGCTTCGCGGCGGGCGGCGTCGCGGCACGGTGCCGCTGCCGGCTTCGCCGCGCTCGCGGGCTCCGCGGGCGCGGCGCCCGAGGTGTCGAATGCGATGAGTTCGGCGCCGACCGCGACCATGTCGCCAGGCTGCCCGGTGAGGGAAACGACGCGCCCGCTGACGGGCGCCGGAATCTCGACCGCCGCCTTGTCGGTCATGACCTCGGCGATGATCTGGTCTTCCGTGACCGTGTCGCCGACCTTGACCTTCCACTCGACGACTTCGGCCGAGACCGTGCCTTCGCCGAGGTCCGGCATCTTGAAAACGTAGCGGCTCATGCAGGCCTCCATGACGGCCTTGAGGGCTTTGGTGACGCGCGCCTGGCCGGGAAAGTATTCCCATTCGAAGGCGTGCGGATACGGCGTGTCCCAGCCCGCGACGCGCAGGATCGGCGCTCGCAGGTTCCAGAAGCAGTTTTCCTGCACGGTCGCGAGAGCTCGGCGCCGAAGCCCGCGAAGCGCGTCGCCTCGTGCGACGACGACGCAGCGTCCGGTCCTCGCAACCGAGTTGCAGATCGTGTCGGTGTCGAGCGGCACCATCGTTCGCACGTCGATGATCTCCGCGTCGAGGCCGAGCGCCGCGGGCCGCGGCCTCGCTGCACGTGCACCATGGTGCCATAGGTGACGATCGTGAGGTCGCTTCCTGCGCGCACGATTTCGGCCTTGCCGATCGGGACGGTGAAGTGGCCGTCCGGAACCTCGCCTTTCGGATGCGTGGCTCCACGGCACGGCGCGGCTTGTTCGGATCGCCGTCGAAGGGGCCGTTGTAGAGGCGCTTCGGCTCGAAGTAGATGACCGGGTCGTCGTCCTCGATCGCGGCGATCAGGAAGCCCTTCGCGTCGTAGGGTTCGACGGCATCACGACCTTGATGCCGCGACGTGCGCGAAGAGCGCCTCGGGACTTTGCGAATGGGTCTGGCCGCCGCGGATGCCGCCGCCGCAGGGCGTGCGCACCGTGACCGGCGCGGAGAATTCGCCGGCGCTGCGGTAGCGGATGCGCGCCAGCTCGCTCACGATCTGGTCGTAGCCGGGTAGATGTAGTCGGCGAACTGGATCTCGGCGACGGGCCGCAGGCCGTTGACGCGCCATGCCGATCGCGGCGCGCGATGATGCCGCCTTCCGCGATCGGCGTGTCGATCACGCGGCTGCTCGCCGTACTTGCGCTGCAGGCCGTCGGTGCACGCGGAACACGCCGCCGAAGTAGCCGATGTCCTCGCCGAGCACGACGACGATCGGGTCGCTGGCCGAGCATTGATGTCCATGGCCGAGTTCAGCGCCTGGATCATGTTCATCTGGGCCATGGCGCTACTTGCCCGCCATTTCGTCGCGCACTTTCAGCTGCTCGCGCTGCTGCTGCAGGTGCTCGCGGCATTTCCTTGAAGACGTCGTCGAACATGAGGCCGCGATCGAGCCGTCGGCGCCTCGGTCAGCGTGCCGTAGCGTCACGGCCTCCTTCCACGACACTCGCGATGTGCGCTCGAGCTTCGGCTGCGATGCGCGCGCTGGCGCTCCTCCGGACCACTCGCCGAGTCGCGATCAGGTGATTCTTCAGCCGCTCCACCGGATCGCCCAGCGGCCATTTCTCGTAGTCGTCCTTCGGGCCGGTAGCGCGACGGGTCGTCGCTCGGTCGAGTGCGCCGCGCGCGCGATAGCGTGACGAGTTCGATCAGCGTCGGCCCGGCGCCGTGACGCGCGCGCTCGGCCGCCCACTCGTGACCGCGTGCACCGCGAGAAAGTCGTTGCCGTCGACGCGAATGCCGCGAATGCCGTAGCCCGGCCGCGCGCCGCGAACGTCTGGCGCTCGCCGCCGGCGAATGCCCTGGAACGTCGAGATCGCCCACTGGTTGTTGACGACGTTCAGAGGATGACCGGCGCCTGTACACCGACGGCGAACGTCAGCGGCGTGATGGAAGTCGGCTTCCGCGCTGGAGCCTTCGCCGATCCAGCTCGCCGCGATGTGCGTCTTCGCCCTTGATCGCCGCCGCCATCGCCCAGCCGACGGCCTGCGGGAACTGCGTCGTCGAGGTTGCCGCGAGATCGAGAAGATGTTGCCGTCGCGCCAGTGGTACATCGACCGGGCAGCTGGCGGCCCTTGCACATGTCGCGCGTGTTCGAGAGCATCTGGCACATGAGGTCGAGCAGGCGGCGGCCGCGCGACGATGTAGCAGGCCCTGGTTGCGGTACGACGGGAACAGCATGTCGCTGACGGTCGCAGCGCCATCGCCATTGCGCGACCGACACGGCTTCCTTCGCCGAGTGCACTTCATGTAGAAGGAGATCTTTCCCTGGCGCTGGATGCGCTGCATGCGGTCGTCGAAGACGCGCGTCATCAGCATGTGGCGCAGCGCCGACCTGCAGTTCGGCGGCGTCGAGGTGCGGATTCCACGGACCCGACCGCGCGTGTGCTGCTCGTCGAGCACGCGCACGAGTCCTTCGGACGAGGTCGCGGATCTCGCTGACAGGCGCGCCGGCGTCGGGACGCGCGAGCTTGCCCGCGGGCGAGAGCTTGAGGATAGCTGAAATCGGGCGCATCGCCCGGACGCGCGGGCGTCTGGGGCACGTGCAGTCGTGACTCGGCGACCATCGGGTCCCTCGCGGCGAGCGGGCCAGATTTAAGCGTCAATCGTACGCGCCAGGGGCGAATCACGGAGAATTCTTGTACTGTCCTGCAAAATAGTGGAATAATCATTGCGTTAACTTCCATATTTCGAAAGGAATATTCCAATGTCGATCGACGCGGTGGACCGGCGAATCCTGGACGAGCTGCAGCGGGACGGGGCCCAGTCGGCCGCCGACGTCGCGACCAAGCTCGGCCTGTTCAACACGACCTGCTGGCGCCGCATCCAGCAGCTCGAACAGGACGCCGTGATCAGGAAACGGGTCGCCCTGCCTCGACCGCAAGGCGCTGGGACTCGACGTGATGGTCTACGTGCACGTGCGGCTTTCGAGCCAGGGGCGCGACGCGCTCGCGCAGTTCGAGCGCGCAGATCCGCGACCGGCCGGAAGTGCTCGACTGCTGCACGCTGACGGGCGAATGGGACTTCTGCCTTCGCATCGTCACGCACGACATGAAGGAATACGAGTCCGTTCTTCCTCGACCACCTGTCGAAGATCCCGAACGTGCAGTCGGTGAACTCCTCGATCGTCGTCACGGTGATCAAGGAATCGACGGTGTTGCCGCTGGCCCGGGGCTGAAGCGCGTCAATCGTTGTCGTCTTTCGTCGCAGCTCTCGTCCTCGGTCTCGTTGGCGAGCTGGTGCAGCTCCGCCGAGTGCCTGCGGACGAAGTCGACGTTCGCCGTGTTGACGCCATCCGGCAGCTTGCCGCCGGGCTTCTGCATCAGGTACGAGGCGCATGCCGTTCTGCGAGCGAGGGCGTAGGCCAGCACGACGTACTCGCGGCTGCTCAACCCGGCCGCCTGAATTGCGGCCTTGGCCCCCGGCACCGCGTCGATGCGCGCCACGGACGAGGCGATCGTGTCCTGCGCATCGTCGTCATCGTCGTCCACGCAGTTCTCGAACTTGACTGTCGCGCAGCTTGTGGCGTCGCATTCACGTACTTGGCGAAGGCACGCATCCGTCAGCGTGTAGGCCCGGACCTCGCGCGTGTCGGGGTCGGGAAGCATTTTCGCTTGCACGACCGGCGCAAACGCGATGAGCGCCAGGGCCATCGTGCACAGGAGCGTGTTCATCTTTTTCATTTCGGGGTCACCTGAGCCCGGACCGGCCGGGCCGTGACATTCTACGCCCGCATCGGCGTAAAATGCCGCCGGCCGCAATGACGAACCGAATCTTCAAGCCGCTGTTCGAGATCCCTGATCGCCGGAACGGGCATCAGGATCGGCGGCGACCGTCCGTGGGATATCCAGGTCCACCGCGACCGGCTCTACCGCCGGGCGCGCTGCGCGGTTCGCTCGGCATCGGCGAGTCCTACCTCGACGGCGACTGGGACTGCGCGGCGCTCGATGAGCTGTTCCGGCGTGTGCTTTCCTCGAATGCACAGCAGCGGCCGCTGGTGCGCGCCGGTGCCGCCCTGAAGTCGATCCAGGCCCGGCTGACGAACCTCCAGACGCGGCACCGCTCGCGCGCCGTCGCCGAGGAGCACTACGACATCGACCACCGGATGTACGCGCTCTTCCTCGGCCCCTGGAACCAGTACACCTGCTGCTTCTTCGACGGGACGACCGACCTCGAGGCGTGCCGAAGTCATCAAGCTCGAGATGATCTGCGACAAGCTCGAGCTGAAGGCCGGCGACCGTCTGCTCGACATCGGCTGCGGCTGGGGCGGCTTCGCGAAATATGCGGCCTCGACCCGCGGCTGCGAGGTGACGGGCATCAGCCTGTCCGACGAGCAGATTCGATTTGCGACCGACTACACGCGCGGGCTTCCGGTCACGATCCGCAAGCTCGACTACCGCGACCTGCCGGACTCAGGGCTCCCGCCATTCGACAAGGTCTCGATCATCGGCATGATCGAGCACGTCGGCTACAAGAACTACGCCGGGCTCATGGACGTCGTGCACCAGATGATGAAGCCCGACGGCCTCTTTCCTGCTGCACACGATCGGCAACTGCGAGAAGACGACGGTCGTCGATCCCTGGATCGAGAAGTACATCTTCAGCGAACTCGATGGTGCCGGCGATGAGCCAGCTTGCGGAGCGCGGCCGAAGGGAAGTTCGTGGTCGAGGACTGGGAGAACTACGGGCACCACTACTCGACGACGCTCCAGGCCTGGCACGACCGCTTCAACGCGAACTGGGACCGCATCCGCTCGCTCAAGACAGCGCGGCCGTTCGACGAGCGCTTCCGGCGCATGTGGAACTACTACCTGATGTCCTGCAAGGCCGCGTTCGACGTCGAACTGCTGCACCTGTGGCAGCTCGTGATGACGCGGCGCAATCTCCGGCCGCGGCGTCTACCGCCCGCGTGATGCGCGGATCCTGCCGGCAGGAGCCAGCCGACCGCGGCGCAGCCGGCGCCAAAGAAGGCGCTGGACGCCGCCTGATCCGGTTCAGTCCGTGAACTCGAGCTCGCGGATCTGCCCGCGGCCGTAGTCGATCACGAACAGCTCACCGTCCAGGTCTTCCGCGAGACGGTGAAATCTGGAGCGCCCCTGCGCCTCGGGCGGCGTGCAGCCCTGCTCCACGAGCTGCTCGACGCTGAAGCCGCCGGAGCCGTTCGGCGCGAGCGAGGCGATCATGCCGCCGAAATCGCCGAACACGTAGCGACCCGAGATCCGCGTGGCTTGTGCGCCGCGGTACACGTAGCCGCCGGTGATCGGAGAAGCCGAGGCTGCGCCCGTACTCCGCGACCGGATCCGTGAGCCCTGCGGTTGCGCAGCCGCTCATGGGCTAGAAGCAGTGCGCGCCCTCGCGCGAATCCCAGCCGTAGTTGCCGTTGCGGCTCGACGAGGTCGATCTCCTCGAAGCTGTTCTGGCCGACGTCGCCGACCCACAGGTCGCCCGACTGGCTGTCATCAAGCTCCAGCGCCAGGGATTGCGGAAGCCGAGCGCGTAGACCTCCGGGACAGATTCTGGATGCCCGTGCCGTCGACGTTGCAGAGCGGGTTTGCGGAGAACGGATTGCCATTCACGCCGCCCGGGATGCCGTGAGGGCGCGCCGCCCGGGCGCGAGTCGACGTCGATGCGCAGCATCTTGCCGAGCAGCGCGCGCAGGTTCTGGGCGTTGCCGTTCGGGTCGCCGGCACCGCCGCCGTCGCCGAGCCCGAGGTAGAGGAACCCGTCCGGACCGAAGGCGAGGTTACCGCCATTGTGGTTGGCAGCCGGCTTCACGACCGTCAGCAGGTCGCGCTCGGACGCGGGCTCGAGCGTCTGCCCGCCGTCCATGCTCGTGAACTCCGCGGTGACGGAGCGGATCTGCCCGCCGACCGAGCTCGCTGAAATTGAGGTAGACGCGCCCGTTCGTCGCGAAGTCCGGGTGAAAGGCCATCCCCAGGAGCCCTGCCTCGCCGTTCATGTGCACGCGCGCGCGCAGGTCCACGAAGTCCGTTGCCGTCGTGGCAGCCGCGTCGTTCGCGAATGTGAGGATCCTGCCGCCCTGCTCGACCACGAACCAGCGTGAGCCGTCGTTCGGCGCCTGCTTCATTGCGACCGGCGATGCGAACGACGAGGCTCGGGAATGCGCGCGGCGTCGAAATGCCGGTGCTGCAGTCAGGCGGGTCCGGATTCGGAGGTGGCATGCCGCCGCCATCGCCTCCACCGCAGGCGAGGAGCGCGATCGAACAACCGGCCGGCCAGAGGATGCGTCGCTTCATGGCAGCTCCCTTGCGTGTAGCGCCCTTCAGAGGACCGCTCAAACGGCTCGAAGTTTCGCCGCGGCAGCCTCCAGGGTTGCATCGTGCTTGGCAAAGCAGAAACGCACCAGCCGTGCCGCCGGCGTTTCGTCGCAGAAGGGCGACAGCGGGATGGCCGCAACCCCGTGCCGGCGCGTCAGCTCCTCGCAGAATGGGGCGTCGGGCAGATCCGAGATCGCCGAATAATCGGCGAGCTGGAAATATGTTCCATGGACCGGCCGAAGCCGGAAGCGCGAGCCCTCGAGCAGGGCCGCGAAGCGATCGCGCCGTGCCTGGTAGAACGGGCCCTGCTCGTCCGCGAATCCCGGCGCCTCGCGCATGAAATCCGCGATCGCGTACTGCACCGGCGTCGAGACCGCGAAAGTCAGGAACTGGTGCACCTTGCGGAACTCCGCCGTGAGCGGCGGCGCGGCCACGCAATAGCCGACCTTCCACCCGGTCGCGTTGTAGGTCTTGCCGAACGAGAAGACCGCGAACGCCCGATCGCGCAGGCGCGCATTGCCGAGGACGCCCGCGTGGCGGCGTCCGTCGTAGACGAGCGCCTCGTAGACTTCGTCCGACAGTACACAGGCATCCGTGCCGTCGAGCAGGTCTGCGATCCGCTCCCAGTCCGCGGCGCCCAGGACGGCGCCCGCCGGGTTGAGCGGCGTGTTGACGATCAGCATGCGCGTGCGCGGGTTGATGGCCGCGGCGAGGCGCTCGTAATCGATGCCGAAATCGGCGACCGAGAGCGGCACGTGCACGACGCGCGCGCCGGCGAGCTCCGCGGCGGGTCCGTAGGAGTCGTAGCTCGGGTCGAGCACGATCACTTCCTCGCCCGCGCGCGCGACGGCGTGGATCGCGGCGAACAGGGCCTCGGTCCCGCCCGCCGTCACCGTGATCTCATTGCGCCGGATCGACGCGCCAGCCGTGGCGGCGCGCCGCAGACTCTGCGATCGCCTCGCAGAGTGCGGGCAGAGCCCGCCATGGCCGCGTACTGGTTGTGGCCGCGGGCCAGGTGCTCCGCGACGAGTTCGCGCAGCCGCGCCGGGCGGGTCGAAGTCCGGAAAGCCCTGGCCCAGGTTGATCGCACCCGCCTCGGCGGCGAGCCGCGACATCACCGTGAAGATCGTCGTGCCGACGCCGGGAAGCTTGGAGGCCGGCATCACTCGTTGGCCGCGATCGCCCGCTGCACGTCCAGCTCGCGCCGCTTCTGCATGCGCTGCGAGTAGAAGCCGAATGCCGCGGTCCCGATCGCGACGATGAGGACGAGGATCGTCGCGAGTGCGTTGATGTCCGGGCTGACGCCGAGGCGCACCTTCGAGAAGATCACGATCGGCAGCGTGCTCGAGCCCGGGCCCGGTGACGAAGCTCGTGATCACGAGGTCGTCCCAGCGACAGCGTGAACGCGAGCAGCCAGCCGGCCAGGATCGCGGGAATGATGATCGGCAGCGTGATCAGGAAGAACACCTTCGCCGGCCGCGCGCCGAGGTCCATCGCGGCCTCCTCGAGCGACTCGTCGAGCGTCGCGAGCCGCGACTGCACGATGACCGTGACGTAGGCCATCGAGAAGGTCATGTGCGCGATCGTGATCGTCGTGATGCCGCGGCCCTCCGGCCAGCCGATGAGCTGCTCCATCGCGACGAACAGCAGGAGCAGCGACAGGCCCGTGATCACTTCGGGCATCACGAGCGGCGCCGGTCGCGAGCACCGACAGCAGCGTGCGCGCCCCGGAAGTGCCCGAAGCGCGCGAGGCGCGAGGCCGGTGAGCGTGCCGAGGATCGTCGCGCCGGTCGCATTCATGGCCGCGATCTTGAACGACAGCCAGGCCGCGCCGAGGATCTGCTCGTTCCGGAACAGCTCGCCGTACCACTTCGTCGAGAATCCCGCCCACACCGTGACGAGCCGCGACTCGTTGAACGAGAAGACGATCATCGAGACGATCGGCAGCGTACAGGAACAGGAATCCCGCGACCATCATCGTCGTGACGGAATCGCGAGCGGCGGCCGTTCACGCGGTGGCCTCCGCATCTGCTGACCCTGCGAGCGCTGGTAGCAGCATGATCGGAACGACCAGCACACAGCAGCATCGCGATCGCGACCGCGCTCGCGACCGGCCAGTCGCGGTTATTGAAGAACTCCGTCCCACAGCACGCGTGCCGATCATCAGCGCGTCCGGGCCCGCCGAGCAGCGCCGGGATCACGAATTCGCCGACCGCCGGGATGAAGACCAGCATGCGAGCCGGCGATGATGCCGGCCTCGGTGAGCGGCACGCGTGATCCGGAAGAACGCCTTGACCGGCCGGCAGCCGAGGTCGGCGGCCGCCTCGAGCAGCGACTGGTCGAGCTTCTCGAGCGCTCGTGTAGAGCGGCAGGACCATGAACGGCAGGTACGAGTAGACGATGCCGATGTACATCGCGAAGTTCGTCTGCAGCATCACGATCGGCTCGTCGATGATGCCGAGCGACATCAGGACGTTGTTGATGACGCCGTTGTTCTTGAGGATGCCGATCCACGCATAGACGCGCAGCAGGAACGAGGTCCAGAACGGCAGCATCACGAGCAGCAGCAGCAGGTTCCGCCAGGCCGGCTGGCTGCGCGCGATGCCGTAGGCCATCGGGTAGCCGATCAGGAGGCAGAAGACGGTCGAAATGCCGGCCGTCGGGATCGAGTTCAGGAAGGACTTCCAGTACAGCGAGTCCTTGAAGAGGAACGCGTAGTTCTCGAAGTTGATCCGAGGCTGACGACGTGATCCGCAATCCAGGTGAAGAGCGGCTCGTAGGGCGGCATCGCGAGCCGGATCTCGGACACCGAGATCTTGAGCACGATCAGGAACGGGACCAGGAAGAAGAGCAGCAGCCAGAGGTAGGGCACGCCCGAGACGAGCGTGCGGCCCGAGTAGCCGCGAACGCGCAGTCCCTGCGCGGCCCCAGCGCCGGGGTCCGTGCGCGCGCAGCCAGCGCGAAGCCTCGCGCAGCCGGAATGGCGCGGGACGCGTCGCCGGCGACAGCGAGCGGTTCACTGCGGTGACCACCACCGGGCTCGAGGAATCCCAGGAGAGCCAGACCTTGTCGTCCCAGCGGAAGCGGCCGCCCATGCCCTGGCGCAGCGTATTCGGCTGCGTCACGCGCATCTGCCGGCCGCTCGCGAGCTTCACGAGGTAGATGGACTGGTCGCCGCGTGTACGCGACTTCCGACACCACGCCCTCGACGCGGTTGTCGCCGTCGCCTTCCGGCCGGTCGCGCGAGACCACGATCTTCTCGGGCCGGAGCGCGACCCACACCGTCGCGTCGGGCGCGGCGCTGACGCCATGGCCGACGTGAAATCGTGCCGCCGAGTTCGTCCGACGTGACGCGCACGTAGTCCGGCTCGTCCTCGATCAATCGCCCCTCGAACATGTTGACCGAGCCGATGAAGTCCGCCACGAAGCGCGAACTCGGGTATTCGTAGATGTCGCTCGGCGTCCCGATCTGCACGATCTCGCCGTGGTTCATGACGCCGATGCGGGTCGCACAGCGTCATCGCCTCTTCCTGGTCGTGTGTGACGACCACGAAGGTCACGCCGAGCGTCTCCTGGATGTTCAGGAGCTCGAACTGCGTGTGCTCGCGCAGCTTCTTGTCGAGGGCCGCAAGCGGCTCGTCGAGCAGCAGCAGCTTCGGCCGCTTGACCAGGCGCGCGCGCGAGCGCGACGCGCTGGCGCTGGCCGCCCGAGAGCTGGTGCGGCTTGCGCTTGACCAGCTGCGCCATGCGCACGAGCTTCGAGGATGTCCGCGACGCGGTCGTCGATCTCCGCCGGCGTCACCTTGTCCTGCTTGAGGCCGAACGCGACGTTGTTCTGCACCGACATGTGCGGGAAGAGCGCGTAGGACTGGAACATCATGTTGACCGGCCGCTCGTAGGGCGGCATGTCGGTCACGTCCACGCCGTCGATGCAGATCCGGCCGCTCGGTCGGCGTCTCGAAGCCCGCCATCATGCGCAGCAGCGTCGTCTTGCCGCGAGCCCGAGCCGCCGAGCAGGCAGAAGATCTCGCCGCGGTAGATGTTGAGCGAGACGTCGTCCACGGCGACGAAGTCGCCGAACTTCTTGGTCAGTTTCTCGAGCCGGACATAGGGCTGTGCGCCCGGCTCTTTCAGGGCTCGTTCTTCTGTTCGGGTCGTGTGTTCGCCATGATCCCCCTGTCCCGGGAGTCTACTGGCCCGTCTTGACGCGCGTCCATGCGCGGTTCTGTTCCCGGCTGAATTCGGGCGAATGCGCGATCGCCGAGAAGAGTCGCTTCGCGGACCTCTTCGGGCGGATACACCAACGGGTTGTCTTTGAGATCGGCGTTCACGAACGGCAGCGAAGGCGGCGTTGCCGTTGGCATATCCGATTTCGTTGCTCACGCCGGCAATCACCTTCGGATCCATCAGGTAGTTGAGGAACACCTGGGCATTGCCGGGATGCGGCGCATCCGCCGGAATCGCGACGATGTCAAACCGAGATGTCCGCGCCCTCGCGCGGGATTGCATAGTCCACTTGCACGGGCGTTGCCGCAGCCGCACCGCCGGGATCGCGCCTGGTAGATGAGCCCGCTCCAGCTGAGCGACACGCAGATCTCGCCGCTCGCGAGGTCGTTCACGTGCTGGGAGGAACTGAAATAGCGGACGTAGGGGCGCACCTTCATCAGGAGCGCCTCCGCTTCGGCAAGGTCCTCCGGCTTTTCGCTGTTCGGGTCATGGCCCTGGAAGATCCGCACGGAATCGAAGACGTCTTCCGGGGCATCGAGCATCGTGATGCCGCACTTCGCGAGCTTGGCCGCGACCTTGGGATCAAACAGCGCGCTCCAGCTGTCGATCCGGTCGGTGCCGAGCGCCTTCTTGACCATCGTGGGGTTGTAGCCGATCCCCGTCGTGCCCCACATGTAGTTGATCAGGTATTCGTTGCCCGGATCGCTCACGGCAACGCGCCGCATGATGTCCGCGTCCATGTTCGACAGGTTCGGCAGCTTCGACTTGTCGAGTTTCCGGAAGACGCCGGCCTTGATCATGCGCTCCGCGAAAGTCTGCGTCGGGACGACGATGTCGTAGTCCGTGTGTCCGGTCAGGAGCTTGGTTTCGAGGATCTCGTTCGAATCGTAGGTGTCGTACGTGACCTTGATGCCGGTCTTCGCCTCGAAGTCCGCGATCGTGTCCTTGCCGATGTAGTCGGCCCAGTTGAAGACGTTGAGGACCTTCGCTTCGGCCCGGCCGGCGTCAGCCGTCTTTTCTTCCGCCTTGCCGCCACAGGCCGCCAGCGCGGCGATGGCCGCGAAGGCGAGAATCCGCGGAACCGGACTCGTCACTGACCGCTGCGGACGCGGGTCCAGGATCGGTTCAGCTCGCGGCTGAACTGCTGCGATTCGGCGAGATCCGGGAACAGCCGCGTGCGCGTGGCGGCATCCGGGTAGATGCCCGGGTCATTCTTGATCGAGTCTTCGACGTACGGCAGCGAGGCGAGGTTGCCATTCGCGAAGCGGACCTTGTTCGTGACCTTCGCGATGACCTGGGGGTCCATCAGGTAGTTCAGGAACGCGAGCGCGTTATCCGGATGCGGCGCGTCGGCCGGGATCGCGAGCATGTCGAAATAGTTGATCGCGCCTTCCTTCGGGATCACGTAGCGCACGTTGACCGGCTTCGCCGCGACCGCGCCGCGGTCGCGGGCCTGCAGCACGTCACCATTCCAGCCGAGCGCGAGGCAGATCTCGCCGGCGGCGAGGTCGTTGATGTACGAGGAGGAATGGAAGTACCGGACGTAGGGCCGGATCGCCATCAGCGTGTCCTCGACGACCTTGAGGTCCTCGGGCTTCTCGCTGTTCGGGTCGAGTCCCTTGTAGATCGCGACCGCGCCGAAGACGTCGGTCGGGGAATCCAGCATCGTGATGCCGCACTTGGCGAGCTTCTTCGCATTCTCAGGCTCGAACAGGGCCGACCAGCTGTCGATCGTGTCCGTGCCGAGCGCCTTCTTGACCATGTCCGGGTTGTAGCCGAGTCCGATCGTGCCCCAGAGGTAGGTGATCGAATGTTCGTTCCCCGGGTCCTGAGTCGAGTTGCGCTGCATGATGTCCGGGTCCATGTTCTTGAGGTTCGGCAGCTTCGACTTGTCGAGCTTCATGAACACGCCGGCGCTTGATCTGCCGCTCGAGGAAGGTCGCGGTCGGCACGACGATGTCGTAGCCCGACTTGCCCGTGAGCAGCTTCGTCTCGAGCTGTTCGTTCGAGTCGAAGACGTCGTACGTGACCTTGATCCCGGTTGCCTTCTCGAAGTCGGCGACTGTCGTATCGCCGACGTAGTCGGACCAGTTGAGGACGTTGACCTTCTTCTCTTCCGGTGCCGAGGCCTCTGCGGCCGTACCGGATTCCTTCTTCCCGCCGCAGGCGGCGAGCACGGACATGGCGACCGCAATGGGCCAGAGTCGAATCGCGCGCAGCATGTCCCCTCCCTTCTCAGCCGACGCCGATGTCTTTCGCCGTCAGGTCAGGGCAACGACTGGCCTTTTCGATGAGCTCGTCCACGTTTTCCTTCGTCATGACGAGCGGTGGCGCCATGATCATCGTGTCGCGCACCGCGCGCATGATCAGGCCGTTCTTGAAGCAGTGGTCGCGGCAGACGAGGCCGACGGTCCCGCGGTCGCGGAAGAACGTCTGCTGCCCTTGTGCGCTACGAGCTCGATCGCCCCCAGCATGCCGAGCCCGCGCACTTCGCCGACGAGGCGATGGTCCGCGAGCTCGCGAATGCGCTTCTGGAAATACGGCGCGATCTCGTCGCGCGCGCGCTCGACGATCTTTTCGCGGCGCATGATCGAGAGGTTCTCGATCGCGACCGCGCAGCAGACCGGGTGGCCGGACCAGGTGAAGCCGTGCGCGAACTCGCCGCCCTTCTCGATCAGGACGTTCGCGACGCGGTCGACGACCATCACGCCGCCGAGCGGCTGGTAGCCCAGGTGATGCCCTTCGCGATGGTCATGAAATCCGGCTCGACGCCGTAATGCTCGCAGCCGAACCACTGGCCCGTGCGGCCGAAACCGCAGATCACTTCGTCGGAGATCAGGAGGATTCCGTACTCGCGGCAGATGCGCTGGATTTCCGGCCAGTACGTGGACGGCGGGACGATGACGCCGCCCGCGCCCTGGACCGGCTCGCCGATGAAGGCGGCGACGCGCTCGGGCCCAGCTCCTCGATCTTCTCCGCGAGGCGCGCGCGCGGCGCGCAGGCCGTATTCCTCGGGCGACAGGTCGACGCCGTTTTCGTACCAGTACGGCTGCTCGATGTGGACGATGTCGGGAATCGGCAGCCCGCCCTGGGCATGCATGGCCGCCATGCCGCTGAGGCTCGCCCCGCCCATCGTGCTGCCGTGATAGCCGTTGATGCGGCTGATGATGACCGAGCGCTTCGGCTGGCCCAGCAGGTCCCAGTAGCGGCGCGTCATCCGGATGATCGTGTCGTTCGCCTCGGAGCCCGACTGCGTGAAGAACACGCGGTGGAACTGCTTCGGCGTCACCTCGTCGAGCAGCTTGCAGCGAGCTCGATCGCCGGCGGATTGGCGCTCTTGAAGAAGCTGTTGTAGTACAGGCAGCTCGCGCATCTGCTTCGCGCGCGGCGTCGGCGAGCTCATTCGCGGCCGTAGCCGATGTTGACGCACCAGAGCCCGGACATGGCGTCCAGGATCTCCTTGCCCTTCGGAATCGTAGAGATGGACGCCCTCGGCGCTGCGTGATGACGCGCGAGCCCTCGGCCGCGAGCGCGCGTGAAGTCCGTGAACGGATGCAGGTAATGGCGGGCGGTCGAGATCCTGCCAGTCGCGCGTTGCTCGTCCGTGATCCGTGGCTTCGCGCTCATGGTGTCCCCCCGCCTCAGACGTTCAGCAACAGGTGTTCGCGTTCCCACGGAGCTGATGACCTGCGAGGAACGTCTCGTACTCGTTTTCCTTGACGGCACGGTATGCCGCAGACGAAGCGATCGCCGAGCAATTCGATCAGCGGCCTGCTGCTCCGCAGCAGCGCAAGCGCGCTCCTCGAGCGTCGCGCGGCAGGCGAACGGCAGGTCGTAGGCGCTGCCCGAGATCGGCTCGGACGGCTTCAGGCCCTCGACCATGCCGAGATAGCCGCAGGCGAGCGACGCGGCGATCGCGAGGTACGGATTGGCGTCCGCGCCGCCGAGCGCGATTCTCGACGCGGCGCGCCTCCGCGTTCGACATCGGCACGCGCAGACCCGGCGGTGCGGTTGTCGTAGCCCCACTGCACGTTGATCGGCGCCGAGTGGTAGCGCGTGATGCGCCGGTAGGAATTGACGTTGGGCGCGAACAGCGACATCGCCGCCGGCAGGTATTTCTGCAGGCCGGCGATGTGCGAGAAGAACAGCGCGGTCGGCGTGCCGTCCGCGTGTCGCTGAAGATGTTCTGCGCCGTCTTCGCTGTCGACGATGCTCTGGTGGATGTGCATGGCGCTGCCCGGCTCGCGCGCCATCGGCTTCGGCCATGAACGTCGCGTACATCTTGTGGCGCAGCGCCGCCTCGCGCGCGGTGCGCTTGAACAGGAACGCCTGGTCGGCGAGCGATCGAGCGCATCGCCGTGCAGCAGGTTGATCTCCATCTGCGCGGCGCCGTCCTCGTGGATCAGCGTGTCGATCATCGATGATCCCTGGGCTTCGCGAAGGCGCATGGGCTTAACAAGCGTA
>ERZ1370068.6727-contig-5693_pt1 | contig 15438 bp, 20 predicted proteins | sample MGYA00561227_ERZ1370068 | MGnify/ENA primary metagenome ERZ1370068 (study PRJEB38410, sample SAMEA6850437) | metagenome | study: Metagenomic assessment of the ecological functions of the soil: analysis of the soil microbiota associated with the...
GCGCCGAGCGGCGATTGCCGCGTGATGTCGCGCGGCATCGGCTGCTCGATATACAGCAGCTTTGCCGCGATCGGCTTCAGCGCGCTGTCGCGGTCGAGCCGATCGACCAGCGCGCCCAGCGCTGCGAGATCGGCATATTGCTCGTTGGCGTCGAGCGTGACGCTGTAGTCATGCGGCAGCGTGGCGAGTTCCTTGCCGATGCGGATCAGGCGCGCCGCATCATGCGCGGGATCGCCGTTGAGCTTGAGCTTGAAATAGCGCGCGCCGGCGTTTTCCTTGACGTCGGCGACGCCGCCCTCGCCTTCGACCTTGTCGTCGAGGCCGACGGTGTGCCGGATCGCGACGCGCTCCAGCCGCTGGCGGCCGGCGAGAAACTGCGCGATGTCGTCATCGCCGAGATCGCGCGACAGCCGCGCATCGATGCCGGCGATATTCGCCGGCCATGCCGTCGAAGAAATTCGCGCCGAGCGCGCGCAGCAGCGCATCCAGGATCGCCTTGTCGATTTCGGCCGGCCCGTAGGCGCGCCGCGAGCGGCGGGATGTCCTCCTTCGCGCAGGCCTCGACCTGCGCGCCGATGCAGGCGGCGTGCAGGCCGAACGCGGTGTCGAAGCCGGATCGCGCCAGATAGAGCTCGCGCGCGATCAGCAGCGAGCGGCGCAATTCCTCGACGGTTTCCTCCGGCGACAAGATGCGGCCGCTTGTCGAACCATTTCGGCACCAGAAACTCGGCGCTGGCGCCGACCGCCGTGCCCTTGCCTTCGACCTCGATCTCGACGCGCACAAACGCCTGCGGCGTCGCGTTGATGACGACCGCGCCGAACCGGAACGGCCGGGCGAACGTGCACCGGCCGCTCGAAAAATGCGATATCGCGCACGGCGAAACGTGGCGGCATGGAGCCTGCCTCAATCCAGCGCGCTTTGGGTGAAGAAATGCTTGCGGATGCGCTGCACCAGTTCGGTGAAGACGGGATCGGCCATCGCGTCGAGCGAGCGCGGGCGCGGCAGCGGCACGTCGTAGATCGCGGCGATCGCGCCGGGCCGCTCGGTCATGACCAGCACGCGGTCGGCGAGGAACACCGCTTCCGGGATCGAATGCGTGATCAGCAGCACGGTCTTGCCGGTCTCGCGCTGGATGCGCATCAGTTCGACATTCATGCTTCTCGCGCGTCATGGCGTCGAGCGCGCCGAACGGCTCGTCCATCAGCATGATCTTGGGATCGTGCACCAGCGCCCGGCAGATCGAGGCGCGCTGCTGCATGCCGCCGGACAGCTGCCAGGGCAGCTTCTTCTCAAAGCCTTCGAGCCCGACCAGCTTCAACAGCGTCCTTCGCGCGCGGCAGATATTCGTCGCGCGGCAGCCGCTTCATGTCGATCGGCAGCATCACGTTGGAGAGGATGTTGCGCCATGGCAGCAGCAGCGAGTTCTGGAACACGATGCCGACATTGCCGTGCGGTTTCGTCACCTGCTCGCCTTCGACCAGGATCTCGCCGGTCGACGGCGCCAGCAGGCCGGAGATCATCTTCAGCAGCGTGGACTTGCCGCAGCCGGACGGGCCGACCACGACAAAGAACTCGCCTTCGTTGATGTGGAAATCCAGCGGCCGCAGCGACGGCACGTCGCCGTCGCGCGACCGATAGGTCTTCGACACGCCGGAAAGCGTGATGCCCGGCGTGCCGCTGCCGGCGCGATCCGACACCAGGCGCAGATGCGCGCCCGGCTGATCGATGCTCGGTTGGTTTGGTCGCCGGGTTCATTCAGTGAGTCCATTCGAATAGTCCGTCGTCCCTGCGAAGCAGGACCTCATACGCCGATGCGCGCTTTCGTTCAGCACGGGGTAGAGACCTCTGCAACAATCAGGCCGGTGGCTGTCGTCGCCTGCGTTCGCAGGGACGACGACGATTGTCACAAGTCCGCTCACGAACCGCCCTGCGGCAGATAGTCGTTGGTGTAAAACGCCTTCGGATTGTCCTTGGCCTTGGCATCGAGCCCGCCATATTCGACCATCAGGTTGACCGTGTCGGTCATGTTCTGGTCGGTCACCTGGAACGGCCGCTTGCCCTTGGTTTCCGGCGTGCGGTAGAGCGGGATCGTCAGCTCAAAGCCCTGCGTCAGCGTTTCGATCTTGCCGCCCTTCGGGTTGGCGTCGAGGATCGACTGCGCCGCGCCCTTCGGATCCTTCTCGGCGGCTTCGACCGCCTTGGTCGTCGCCGACATGAAGCGCTTGACCAGATCGGCATTGGCCTTGACGTAATCGGTGTTGGCGACGATGCCCGAGCGAGACCATGTTGATGCCGTAGTCGGCGAACTTGATCGCGATAGACGTCCTTGCCGGTGGCGTCCTTGATCTTCATCGACTGGTCCATGACGTAGCCGAGCAGCAGATCGGCCTGGCCGTTGATGACGGCGTTCAGCTTGGTCTGGCCGTCGCCGGCCACCGTCTGGAAGTCGCTTTCCTTCAGGCCGGTCTTCTTCAGGAACAGCGGCCAGATCTGCGTCATCGAATCGGCCGGCGTGATCGCGACCGTCTTGCCCTTGATGTCCTCGGGCTTCCTGATGTTCTTGTCGACAAAGCCCATCGCCGACATCGGGCTGGTCTGCAGCAGCACGCCGGTGGCGACGACCGGCGCGCCCTTCACGGCCGCGCGCATCATGGTGGGCACGTCGACATAGCCGAAATCGGCGGTCTTGGCGGCGACGGCCTGCGTGGTCGCCGCCGGAGCCGCGGCCTTCCTGGATTTCGAGGTCGATGCCCTCGGCGGCGTAGATGCCCTTGGCCTTGCCGTAATAGAACGGCGCGTGCTCGCCATAGACGTACCAGTTCAGCATCAGCACGACCTTGTCGGCGGCCGACGCCGGAAGCACTGCAAGCGCAGGCCAGATCAGCGCGGCGAAACGCCGCTATCGATCGTCATCATGATCGTTCCTCCCGTTGCGTGTTGTCGCGGCCTTTGGCAGGCCGCTTGCTTGTTAGCTCGCGCTTACGAAGCGAAAATGATGTCCTCGCGCTGGCTGACATGCCAGGGAATCACGAGGCGTTCGATGCGGTCGACGATCCAGAACAGGACCACGCCGAGCAGCGCCAGGATGACCAGCGCCGCGAACATCGTCGGCAGGTCGAAAGTGCCGATCGAGCGCTGCAGCACGATAGCCGATGCCGGAATTGGAGCCGACGAATTCGCCGACCACGGCGCCGACCACGGCGAGCGTCACCGAGACCTTCAGCCCGGAGAAGATCGCCGGCATCGCATGCGGCAGGTTGACGGCGCGAAACACCTGGAAGCGGCTGCCCTGCATCGCGCGGGCGAGATCGACCATGTCGGGGTCGACCGACTTGAAGCCCTGCACGGCCGAGACCACGACCGGGAAGAACCCGAGCAGGAACGCCGAGATCACCTTCGGAATGATGCCGAAGCCGAACCACACCACGAACAGCGGCGCGATCGCGATCTTCGGCACCGACTGCGAGAACACCAGCAGCGGATAGACGTAGCTCTCCACCGTCTTCGATCCCGCGATCAGCATCGCGACGGGAATGCCGAACACGCGCCGACAGCAGGAAGCCGCAGATGGTGGCGTAGGTGGTGGGCCAGGCCTGCCGCAGCAGTTCCGGCCAATCGGTCCACAGCACCGCGACGACATCGCCGGGCGCCGGGATCTGGTAGGCGGGATCCGGAACACGCGGATGGTCAGGTCCCAGGCCACCACGATGAAGATCAGGAACAGAAACGGCCGCACCCACGCCGCGTTCAGCGCTTTCGACACGCCACTCTGCGCGCTTCAGCTCCGCCACGTCTCGCTCCCTGATTGATCGTCGTTTTCGGGACAGAAATTAACCCGTTGGATAAACTACTGGCAAGCGGGTTTTCGTGCGTGCAATTTGTGCTGCCGTACCGTGTGTTCACTGCGAGAAGGCGAGCGGAGCGACGCGCCTTCAGGATAGGCCATGCCCGAGCCATGACCGGGCTGTTCCGCTGCATTCACGGTCTGCTAGCCGGATGTGCGGAGTCAGCAGCGACGCCTGACTGGATCGACGAGTACCGTCGAAGTCGAGGGCCGCGGCGTAGCGGGTTCCTGCGTTCGCAGGAACGACAGCTCAAACCGGCTGATGCGCCGGGGACCGCACGCCGCCGGCAATGTCCGGCCTTGCCGAAATCCGCCGTGGATTTCCCCGTCAGCGCCGCCAGCACCAGCGCCACCATGTGCGCGAGGCGCTCGTCCCTCGCCTCCTTCTTCAGGAGGTCGCGGCCGAAAATCACGCTCAGCGTGGCGCTGTTGGACAGATAGAAGAAGCACAGCGCCGGCGATCGAAATGTAGAGCTGCACCGGATCGACGGCGACGCGGAAATCGCCGCTTTCGACGCCGCGCGTCACCACGGTGCGGATCATCTCGACGAACGGCGAATGCATCGATTTGACCTTGGTCGAGCGCTTCAGATGGCGCGCCTTGGCGAGATTTTCGGTGTTGAGCAGCGCCAGAAATTCCGGGTTGCGGAGGAAATAGTTCCAGGTGAAGTCGATCAGCCGCTCGATCGCCTCGGGCGGATCGAGATGTTCGAGATCGAGCCCGCGCTCCTCGGACGCGGATCTTCTCATAGGCGCCTTCGAGCACCGCGAGGTAGAGGTCTTCCTTGTTGCCGACGTGGTAATACAGCATGCGCTTGTTGGCGCCGGCATTGGCCGCGATGCGGTCGACACGCGCGCCGGCCAGGCCGTGGGCGGCGAATTCCTGCTTGGCGGCCTCGAGAATGCGAAGCCGCATGCCCTCGGGGTCGCGCTGCCATTTCAGAACGCGCTTTGCCTTTGCCAAATCAATCGCTCGGTGATCGCATCAGGCATGCGCATGCAGCACGCGCAGAGACGCGTTTGAGAATGAGATGGCTGGCACTGCCGCCCTTCTCCGCCGTGGAGGCGAGCGATGCGAAGCTCGCTCCTCAGGCGATGACGGACTTCACGGCTCAGCCGACGGCTGCACCAGCAGCGTCGGGACGCCGCAGGTGCCGCTGCGCACGGTCATGCACCCGCGTGCCCGGCTTGCGGCCGGTGCGGACTTCCGAGACGTCGACGCCGCGCCTGCAGCCAGCCGCGCATGGGTGGCGTCGATGTCGGCGACGCGCCAGCACAGGCCCCGCAGCCGGTCCTGCGACGTCATCCGCGTCTGCTTGCCCGGCCGGTGCGTGACCTCGACGATGAGGTCGCCGCAGCGGAAGAACATCAGCCGGCCCCAATCCGGATGCGAGCGGTCGAGCGCCATGTCGAGCCCGAGCCGCGCGCCATAGAGCGCGGCGGCGCGCTCGGGGTCCGGCGTCGAGACCACGACATGGTCCATCGCGGTGATCGATGCCGGCCGTGGTTCGCGACCGACAGCGGCCGCTCCTTGCCACGTTCAAGGAAGAACAGCCGGACGCCGCGCGTCGGTCTCGGTCGCCGCGCGGGTGCGCTTCCACGACAGCGTCGCGCCGGAGATCGCGTCGCGGCTTTCGACCTCGGCGACCGGCTCCGGCTTCAGCGTCAGCCGATCGAGCCTGCGATGCATCTTCGCGATGTCGCTGGTGCGGAAGCAGATGCTCGCCAGCCCCTCGCCCTGCGCGGCCAGCACCGCGCGGATGCGGTCCGCATTGGCGCCCTCGCCGCTCGGCGCCACCAGTTCCAGCGTCATGTTGTCGAGCGTGAACAGCACGCGGTCGGCGCCATCGCCGCCGTTCCGCCACGCCGGCGCGCGCGCGAACAGGGTCTGGTAGGCCGCGGTCGCCGCCTCGATATCGCCGGTCAGAACGACGACGTGATCGAGGCCGGTGATCACGGAAACAGCCCTCGCGTGTTCTTGGCGGCGCGGACCTTCTCCACGCCGATCGCCATCGCCGCGGTGCGGTGCGGGATCTTGTCGGCCTTGGCGCGCGTCACCATCGGTATCGAAGGCGCGATCGAGGATGGCTGTATTCGCGCCGCGTCACTTCCTCTTCCTCCCAGAACAATTGCTGCAGATCCTGCACCCATTCGAAGTAGCTGACCACCACGCCGCCGGAATTGCAGAGGATGTCGGGAATCAAGAACACCTCGTCGCTGGCGCTTTTCCAGCACCAGATCGGCGTCCGGCGTGGTCGGGCCGTTGGCGCCTTCGGCCAGCACCCGGCATTTGCAGGTTTTCGGCGACCTCGGCGTCGATCACCCGCTCCATCGCCGCCGGCACCAGCACGTCGCAGGGCAGCGTCAGGATCTGCTCGGGATCGAAGTGCAGCTGGTTGGAGAAGCCGGCGATGCTGCCATGCGCGCCCGCATGCCGCATCAGCGCGGGAATATCGAGCCCGGTCGGATCGTGCAGCGCGCCGGTGTGATCGCTGACCGCGATCACCTTGAGGCCGTATTGATGCAGCTCCAGCGCCGCATAGGAGCCGACATTGCCAAAGCCCTGGATCACGGCGGTGCGCGGTGCCGGGATTGATCGAGAGCTCCTTCAGCACCCGCCTGGCGAGATAGGCGACGCCGCGCCCGGTCGCTTCGCGCCGGCCGAGCGTGCCGCCGGACGATACCGGCTTGCCGGTGACGATCTCGGTCACGGTGCGGCCCTGGTACATCGAATAGGTGTCCATGAACCAGGCCATCACCTGCTCGTTGGTGCCCATGTCCGGCGCCATCACGTCGGTGTGCGGCCCGACGAACGGGATCATCTCCTGCATGTAGCGCCGCGACAGCGCCTCCAGCTCGCGCTTGGAAATCGTCGCGAGATCGACGTTGACGCCGCCCTTGGCGCCGCCATAGGGCAGGCCGACCAGCGCGCATTTCCAGCTCATCCAGATCGCCAGCGCTGCGACCTCGCCGATGTCGACGGTGGGCGCAAAGCGCGTGCCGCCCTTGGTCGGGCCGAGGGTGAGGTGATGCTGCACGCGGTAGCCTTCGAACACCGCGACCGTGCCGTCGTCGCGGTGGATCGGACAGGAAACGGTGATGGCCCGCTTCGGCATCAGGATGCGGTCGCGCTCGTCCATCGGGATTTCGAGATGGTTGGCGATGACGCCGAACTGGTTCACCGCCATGTCGAATACCGGACCGGAATAGACGGTCATCGTTCGCCTCCCTTTGTCGCTCCGTCAGGAACCCCGGACAGCGGTCGGCCGTTATCGGCGGCATGCTGGCGATGCCTGAGGACGGTCGTAGTCCCGCTCATATGCCCATCTCAAGCCGCAAAGACGGCACGGTTTGCGAATAATTTCAGCGAATGCATCTCGATAACCGGTGCTAATGTAGCGCGCCGGGCCGGGACCACCCCTCAGCCCACGACGGAAAACGAATGCAGGCTCTCTTCATCGGACAGACCTATATCGACGTCACCTTCATCACCGACCACATGCCGACCGGCGACGAGAAACATGTCGCCTCCGCCTACGCGGTGTCGTTCGGCGGCAACGCCGTCACGGCGGCGTTCTGCTGCGCCAAGCTCGGCATCGTGCCGGACCTGATCGCGACCGTCGCCAACGACTGGCTCGGGCGCATGTTTCAGGACATGAGCGCGAAGTACGGAATCTCGATCCATCCGCGCAAGGTCAACTCCTCCTCGCTGTCCTTCATCATGCCGAAGGACGGCAAGCGCGCCATCGTGCGCTGCCGCGACGACGAGCATATCCATCCCTTTCCGATGCTCAATCTCGAGCGGCTGCCGCGCGCTGCATGTCGACGGCCACCAGCCGGACGCCGCGATCCATTACGCCAAGCTCTGCCGCGAGGACGGCATCCTGACCTCGCTCGACGGCGGCGGCCTGCGCACCAACACCCATGAGCTGCTGGAATTCATCGACGTCGCCATCGTCGCCGAGCGGCTGTGCGAGCAGATGGACCAGACGCCGGACGACGATGCTGGATTATCTCAAGAGCCGCGGCTGCCGGGTCGGCGGCGTCACCATGGGCGAACGCGGCCTGCTCTGGTACGACGAGACCGGCGCGGTTCGCACGCTGCCCGCGCTGCCGATCGCGCGCGAGCGCGTGCTCGACACCAACGGCGCCGGCGACGTGTTCCACGGCGCCTACGTCTATTCCTATCTCAGCAATCCCGGCAAAGGCTGGCAGGACCATTTCGAGTTTGCGCGCGCGGCCTCGACCTACAAGATCCAGCGCCTCGGCAACGAGGCCGGACTGCCGACGCTTGCCGACATCGAGGCCGTCAAGCAGGAGTTTGCAGATCGGGCGCAAGAAGGAATTCTGGGATTAGGCATTGAGGCATGGGGCGCGTCTTCGTCGCCGGCAGCATCAACATGGATGTGGTGGCGACCGCCGACCGGCATCCGCAGCGTCGGCGAGACCGTCGCCGGCAAAGCCGTGCTGTATTTTCCCGGCGGCAAGGGCGCCAACCAGGCGGTCGCCGCCGCAAGCTCGGCGCGCCGACCACGCTGATCGGCCGGCTCGGCACGGACGCGTTCGGACAGCAGTTGAGGGCGTTTCTCGCCGCGCAGGGCGTCGACCTCACCTTCGTCAAGGACACCGCCGAGGCCCATACCGGAACGGCGCATCATCACCGTCGCCAATGCCGACAACACCATCGTCGTCGTGCCCGGCGCCAATGCGCTGGTCGAGTGCCGACGATGTCGCCGCGCCCGTTCTGGCCAAGGGCGACGTCGCGGTCAGCCAGTTCGAGATTCCGCTGCCCACCATCAGCTGCCTTCTTCAAGCGCGCGCGCGCGGCTGGCGCGACCACGATCCTCAATCCGGCGCCCGCGATCGAATTCGAGCCGGAGTTGCTCGATCTCGTCGATATCCTCGATCCTCAACGAAACCGAGCTCGGGTTTCTCACCGAGCACCGAACTCGCGATACGCGACGACCATGCGCGCTTCATCGAAGCGGCGCGATCGCTGCCAGACCGGCGGAGACAAGATCATCTGCGTGACGCTGGGCAAGCGCGGCGTGCTCGCGCTGATCGACGGCGAGCCGCTGGTCATTGCCGGCCGCGCGGTCAAGGCCGTCGACACCACCGGCGCCGGCGATTGCTTTGTCGGCGCGCTCGCGGCGCAGCTTGCCGGCGGACAGACCATTCACGACGCGCTGCGACTACGCCAACGCCGCGGCCTCGATCTGCGTGCAGCGGATGGGCGCCGCGCCGTCGATGCCGACGGCGGCCGAAGTGGCGGCTTTGACGCGGCTAGCCGCTATTTGACGAACCGGTGTCCGCTTCGCTCGAACGCATGCCTACTTCAGCGCCTGCAACTCGTCGTATTGCGCCTTGGTCCAGCCGGCGCCGGCGGAAGCATCGTTGTGCAGCGGGATCGCCGCCTTGCGGAAGGCCTCGCGGTCGGGCTCGACCACGGTCTTGCCGAGCTTGCTGAACTCGCCGGCCAGAACTCTCTCGGAGGCCGCGATCGCGTCGGTCGCCTTCGACGGCGGCTTCCTTCAGCACATCCGCAAAGATCTTCTGCTCGTCCGGCGTCAGCTTCGATCCAGACATGACTGCCGATCGACCGTCACCAGCGACTCCGTGATGTGGCCGGTCAGCATGATGTGGCTCTGCACCTCGTAGAACTTCTTGGCCATGATGGTCGGCAGCGGATTCTCCTGGCCGTCGACCGTGCCCTGCTGCAGCGCCAGTGTAGACTTCGGCAAAGGCGATCGGCGTGGCGTTGGCGCCGACGGATTTGGTGAACATCAGAAACAGCGGCGCCGGCGGCACCGCGCAGCTTCATGCCCTTCATGTCCTCGGGCTTGCTTGATGTCGCTTGTTGGCGGTGACCATGGCGCTGGCCGTAATAGGTGAGCGCGACGACCTTGTGCTTGGTCTTGTCGTCGTAGCCCTTGGCGAGGTCCGGCAAACAGCTTGCTGTCGCGATAGGCCTTCCAGTGATCGAAGTCGCGCAGCATGAACGGCGCGCCGGTGATGCCGAGCGGCTTGTAGGTCGCAGCGGCGAAATTGATGCCGGTGTAGATCATGTCGACGGTGCCGAGGCCGAGCCCTTCGTTGATCTGGTTCTCGTTGCCGAGCTGCGAAGCCGGGAACACCTGGATTTCGATATTTGCCGTTGGTGCGCTTCTGATTTCGTCGGCCGCCCACAGCGCCTCGGTGTGGTAGGGCTCGCTGATCTCGTAGACATGCGCCCATTTCAGCTTGGTCTGGCCGAAGCCGGGCCTAGCGATTGCCGCGGCGATGATGAATGGCGCCGATCAGCGCGCAGACGGCGCGTCCAGACGGACATGGTACCCTCCCCAAATTATTGCCTGAGACCTCGTTGACGGGTCTTCTGCCGACTAACGTCGCCGATATGATCAGCGGATGCAAGTGGCGCGCCAGAATCGACTTAAGTCAGGGCGCGCCTTCAGATCGAAGCCGGTATCCGCCGCCTGTTCCGGCGTCGATCGACCGGTTCACGGCAAGCGACGCGGCGTCCGAACACGTGGTCCGCACGGCACGGTTGACGGACTCGATCGCCGACGAGCTGCCCGGATTTGTAGCAGAATGCCGAGAACGCTCCCTGCGCGCGATCGCCGCGCACCACGACGCGATCGTAGCCGGTGGTCAGACCCGCGATCTGCAGCTTGTCCGTCGCCCTGATCGCTCCAGAACCACGGCAGGCCGTCATAGGTCTTGGCGTCGCCGGTCAGCCGCGCCGCGACGCAGCGCGCGTGATCGGTGGCGTTCTGCACGGACTCCAGCCGCAGCGACGCCGCCGAAGCGCGGGCTTGCGAACAGCGCGCAATCGCCGATCGCCGAGATATTCGGGATCCGACGTCAGCAAATGCTCGTCGACGATGATGCCCGACGCGACCGGCAGGCCGGCTTCCGCCGCCAGTTCGACATTGGGCAACACGCCGACGCCGACCACGACAAGGTCCGCCGGCATATGCCGGCCGTCGCTGAGGCTGACGCCGGTCACCTTGCTGCCATCGCTCTCGATGCTGGTGGCCTGCACGCCGAGATGAATGCGGATACCGGCCGCGGTGTGCCGCGCTTGAAAGAAGTCCGAGATTTCCGCGGTCACCGCGCGCGCCATCACGCGCGCGCGCGAGTTCGACCACGTCGACCTCGAGGCCCTTGGCCCGGGCGGTGGCGGCGAATTCCAGGCCGATGAACCCGGCGCCGATCACGACGACACGCCGAGCCGACGCGATCCGCTGCCGCAACGCCTCGCTTTCGTCGAGCGTCCGCAGATAGCGCACGTCTTCGAGATTGGCGTTGGGGATATCGAGCAGGCGATTGCGCGCGCCGGTCGCCAGCACCAGGTGGCCGTAGTCGAGCGACGGCGCCGGAGGCGAGCGAGAGCCTTGCGCGCGGCGCGATCGATCGAGACGGCGCGATCGGCGATCAGACTCGATCGTTCTGGTCGCGATAGAATTTTTCCGGCCGGAACATCAGGCTGTCAGGTCCGCCGGTCGCCCTTCAGATAGGCCTTGGACAGAGGCGGCCGCTGATACGGCAGATGGCCTTCGTCGTTGATCAGCGCGATGCGCTCGGCAAAGCCATGCTGGCGCAGCGACGCCGCGAGCTGGAAGCCCGCGTGGCCCGCGCCGACGATGACGACCGGTCCTGCCGTCATCGGAACAACCTGACTGCGAGCGCACGGGAATGACCCATGTCGTCTCCTCTCTCCGCCGATTTTGGCTTGCCCGCCTCGTCCCTTGGGAGCGGCGCTCGTGTCCGCTCCCGAACGATGACAGGCCTATCTGACCTCATGGTGCGAGGAGACGCAAGAGCGTCTCGCCCAGGAGGAATGGATTGTGATATTTTGCAGACCTGGCCGGGGATTGTCACCTCCTCCCTTCTGCTATTTAAATGCCGGCCACCGTTCCGCGACCGAGGCCTTCAGCCATGCCGACGTCCGATGCATACCGCCACCGACTGCCATCCCGCGCTGCTCCGGATCGAAGGTCCGATCGCCACCATCACGCTCAACCGGCCCGCGGCGCTTCAACTCGATCGATCCTGTCGATCGCGCAGAAGCTCGAGCAGCTCGGCGCGGAGGTCGAGGCCAACGACGATATCCGCGTGCTGGTGATCGAGGGCGAAGGCCGCGCCTTCTGCGCCGGCGGCGATCTGCAAACCATCGGCGCCGCGGCCGACAGCCGACACCATCGCGCCGGTGGTCGGCGAGTTGCTGAAACACTATCACGCCTTCATCGAGACGCGTGCGGCGGATGCCGAAGATCGTGCTGTCCAGCGTGCACGGCTCCGCGGCCGGCGCCGGCATGGGGCTGGCCTTCGTCGCCGACCTCTGCATCGCCGCCGACGACGCCCGCTTCACGCCGGCCTACGCCAAGATCGGCGTGTCGCCGGACGGCGGCAGCACCGTCGGCATGGTCGGCACCGTCGGCGTCCGCCGCGCGTTGCAGATATTTCTTGGCGGAGGACAGTTTTCCGCGCAGCAGGCCTATGATTGGGGCCTGGTCGCCAGCATCGTTCCGGCGGCAGAACTGAAGGCCGCGACGCGGAAATTCGCCGAGCGGCTGGCGCAGAATCCGCCGGCCGCGATCGCCGGCACCAAGTCGCTGGTCTATCAGGCCGCGGTCACGCCGACCAAGCAGCAACTCGATGCCGAAGAAGAGAAGATCATCGACGCCATGCACACCGATGAATTTCCGCGTCGCGGTGAAGAAATTCACCAGCAAGTCGAAATGAAGCGCGTTTGGCCGCGCCGTCGCGCTCTCTTCCTCTGCCTGCGCCACGGCGTCACCGAGCTGGAACCGCGCAGGGCCTGTTTCAGGGCCGCACGGATAATCGCGCTCAACGACGAAGGCATTTTGCAGGCGCACGCCGCCGCCCTCCGCGCCTGCAGAACGCGGTCGGCTGCGACCATGTCGTCGCCAGCCCGCTCATTCGCGGCGAGTGAGGACGGCCGAAATCGTCGCCGCGGCATCCTTCCGACGCCACTCGCCATCGACGGTCGGATACCGAATGGATTTCGGCAGCCTCGAGGGACGTTCAGGGCCGAGGTGATGAAAGAGCACGGCAGTCACCGCGCATGGAGCGGCTCGCAACCATCCTGCCACCGGACGGCACGAACTGGCCCGGGCACTCCGTCACGGCGGTCGTTGCGCTGCATCGGCCAATGGCTCGACCGTCACCCGCAGACATTGATCCTGTTCGTCTGCCATGATGCCGTGTGATACGGTAACGTATCGGACAGCCGCTGATGCGGCACGGTTCGATCGACGAACCAGCCGCGGCAACGCCCGCTTCGGTCTGACTGCGAACGCGGCCATGTGCTGCACGTTGACGATAGAGTGGTTAGCCACCTCGCTCTTCGGAGGCATCCCTGATCGCAGCTGCAGGGACGACATAGGCATCAATTCGGGCAGATATACCCCGTGCCCGACGGCGACTTGAAGCAGCCGACCGACTCACGGGATCACCTGCTTCGGCAGCCACAGCACGACCTTCGGAAAATAGATCGTGAAGGCGATCGTCACCAGGAACACGACGTAGATCGGCAACGCCGCGCGCAACGCCTGCGAAAACGGACGCCGACGAATTTCGACGCCATCAGCAGCACCAGCCCATAAGGCGGCGTGATCAGGCCGAACGCCAGCGTCGCGATCAGCACGACGCCCATGTGCACGCGGTTGATGTCGCCGGCCTGCGGTCAGCGCGTTCACCAGCGGCATGAAGATGATGATGGTCGGCACCGGCTCGATGAAATCGCCGACGACGGTGAACAGCAGCACCAGCAGCAGCATGATGAGATGCGGATCGTTGCCGGCGATCGAGGTGATCCAGTCGGCGATGACGATGGCGCCGCGCAGATAGGCCAGCATCCAGCCGAACGCATTGGCGGCGCCGATGGTGATCAGCGGCAGCGAGAAGATCAGCCCGGCGAGGCAGAAATCGTAAGGCAGATCTTCTGATGTGCCCGCGATTGAGCGCGGGAATCACGACCGCGATGATCCAGATCACGGCGACGACGCCGGCTTCCGTCGGCGTGAACCAGCCCGGTCAGGATGCCGCCGAGCAGGATGACGGGATCATCAGCGGCAGCGCAGCGTCGCCTGGCGGCGAACACGCACTCTGCGCAAGCGGCGCGCGCGGCCTGCGCATGCCGGACGGGCCGAAGAAATAGCAGTAGATCATCAGGCCGAAGCCGATCATCAAGCCCGGCACGACGCCGGCCATGAACAGACCCGGCGATCGAGACGTTGCCGACCGCGCCGTAGACCACCGCGGTGATGCTGGGCGGCACCAGCGCGGCGATGGTCGAAGCCGCGGCGATGATCGCGGCGATGAAGGCGGGGCTGTAGCCTTCCTTCTTCATCGGGCCGCCGAGCGCGCGGCTCATCACCGCGACGTCGGCGGTGGTCGAGCCCGACATTTCCGAGAAGAACATGCTGAACACGACCACGACCTGCGACAGCCCGCCGCTGATATGCCCGACCAGCGACAGCGACAGGTTGGCGATTCGCACCACGACGTTGGCCGAACTCATCAGCTCGCCGACCAGGAGGAAGAACGGGATCGCCAGCAGCGCCTCGGAATCCATGCCGTCGAACATCTTCTGGATGATCGCGGCCAGCGAGACGTCGTGACAGCATCGCGCCGACGAAAACGCCGGCCATCAGCGAGAACGGCACCGGCACGCCGAGATAGCCGAAGAACAGGAAGCAGAACGTCATCAGCGCCAGGATGAGCGGGCGCGCTCATGGCTGCCGGCCCTGGCTGGACAGCTGGTGCGATCGGCTCGGATCGCGGGTCTTCTGTCCGGCGGCTCAGGATGATCGAAGCCGTTGCGGATAGCCGTTGACGAGCTGCTCGATGGTGAACAGGCGCGATCAGCACGCCGGACAGCGGGATCGCCGCATAGAGCGAGGCGATCGGCGTCATCCGACGGCAGCCGAAAACTGCCGAAGCCGCGCAGATAGTTGATGTAGCCGAACCAGACCAGGCAGAACGCCACCGCCGAGCACCACGAGGCGGATGATGATTCTCGACGATCAGCCGCGGCGTGCCGTGCATCGCTTCGGAGACGCGGTCAGATAGAGATGATCGTTGCGGCGTGCGTGGCGACCGCCGGCGCCGATGAAGATGCGCATGATGAACGGCGTCGGAGGTCGACTTCCTGCAGCCACAGCCACGGGCGGCCGATGGTCTGCGTGACGATGTCAGCCGTTACCGCAGTGCGGAAACCGAAGCACAATACGCCGCAGATCACCATCAGGATCATTTCTGGCGCTATCGAACGATCGCCCATTTCAGGTGATGCTGCCGCTGCAGCACGCACCAGTTTGTCGGCAATGGACATCTTTATACTGATGTCGTCGTCCTGCCTGATGCATGGCACAGGGCGGGGACCCAACCACAGGTGCTAATTATTTGCGGAGGTCGGCTTGCCGATCGCTCGACCGTGAGGCCGAACGGCGTCATGGGTCCACGCGTCGCAGGGCGACGTCACGAACGGAGCTAATTGATCGCCCGGATCAGCGTCTTTGATCTTGTCGGCGTGCGGGCCGAGATCGCCCAGAGCAATACGTAACTG
>ERZ1370068.5359-contig-4382_pt1 | contig 15436 bp, 31 predicted proteins | sample MGYA00561227_ERZ1370068 | MGnify/ENA primary metagenome ERZ1370068 (study PRJEB38410, sample SAMEA6850437) | metagenome | study: Metagenomic assessment of the ecological functions of the soil: analysis of the soil microbiota associated with the...
CGTTACGTGATACGCGCTCATGGCAAACAGAACCCACGCCGTTCTGCAACTGGCGCGGTTTCGTCGCGATTCCATGTCGACCGCGGCTGCACCGGTCCTAGGTCGCGCTAATTCTCCTTCCAGCTTGGCTTATTGACAACGCATTAGCGCCGAATGACGTCATTGCGTGAACGCCGCCGGGAAGTCGCGATTTCGTTGCCGCTGCTGGTCCACGCTGACTGGTCGTCGATGACGCCTTCGCTGCTGGCGACGCCGGAGGCCACGACCCAGTCGCCTGCGCCTAGATGGGGCGCGCCAGGCCACCCGCGATCCCGAAGCTGATGATGCCCGAGGCGCCGTGTTTCGATCCAGGCAGCAACGCCGCCTGCAGCCCCCGATCCCTGATTGCAAGCACCGACACGTCCAGAACCAGCGCCAGCCAGCTTCCGCGCTAAACATGTGAATCACAACACCGACGCCCTCGCTGGTCCCGACATCCGCACCCTGCTTCCTGGCGCTTGACAACCCGGTAAAGGAGCGCCTGATGACGACCGCGCCGCAACCCTGTGAAAACAGTGGATCCCTAACATTTCTTGGGGGTGTTGCACCTTCGGCACGCCAGTTACCTGCAGCGTCGCCCAGTAGTTGACGCGCCAGCGCCAAGGCGGTACCATTTCGCTGCCCCTGTGCATAAAAAGATGGAACTTCCGAGCGTTTTTCGGAGACCTGATGAGTTTTGATATCGACATCAGCTGGCCGATGACGCCGACCGTTACGCATTGCATAAATTCCGCCATCCGAATGAGCAGACGAACTGCGTTCCTGAAGACGATCGGATCTGATCGTAAGCGTAATTACGCGGCAAAGGCCAGTATTTATACGATCGCGAAGGCCGGCAGTACCTTCGACCCCGCTGAGCGGAAGGTGTGGTCAGCCCCGGGCGCAACCATCCGGTCGTGAACGCCACTTTGCGGAAAGTCCTCGCTAGTGACTTTCCAAACCTGTGTCCAAATGGACGTGTCGGCCCTTGCCGGTGTCCTTGCTGAACGCTCGCTGCACGCCACGGCACCAACTCCTTCGAGGCTGCGTTCTTGCTCAACTCCCGGGCAGAATCAACCCGGTCACGGAGACGGCGATCACGCTGACCGCCGCGCGCACCAGCGCTCGCGATTTGACCGTGGCATCGCGCCGCAGCGCCGCGCGCTTCCACGCCTCACGAATGGCTTCGCTGCTCGTCACTGGTCGGAGACCAGATCTTCCGCGCAGTGGCTGCGGCCCGCTTTTTTGCCCGGCTGTGTCGGAGTCCCGTTCAACGATCTCGTTGCGTTGGAAGAAGCGCTTCGCCTCGGCAAAAAGCCGCAGCAGCTTCATCGCCGCGGCCGATCCAGGGCAAAGGCGGCCAGCGTGGCCACAGACGACTATCTGCGCTCGGCGCTCGAGCTTTGCCGCAAGCACGGCACGCCGTTCGTGGCCGACGAAATTCAGACCGGGGCTGGGACGTACCGGGCGTTCTCGCCTGCGCAGGCATATGGGGCATCGAGCCCGACATGGTTCTTCTTCCGTCCAAATCGCTGTCTGGCGGACGGGTCCCTTCCGGCGCGGTGCTGACGCGTCAAGTGGATCTGACGACCAGGTCTTCGACCGCACGTGGATCGTAGCCGCAGCTCACCGCCGCCCGACATTCTCCAAGAACGACATATGGCCATGGCCGCCGGCCTCGCCACGCTCGATGGTGATCGAATCCGAAGGGCTGATGAAGAACGCCGAACAAAGGCGCGGCGATCGTCCGATTGCGCGACCTTCGAGCCGCATGATCGGGCGTCACGAGCTCGTCAAGGAAGCTCGTGGCGCAGCGCCTCGATGATCGGCCATCGAGTTCGGCGCGCCGCGTTCGCTGAAGCTCAAGGCGTCGTGGAATTTGTTGGAGACCGCGCACCAGCGCGGCTTGTTACTGCCAGTTGATCGTCATCTTCCGTACTGAAGGAACACAGAACCCTGTCGCAGTCGCCGGACAGCCACGACCACACGATCAAACTATTGCCGCCGTTGATCGCTACTGGACCTTGACGATCTGCGACCTGGATCGAGCGGATCACTTTTCGAAGCGGTCATCGCGTGGACGCGCATCGCGCTCCGGGCGCCATCTGGTCGCTTGGCAAAACGCTGGTCTGAAAATGCGACGCGCGCCGCCGGCGCGGCTTGAGGCCCCCACGCACGCGCGCTGCTTTCCTGAGCGCCGCCGCCGCGAAGCGCGTAGCCGCCCTGCGCACCATCGGCGCGCTGAAACGAACGTGCTTCGGGTTGGTCGGCGACGGCGTGGAAGTCAGAGCGAGCATCGCGCCGAGGTCCCGATTGATGCACGCGCACCGGGCCGCGCCTTTGGCGGCTGCCGTCTTCAGGTAAGTTTCGATTTCGGCGATCAGCTGGGGCGCAGTCGGAGCACCATGCTGCAGCAGATCGCTCGAGCCTTGCGCAGTCTGAATTTCTCTGGCGACCCGTCGGCTGGCAGCATTCGCCGGCGACAGCTTGGCCGATAACCGAGCACGCCGAGCCGCATGATGAGGAAATAGAGAAAGGTCCGTGGCGAGGACCTTGACCTTGCGCGCACCGATCGATTCACTGGCGCGGCGCGATGCACGCGCCTCGAGATCGTAGCCTTGCGGTGGCCATCTGAGGCGCAAGCCTGCGCCGGTGAGGGGACGTGACGCATCTGGCGTCTTCTCGACGATGCGTGTGATGGCCTTCGACGACGGCGCGGAAGTCCGCGCCACGCACCGGTCCGGGCACGACAACGAACAGAAAGGGATCTGTCCGCGTTGTGAGGGGATCAATTCATAGCGGCACGACAGTCCGGACAAGTCCGGATGCGCGCCGGGCGGCGCGGACGGCACGGCGACCTCGCCACGTTTCATTGCGGCATCGGCCCAGGCGCCAGACCACCGCCCGAGAACATCGCAATGCTGATGTTGTCGGACGGAACGTATCGGGCGACACGAACGTCGTTGCCGCGCGCGGGATGTCGGCGACCGAAACCATTCCGATGCGGAGGTTCAGATCGAGGTCTTCTGTTCACCCATGTGGCCGTCTCGGCGAGCGCCCGTCGGGCAAGAGCCGCATCGGCGGACGGCACCGCAAAGCCTGGCGCCGTCGCCACCGAAGACGAAAGTGGAAATCGCGGTTCTTCAGCGCATTGGCGACGGGAAGCGGTCATCGCGGCGCCCGCCATGTTGACGGCCTGTAGCGGTTCTGTCGGATCGCTTCGGTCGATTGCCGCACATCGGCGACGCCCACCACCCAGTCAGTCCGGGGCATCGGCGCGAAGGCAGGCTTCATCCGCGACGTTGGCGAAGTCGCGAAAGACCGGCAAATACTCGTAAAAATCGGCGGATCCGGATGCGTCCATGAAAACTTGCGCGCGCTTTGACCGAACTGATCAGTCGCGCGCGCCGCATCGATCATTTCTGTCTTGTCCGGTCGCGCGGCCGCATGGCGGCTGGATTGCTCACCACAAAGGCTCCGGACGTTTTCAGCGATGTCCCGTGTGATCCGTTGAAGGTCACCTGATGAGGTGCCGGATCAGCCGGCGCCGCGATGGTCGATCGAAGGAAGGTAATCTGGGGGCCGCGATAGACAACCGGCTGTTCCTGGTAGCGTACGAACCTTCGCGCGCTGGCCCCACCACGCGCGATATCTGAAGCGAGCTCGGAAATTTCGCGTGCGCAGATCCGGAACCAGCAAGATCTCGATTTCCCGTATGGCGCGTAAACGATTTTGTTCAAGGAAATTGTGAGTCCCGGAAGATCAACCAACGTGAGCTCCGGGGTCTAGGCCGTCGCAGCCGGAATCGAGTAGAGAATTTGTCTGAACGGATAGGTCTTGAGAACATCGATCACGACTCCCGGGTGTGATCGTGGTGTAGGGAGACACATAAGAACTCGCGTGAGGGGATTGTGCCATCCCCGTTTGGACCAATTTGGAGCGCCGAGATACGCCAACGCGTTGAAATTGAGCGCATTGTCTGTTGAGTGGCTTCCTCCGGATATCAGATCATAGTCGACACTCGGCGGCCTACTGGAGAAGTTCAGCTTACCCTGCACAGCTGTGGCCGCCGCAAGATCTGGTCGCATCGAGATCGTAGTAGGTTGCCACCGCCGAGTCATAGATGCTCTTTCCACGGGCGAGCCACTCTGCGAATCGAACAGAACGTGTTGTCCGTCGAACGGCAGGCATTGATAGCAAGAGGGATAACGCACATCCTTGCTCAGTGTCTTCACATCGTGGGCGGATATGCTAAGCCAGCTTGTAAGCCGAGCGTGTACTCAGGGATCACAGGCACGCCGCGGTGAGGACCGCAAATGCCGACGTATCTTTTGATATTCCCGAACCAGCTTTTGCCCGAATAGTCCCCGCTCTCCAGAATAATTCTGGCGAGCAGATTTCCATCGAGTGGCATACGAGTGTGATCCCCGTCGCTGGCGTTCTTTGCGCAGGGACTTGATTTTCGCCGCCAAGGCTGCTGCCGAAGCAATAACGTCCTTGCGCCAGTCATAGGGAAATTGACGCAATTTGGATCCGCAACTTTTTGGCGATCTGGGCGAGGTCGTCCTGCTATCGGTTGGTAAACACCGTAGCAAATGATCGGCTTCGGTATCCCATCCAGGATCGTTCCGAGTTTTACATTACCGGGCTGCGCAATTCTGTCGTGCGCCGATAGCCAAAGAGTTCAATTCCGGGAATCGTGGGCGGCCAGACTTCGGTGCCTTGCAGCGTGAGCCTTGAACCGCCTCCGCCGGGCACGAGAATGATTGTAGTCCATTCAATCCCCTCTGACTTCGGCATTAAAAATTTGCGGCGTCAGACGCACGTCGCATTCTCTAAAACTCCAACAACGCACGATAGCACCGATAGCGGTGCTTGCCATAACGAAGGCGTGCCCTGGTGCTTCAGTCATCCAACGAAATGACAGCGACGATGGCAAACGGTCGTGAATGCGATGTAGCTTATTGTCGGCGGTGGTCCCGCCGGGTCGACCATTGCCGCTTTGCTCGCGCAGAAGAATAAACGCGTCACGTCATCCTGGAAAAGGAGCATTTTCCGCGCTTTCACATTGGCGAATCGTTGCTCCCGCTGAATTTGCCGCTGTTTGACCGGCTTGGAATTGGCGATGCGGTTCATCGCATTGGCGTCTAGCAAGCCGGGTGCCGAGCTGGTTTCCGACGCGCACAACGCGGCGACGACGTTTCGATTTGCCGATAATCCGTATCTGGAGTGTCGGCTACAGCTATCAGGTCAGGACGCTCCGGATTTCGACAAATTGCTGCTCGACAACAGCCGGCGTCTCGGCGTGGAGGTACTGGGGGTGCTCGAGTAACCGATGTCACGCTTGATGACGATCAGGGTCCGAGCGTCACGGCACTGAACGATGACGGAACGGCGACAGAGTGGTCGGCCCGATTTCCTCGTTGACGCGACCGGTCGCGACACGCTGCTCAAGCAAACTCGGGCTAAGCGAATCAACAAGCACAACAACACCGCGGCCGTGTTCGGGCATTTCCGCAACGTTCCCCGCCGTTCCGGCGACAAGGAAGGAATGATCAGCGGTTTATCTGTTCGAGCACGGCTGGTTCTGGATGATCCCGCTGCCCGACGACGTGATGAGCGTCGGCGTGGTGGGCACGCAGACATTTTTCAAGGAAAGAAAAGCCAACCTCGAGCACTGTTCGCGAGCGCCGTGGCGGATGACCCCGAGTCTCGCGGCCCACATGAAGAATGCGGGAGCGGCTCGGTCCGCTGACAGCGTGTGCCGACTACTCATATGAGTCCCGGTCTTACGTCGGGAAAAACCGCTATCCTCGTCGGCGATGCCGCGGCCTTCATCGATCCGCTGTTTTCAAGCGGCGTCATGATGGCGATGAGCAGCGCGGCCTTCGGAGCAAGCCGTCGTGGAGGACCTGCTTGATGGCCGCGGCTCGCGCGAGCGCGCTTGTGCGCGATTATGAGGACAAGATCCGGCACAGCCTCAATTCGCTGTCCTGGCTGATCTACCGGATCAACTCCCGTTGATGCGCGACTATACGATGTCGTCGTTCGACCTGTTCAACACGCGCCACGAACTGATCACGATACTGGCAGGCGATTTCTACGAGACGCGTTCCTCGGCTGTCGCCGTTGCGGCGACTGCAGCTCGCCTATGGCTGCCCGTTTGTCCCGTCCGAGTTCGATTCCGCCTCGGCCACGCCAATATTGCACTCAACGGCTGACCCCGACGGGCGACGAAGGGTCTCGCTCGCGTCGCCAGCTATTCCGGTGGCATGGAAGCCGCCATCGTTTCACTCTAGAAAACAGAAACAACGCGGGGGCGACGCATGCAATTTCACAAACCAGTGGCTGTAGCGACAACTGTGGCGGCGATCTGCGCAGGCGGAGCTGTTTTGGCGCAACAGCAGCCACCGATCTCGGCGCAATCGGCCGCGCAGAAGCTCATCGCGGCTGTGCCGGGCTCAGAAGTATCCCGGCCGCATGCACGTCCTTGCCGGCGACGATGGAAACGACGCAGTGGGGCTGGTTCGACAACGCGGAATTGCCGCGCCTGATTATCGATTCCGGCGACACGGTTGCGATCAGAGTCGATGTCGCATCTCGCACGGCCAGCTTTATCCCGGCCGCACCATCGAAGAACTGAAGAAATTGCGCACCGACTGGCCGGCGCGCGGGCCGATGACGCTGACGGGCCCGATCTTCGTCAATGGTGCCGAGCCGGGCGACACGCCGCAGATCAAGATTCAGAAGATCGTCCCGCGGCCGTGGGTGCGAATTTCAACGTCCCCGGGCTGTTCGGACAATTCCCGAGCCGCTTTCCCGACGGACAGGTGAAGTATCTCTATCTCGACAATGAGAAGGAAGACCGCCGAGTTTGCGCCCGGCGTCGAAATTCCGTTGCGGCCATTCCCGGGCACGCTCGGTGTCGCGCGCAGGGAGCCGGGCCGCTACAACGCCGTGCCGCCGGGACCATTCGCCGGAAATCTGACAACCGCGATCTGCGTCGAAGGAACGACGCCTGCACGTTCCGGTCTTCGTGCGCGGCGCGCTGGTGTGGCAGGGCGATTCCCACGCGGCGCAGGGCAACGGTGAGGTCAACCTGACCGGGCTTGAGACCGCCTTCCAGGAAATCACGCTGACGATACACTGTCGACAAGGCGACGAAGCTCGAGTGGCCGCGCATCGAGACGCCGACCGAGTGGATCACGATGGGCTTCGACGAAGATCTCACCAAGGCGCTTGCCAACGCCAAAGCGGAAACCGCGAAATTCCTCGTAGAGCAGCGCAAAGTCTCGTCCGAGCAGGCGGCCTGGCGATGGTCTCGAAGACCTCGGATTGTCGCGTGACCCAGGTCGTGGACATCAAGAAAGGTGTCCACTGCATGACATCGAAGAGACGCTCGCCAAGTCGCTCGCCGAAGCGCGACCGACGGCGAGACACGCCGCAATATCTGGTGACCTACGCGGCCGACGCCGACATGAACAAGGCGATGGACGACGCCTCGTGGGCGATGATCGAGCTTGCTGCAGAAGGACAGAGGGTTGTCGCGATTAGATGCCCTATGCGCTCGCGAGCATGACCATGGATTGCCGGGTCGGCGAAAATGGATGCTGCCGAGAGAGGGCGTACATTGCCTGGTCGCCAAGAGCATGTGGAAGAAGTGATGAGGCCTGAAATTCGAGCATAAGGAAGGGAGAGTCTCATGTCGCACGTAACATTCGCGTCTCGTATCGTCTCCGGCGCCTGCGGGGCGTTGATCATCGGCACCGCCGCTTTCGCGCAAACCGCCGGCGCCTGCTCCGGCGCCGCCCGCCCAATCGCCTCTGGGCATACCGCTGACTTCGACGATCACCACGCCCGGTTATCCCGCTGCCGGGCCCGCCGATCCGAAGCTGCGCGTCGCTGAGACTGCCGAGCGGCAAGAAGGTGCATCGTGCTGCCGGCGACGCTCGAAACCACGCAGTGGGGCTGGTTCGACAATGCCCAAGCCGCCGGTGCTGCGCGTCAATTCCGGCGACACCATCGTGCTGGAAACGATGATGCACAGCCACAATCAGGTCGTGCCGGGCACGACCATCGAGCAGATCAAGAAACTGCGCACCGATTTCCCGGCCGCGGGCCGCACACGTTGACCGGACCGATCTATATCGAAGAAGCGCAGCCGGGCGACGTGCTCAAGGTGACGACTCAACAGGATCGTTCCGCGCGCCTACGCGACGAACTTCAACGTGCCGGGCATGTTCGGCCAGTTCCCGAACGTCTATCCAGGATGGCCAGGTCAAGTATCTGTATCTCGACCTCGACAAGCATGACGACCGAGTTCCTGCCCGGCGTCGTTCTGCCGCTGCAGGCCTTTCCCGGGCACGCTCGGCGTCGCGCGCAAGGATCCCGGCCGCTACTCGAGCGTGCCGCCGGGTGACTACGCGGGCAACATGGATATCCGCGATTTCGTCGCCGGCACGACGCTCTATGTGCCCGTGCATGTGCCCGGGCGCGCTGCTGTGGACCGGCGATTCCCATGCCGGTCAAGGCAACGGCGAGGTCAACCTCACCGCCATCGAGACCGCCTACAAGGAGTTCAACATCACGGTCGAGGTGGTCAAGGGCAAGCCGCTCGACTTCCCGCGCATCGAGACGGCGAAATCCTGGATCACCATGGGATTCGACCAGGACCTGAACAAGGCGTGGGCGCAGACCAAGGCGCAAACCGATCAAGTTCCTCTCCGAGCAGCGCAGCGTCTCCGCCGAGCAGGCAGGAAAACTGATGGCGAGCGTTTCCGATTGCCGCGTCTCGCAGGTGGTCAACATCAAGAAGGGCATCCACTGCCTCAATCCAAAGAACACGCGCGACAAGGAAGACATGGAACGCCCGACCAAGGAGACGTCGAAGTATCTACGTCTCGCACGCCAAGGATGCCGACCTGAACAAGGCGATGAATGACGCATCGATGGGCATGATCAAGCTGTTGCTCGAGACGAGAGAAGATCGACGCGGCTGGATGCCTATGGGCTCGCCAGCGTGGCGATGGATTGCCGGGTCGGGGCGATCTCCGATACCGAGAAGAATGTCCATTGCCTGATGCCCAAGAGCATCTGGGTCGCGAGCGCCGGCAAGTCGTTAGTTAAAGACGAGGGAGGGCCGCCACGCGCGGCCCTTCCTTCGCTCAATCATCATGGCGTTGCGTTGCGCTTTCATCGTCGCGTTGCTCGCCTCGGCGTCGCCGGGATTCGCGCAGGACCGCATCCAGGTGGTGACCACCACGACCGATCTGCGCAGCCTCGACCGAGGCTGTGGGCGGCGATCGGATCGCGGCGGTCAGCCTCGTTCCGCCGAGCATGGACGCCGAGGAATATCAGCCCAAAGCCGCAGGACGTCCTGCGCCTCAAGCAAGCGCGCGCTGCTCGTGCGCGTCGGGCTCGACTACGATCTGTGGGTCGACCGCCTGCTGGTGCAGGCCGGCAGGCCGGAGATCAGCCGCGGCGGCGCGGCCTATGTGGATGCCTCGCTTGCCATAGCCGTGCTGGAGCTTCGCGGGATGAGCGTCGGTCCCGGCGACGGCCATGCCCATGGCAGCGGCAATCCGCATTATTGGCTCGATCCGAGAACGCCGAGATCATCACCGCCAACGATTCTCGAAGCGTTGGCGCGGATCGATCCGGCGAATGCGGCGACCTACGAAGCCGAATCGGCAGGCCTTCCTCGTTCGCCTGCAGATGCAAAGCTGGCGGAATGGGAGACAAGCTGGCGCCGCTCAAATCCACGCCGATCGTCGCCTATCACAATAGCTGGCCTTATTTTGCGCGCCGCTTCCGCCTGGATTTTGTCGGCTTTATCGAGACCAAGCCCGGCGTGCCGCCGAGTCCCTCGCATCTTGCCGGGATCGTCGAGACCATGCGTGCGCGCGGCGTGCGGCATCGTCGTGCGCGAACCGCACGAGCCGGAACGCGACGTTGCCTTCGTCGCGAGCAAGGCTGGAGCGCGTCGGTGGTGACGCTGGCCGCGTCCGGTCGGCGCGCTGCCGCGAGCCGAGCGATTACATTTCGCTGTTCGACGCGAACGTCGAAGCGCCTGACATCGGCGGCGGCAATGCGATGATCGATGCCGCTGCAGTTTCTCTGGCCGCCGTTCCTGGTGGCGGTGTGCTGGTCGGCATCCACGCCTATTTCGGCATTCAGGTCCTCGCCCGCAAAGTGATCTTTGTCGATTTGGCGCTGGCGCAGATCGCGGCGCTTGGCGCGACCGTCGCCTTCATGCTCGGGCCATCCGGCCCAGAGCATTGCGACCTATGGCTATTCGCTCGCGTTCACATTGCTGGCGGCCGTGCTGCTCGGCCTTCACGCGCGGCTGGGGCACGCGCGTGCCGCAGGAGGCGCTGATCGGGCGTCATCTACGTCGTCGCCGCGGCGGCGGCCATTCTGCTCATCGATCAGGGCGCCGCAAGGCGCCGAGACATCTCAAGCAAATCCTGACCGGAAACATTCTCACCAGCGGGCTCAACGAGGTTGCGCGTCATTGTTCCGCTCTACGCCGCGGTGGGGCTGCTGCACTGGCTGTTGCGCCGCCAGCATGAGTGGAGCCGGGACGCTCGTCTGGGAATTCGTGTTTTATGCGACCTTCGGCGTGGTGGTGACCAGTTCGGTTGCGATTGCCGGCGTGCTGCTGGTCTTTTCGTTTCTCATCATTCCCGCCGCCATCGGCGTCATGTTTCGCCGACCTCGCTTTCGCGGCAACTCGCCATCGGCTGGATCTCCGGCACGCTCGTGAGCGCAGCCGGGCTTGCCGCCTCGTTCGTCTTCGACCTGCCGACGGGAGCGGGCGATGGTTTGCGCCTTCGGTGCATCACGCTGGCGCTCGCCGGCGTGCTTTTTTCCATTTCTGCGCGGCAACCGACGGCGCTCGATGCACGCTGCCTTCACCGCCGTCCGCTGGGTCGGCGCGATCATTCTCGCTGGCTCGGCGATGCAGCTCGCGGCTGCGCCGCGCGCGGACCAGCCACTCATCGATATCGCTGAATACGTGGTTCCTCGCTGCGCACGCTCTACTTTACGCGGGGCGAAGCGGACGACATTCGCCGATGCGAGCGAATCACGCCGAACGCTATCGTGCGCAGGCCGAGCAGCTGAACGAAAGGGAGCGGCGCAACCGGACCGAAGGCCAGTCGCTCGATGACTTCACCGTCGCCCGCATCTCTTCGTTCCTCAAATCCTACGGCGAGATGCGCAAGGGGCGAGCAATTCGTCATGGGCGAAGGCGCATGCGCGCGCGAGAGCCGTGTCCGTTGTGTCACGCGGCTCTAGCTCTGCTGGCAGGGCAGCGTTGTGCTTGCGCCTCGTTCCTTGGCGGCGGCTGGGGGCGCGAGGATGAAATTTGACACTGGCGATCACAGGGGATGGCACATACGTCTTCTCTGGGCGTTGTCCTTCCAGGAGATGCAATGTTGAACGCGATGCAGGCATGCCGAGATGCATGGGCCAGCGCTGACGATGCAAGCAGCGGTCACAGGATTTGAGGCGCAGAGCGTCATGGTGCTTCGCTTCATGCGCCTTGCCACAGGGGTGCCCGGGCCGAATCGGCAGCAGGCCGCATGATCACCGAGACGGTGATGGCCCTCGGCAGCGCAAGCGCCGCGGCTCGCGCAGCGATCAAAGGTGATCGATATGCCACCGTCGCCGCGATCCAAAGGTCCTTCCCGTGCGCCGCACGCCGACGCGTGCGGAAAAACCCGCCGGCGGTCAGCGGCGTAGGCGTGGACGTTCCCTAAATACGCGGAATGAAATCCGCTATTTCGCTGGCCTTGATCTCCGGCGGCGATCCAGCCCACAATTCCGGTAATTTCGCAAATGTTGAGGCTAGAGTGAACCGCAACTCATGGCACGGCAGGTCGTCGGCATCGCGAGCGCTTTTCATTGCCACTCATCTTCAGCGGCGGCGCGTTGATTGCTGCTGCTTCACCAGGCGCAGGACTGTCCGCGCGGCGACGATCTCGGCATCTGGGCCTACTGCGACCGCAGACGGGCGACCCGGCGGCCGACACGCCGACCGACGCCAAGCTAACTCGTCGTATCCCTCGACGCTGATCTTCGCCTATACGCCGAGTGGAGGATCCCGGCGGTCTACACCAAGGCGTGGGACGGCTTCCTCAAGCACACTGGAAAAAATCACCGGCAAGAAAGTGATTTTCTTCCCGGTGCAGTCGAACGCCGCGCAATACGAGGCGATGCGTTCCGGCCGCCTGCACATGGCGGGCGTTCAACGCCGAGGCGCAATGCCATCGCCGTGAACTGCGCGCGGCTTCGTGCCCTTCGCGATGATGGCCAGCGCACCGACAACAGCTTCGGCTACGAATGGATAATCATCGTGCCGGCCGACAGTCCAATCAAGACGCCGAACGATCATCAAGGGCCACGAAGATCGCGTTCACCGCGCCGACCTCGAACTCAGGATTCAAGCGCGCCGTCGGCGTTGCTCTGAAATCAGAATTCAATCGATCTCGAAGCCAAGCGACTTACGAGCCGGTGTTCTCGGGCAAGCACGACAACTCGGTCGCTTCGGCGTTGGTCAACAAGGACTACGAGGCCGCGGCGGTCGCCAGCGAGGTGATGTTCCAACCGGATGCTCGACGCGCAAGGTGTTGGACAACGGCGAAGATACGGACTCGATCTACAAGTCCGGAGACCTTCCCGACGACCGGCTATGGCACCGTCTACAATCTCGATCCGAAGCTCGTCGCAGAGCGTCAAGAAAGCGTTCTTCGAATTCCCCTGGGAGGGTCTCGGCGCTGGCGGCCGAATTCAAGGGAAGGCCAGAGTTCATCCCGATCGAGTACAGAAGGCGACTGGGGCCGTGCTGCTAAGATCGACGAAGCGACCGGCGCTCAAATACACTTGCAAAGTAGGCAAGTGACTGTCAGCGGGGCGCGGCGCATGCTGCGGATCCAAGGTCTGGTGAAGCGCTACCGGACTGGCGACTTGGCGCTCAAGGGGCTCGACCTCGAGGTGCCCGACGGCCAGGTCATGGCGTTGATTGGGCCGTCCGGCGCGGGCAAAGTCGACCGTCATCCGCTGCATCAACCGGCTGGTCGAGCCGACCGCCGGACGAGTGCGATGCTCAACGACGCCGAGCTCACGCAACGCTCGGCCGGGTGGCTCGCGCCGCGCGCGCGGCGGCATCGAGCATGATCTTCCAGGAGTACGCGCTGGTCGAGCGACTGACGCGTGATGGAGAACGTGCTGAGCGGCCGGCTCGGTTATGTCGGGTTCTGGGCGAGCTTCGCTGCGGCGAGTTTCCGCAATCCGACATCGATGAGGCGTTCCGCCTCCTCGGCAGCGTCGGCCTCGACCACATGGCCGACAAGCGCGCCGATGAACTGTCCGGCGGCCAGCGCCAGCGCGTCGGCATCTGCCGGCGCGCTCGATCAGAATCCTGAACTGCTGCTGGTGGACGAGCCCACCGCCTCGCTCGATCCCAAAACCTCGCGGCAGATCATGCGGCTGATCAAGGAGCTCTGCGCCGAGCGCAAGCTCTCCAGCCATCATCAACATCCACGACGTGATGCTGGCGCAGATGTTCGCCGAGCGGATCGTCGGGCTTGCGGCTCGGCGAGATCGTCTATGACGGGCCGCCGACGGGGCTGACCGCCGAGGTGCTGATCGAAGATCTACGGCGAGGAGGACTGGTCGGCGACGATCCGCCAAGGTCGACGAGGAGGCCGATGCAGGCCGAGGACGACGACGTCATGCCGCGTGTCAGCCGCCTGCCCAACCGCGACCGTCTGGCAGGGCTGACGTGTCGGCAGCGCGCGCCATGACCGCGCACATTAGCGTCGCGGCCCCGCGCTGGCAGAAGCCGCCGCTGATCGTCAATGCGCTCGGCTGCGCTGGACGCTCTACCTGGGTGCCGCTGCCTACCTTGCGCTCGCGCTCGGGTCGCACGCAGCGTGAACTGGGCGCGTGTGTCGCCGACGGCCTTGCCGCGCGGTTGGCGCGTTCGTCGAGCGTTCTTCCGCCGCATTTCGACTTCAGCCGCGTGGAGCGAGACATCGCCGAGGGGATCGCAGGAGAGCCTCTGCGATGACGGTCGGTCTCCACCGTCGTCGGCATCGCGCTCTCGATTCCGGTCGGCATTGGTGCCGCGCAAAACATCGCGCCGCGCGCCAGTCTATTATCTCTGCCGCGCGCGTCGCTCGCGGTATCGCGCGCTCGCTTCCAGGAGATTCATCCTACGCCATCTTCTTCGTCAAGCCATGTTCGGTTTCGGCGGCCTTCGCCGGCTTCGCGTGCACGCATCTCTTTCGCCACCATCGGCTTCCACGGCAAGCTGCTGGCCGAGGACATCGAGGACATGGACGCAGGCGCAGGCCGAGGCCGTGCGGGCCACCGGCGCAAGCTGGCTGGCAGTGGATCAATTACGGCGTTCAGCCGCAGGTCATGCCGCGCATGATCGGGGCTTGTCGCTCTACCGCTTCGACATCAATTTTCGCGAGTCGGCGGTGGTCGGCATCGTCGGCGGCCGGCGGCATCGGCGCCACGCTCAACACCGGCCATCGAGCCGCTACGAGTTCAACGTCGGCGGCGGCGATCATCGATGATCATCATTCTCATCGTGCATGGCTGTGCGAGTACGGCTCCGGCTATTGTGCGGCGGTGGGTGCGACGATGGCCGGCGTTTCAGCGCATAGCGCGGACCTGGCGGCGTCGCGAGCGGCGCGTCCGACTGCTTGGTCTGGGCGTGCCTGGCTGGTCGCCGCCGCGCTGGCCATGCCGCTTGCTTCCAGCTGATTTTTCCGAGAAAGACCATCTGGGCCGCTTCGTCTCCGGACGCGCCGCAACGAGGCGAGACGACCTTGCGGTGCGCATGGTGCCGCCGGACTGGCTCATTTATCCGGACGCCCGGCCCGGCCGATCTGGGGTTTCACTATCGCCATCCGCCACAGATCGGCACAGCTGGTCGCCGTGCGCCGCTCGGCGCGTCCCGGTTTGCGTATTGCGCCGCGCGCAACGCGACGCCGAGCGTTGGCGTCGTGCGGCCGATCGCGCTGTTCATTGGCCATCGTCGTCGCTCGCATCGCGACCAGCGCCTTGATCTGGGCGCTCTGATCGCCTGGTCCGCGATCATCGGGCCGGGCGTGTTTGCCCGGCATCATCGCCATCGCGCTGCGCTCGATCGGTCTTCCTGCGCCAGACTGCTGCACGAGGCGATCCGAAGAGATCGAGCGAAGAGGTCAGGTCGAGGCCGTCAGATGCGACCGGCGCCTCCGGCGCGCGGGTGACGTCGTATGGAGCTCATTGCCACCAAGATGCTGCCGGCCTTCGCCGGCATCTCGGTGTTTCGCTGGGACATCAATATCCGCGAGGGTCGACAGTTCTTGGCCTGGACGTTGATTGCAGGCGGCATCAAGCCTGGAGCTCAATGCCGCGA
>ERZ1370068.8159-contig-7035_pt1 | contig 15423 bp, 18 predicted proteins | sample MGYA00561227_ERZ1370068 | MGnify/ENA primary metagenome ERZ1370068 (study PRJEB38410, sample SAMEA6850437) | metagenome | study: Metagenomic assessment of the ecological functions of the soil: analysis of the soil microbiota associated with the...
AATTGTAATTTCGCTTTTCTCCTTGCCTGTCACATCTCAACGTCTAACCGCCAGAAACGGCAGACCGATCAGCAAAGGCTGGTGGACCATGTGAGGCCGCCAGGCTGTGCCGGCCCAGCCAGGCTATCCGGGCGCGGCAATCCCCGGCGAAGGCAATGGGACGGAATTTGGCGCGCACGAGCGCATGCCCGCGGCGATTCCGAGCAGCAGTACACCGGTCAGGGAAACAGCGGCACGTAGTCCTCCGTGCGCGGCTTGGCCGTCATGAACCCCAGCCAGCCGAGCGCGCGGCTGTCGAACATCGGAGATGCGAGACAGGTTTCCCGCCGCAATGGCGAGGCCGCCGACAATGAGCGCCAGCGTGGGTCGGCGCACCAGCGGGCGCGCGAGGACCAATGAGACGGCGATCGCATGCAGGACGCCGAACCAGATCCAGGACGCCGGAAACAGTGCGTAGCTGGCAGCGCTGACGGCCACGGCGCAGGCGCCGATGATGGCGACATGGCGACAGAATCGTGCGGGCGACGCCTTGCCGCGATCTGCGAGTACCAGGCTCACGCCCGCGATCACCAGAAACGAGGAGAGAATCAGCGTCCGCGCATTGAGCCACAACGGATCGTGGTAGAAATCCCACTGGGTTACACCGAAATGGCGGAGGTCGAAACAGAGTGGTAGGACGACCATTGCGAGAATCGCCAGTCCGCGCAGGGCGTCAAGCGCCGGAACGCGAGCGGCGAACGCGGCCCGGCGAGGCCGAGGTAGGGGGAGGATTGCCCCGCTGTTCGCGGCGATGCGCAGCCCGGCGACTCACGTCAGCGATCGCTCGCTGCGCCACTGCACTCGCACGGCGCCGCTGGCGTCGGGCGTACCCAGTGCGGCCAAAGCGCGCATGGCTGCGGGCGGCGTCGAAGGCAGTGGCGCCAGCGTCGCGCCGGCGCTCGATACCCTCGCTGCCCAATGTCATTTCGCCGTCGATCCGTGCATCGCCGCCGTGGTTCTCGATGCGCCCCTGGATGCCGCCCTCGCGCGGAGCGAAATTCACGGTGACGGTGCCCAGCGCAAGCGTGGCTGCGTGGCCGCTGCGCGTGCGCCCGCTCCATCTGCAATGTCGCAGCGCCATCGCCTCCCCGGCCGTTCCAGGCTCAAGTGGGGCGCATCGAATGCGAGGTACCGCCCAGGGCCATCGTGTCGGCGGGCGCCATCGTTCCGTTCAATGCGGCAGCCGGGCAAGGCAAAGGCAACGCCGTCGAGGGTCAATGCTGCATTGCGCCGCGCGAATTTGCCGCGCGGAAGGTCACCACCGGACGGCGCGTCCAGACGGATCGCCAAATCGCCGCGCGCCAGTGCCAAAGGGTCGACATCCCAGCTTACCGGAAGCGACCACGTGCGCTGTTTGTTCGTGACGAGTCCGCGTCCTTTCCAGACCGTTCCCACGGTGTCGGTCAGCCGCAGGTAACCCTGCGTGGCCGCATCGAGCCGCGCGTCCAGCAACGCGGCCGGCGCGAACGTCACGAGCGCCGCCAGGAGCAGCAAAGTGAGCGCAAGCAGCGTCGCCGACAGGTCCTCATTGTCGTGTTCGCCGTCGCCGTCAGCGCGCGAGTGTGATCTCGGCGCGCACGGTACCCGGATCGACGCGCGAGGTCAGCGTGGCTTCGACCGGACGAAAGCCCTCGGCCTTCGCCGAGTGCGTCGAGCATACCGACCAATGCGTCGAAGCCGATCGCGGCGAACGTGATGTACGCGCGGCTCTCCTTCACCTCGAGCGACGTCAATGACGCCTTCAGCCCGCGTTCCCCGAGGACACGCTCCACAAGCCGTGCGCGCAGATCAATGGCAAGTTGGTCTTTCGTGGCCCGTTGCAAGCCGGTGATTTCTACCGCTTGTGCGCGGGCAACCGCCAGCGCGGCGCGGTCGCGCTGCAATTCTCGACGTGCACGCAAGATGTCTCTCCTGCATTGGCTGCCAGATCCCAACCCACGCCACGGCGAGCAGGATGACGGCGGCAGCGGCGATGGCGAAGCAGGCGCTCGCGCGCGACGACCAGCGATCCCATGCGCGCACGAACACGGACGGGACCGGTATGCGCGTGATCAGCGCCATTGCCGTCATTGCGCGCCCGGTGCCAGCGCAACTCGCAGGCGAGTGCCCGAGGCGCTGGTAGCCTGCAATGTCGTGAGCCGGCGCTTGCCAACTGGCGCTCAAGTCGTGCTGTTGTCTCGACATCCGGATTCGCGAGTCGAACGTCCAGTGGCCATCGGAATACGCCGCCGTCTTCAGCACGCCCGGCTGGGCAGTGCGGCGGCACGCGGCGCCGCGCGGGCCAGCAGCGGCAGTGCATCTGCCGGCGCCGCAAATCCTGCACTATGCCGCGCTTGCGCATGCCGTCTCGCGATTGCAACGGCGGGATCGTCGGTGCCGGTAATCCCCATTTCGCTCGCCAGCGAAGCGATCGCCGACCTGGTGCGCCAATCGGCGATACGTAGCGAGGCCCAGTCGCCGATCGTCGCGGCGACGTGCAGGGCGATGGCCGCTGCCGCGATAATGGCTGCGATACGGAATGGGCGCATCGAGCCCTATTCGAGCGCTGGGTTTTGCACGCGCAGAATTCCCCTTGGCGCAGGTCCGTGGCCTCGGTGAACGCGGCGCCTCCGGCCGAGTCCCATGCGCCACGCAGTTGTCGGGCACGAACGCGGTACCAACATGTTGTGCGGAGTCGGACCGCATCGCCTCCCCGGCGGCAAATGCCAGTCTCGACCTTGCGTGGGACCGGCGCCGCTTCGCTCGCGCGTGATCAAGGGCAAGGTTCAACTCGGCGGGGATGCCGCGTGTTCGCCACTGGTGGCAAAGGCGGAGCCATCCGGCCTGCGGACAAATCCTCCGCCGAAGCCCGACGCATACCATCGCCAATGCCGCGCCACTGGGCGCGCGCAGCATCCGGTTCGGCCAGGATGCGATCGAAATTCGCGGCAAGGGCCGCAATGAGTCCGCGGTTGGCGACGACTGGCCTCCACCGTTCCATCGGATCGCTGCGGGGACACCGCGATGTGCTGCTCGTCCGCGGGGCCGGCGAGTTGGTCCTCGAGCGCAGAGGCGGCCGCCGCGGCGACGCGCGGTCCGGCGGGCAGAGGCGGCAGGTGCAGGCTCACGATCCGCGCACGCACGCCGCCGCGAGCACCGCGTCCTGCGGTCGGCCGCGGGCCACGCGCCCGGCGCGCCGATCCCGACCGCGCGAGGCGTTCGTCGTCGTCGAGCCAACGCCCAGAACGTCGGCGCGACCGGCGTCGGGCGCAGCGTCGAGCAGTACGCGAAGAGTGGACATCGGCGGTCGATCGGGCTCTGCGGGTCGCCGTAGTTTACGCGACGACCGATGTGGTCAACACCGGCGCGCTGGCGGCGACGTTCACTCGAGGGTTTGCCAGACCACGATCGGCCATTCGCGTCCGTCGCGGCGAAGGACCGCGCGCGCTTGCGCGAGCGTCTCGCCCTGGCGGGCGCGCACGCTCACCAGGAAATAGCTGCTGCCGACACCCAGCGTCGTCTCGTTGGGAATGGTTGCGCCGCTCGGCAGCCGCTGAGCGAAAGTCGGACAGCGGTCGCGAAGGGCTTGCGTGCGCGGTCGGCCACGAGCGCCTGGCGAGCGCATCGGCCGACAACCCCGGTATCGCGGCGGCCAAGGACTTCCGGCGGCGCGGTGTTGACGTTGAGCACGGTCGCGGTCGGCGAGCGCGACGACGAAAGGCTTCATTTGCGGCAAGTCGCGCGGGGTGACGCCGCGGGCGGCAGCAAATTCCGCGGCGCGGACGGGCCGCAGACTCAGCGGGCAGCGGTTGCGCTGGCGGTGCGCGTGCCGATTGTCTGCACGCCGTCGTTCGCTCGAAACCGTCGATCACCGAGCCGACGATCGCGTCCAAGTCGCGTTAGGTGCGATGCCGCGCTGGGCGAACAACCGCTCGAGGCGCAGCGCGCTCCTCCTTGCCCAAGGCGTCATCGATTTCGCGAGGTTGTTGATGTTGAGCCGCGCCTGCGCATCCTCGATGCCGCCCTCGATCGAGACCATTCTCGAGCGGCGTGCGCGGCAACGGATACGCCCACGCCTCGCCCAGGTGGTCGATGATGCCGGACTGCGCGCATCGTCCTGCAGGATCTGCCGCGCCCACTGGACGCCGGCCAGCGCGAGCGCCTGCGCCTGCACTGGTCGCGGCGGTTGGCGACGTCGGCGAACCAGCGCTGCTGCTCCGCCGCCACGGCGATGGCGACGATCGCGGCGAGCGCCGCGATCCAGCATGGCCAGCAGCAGCGCGGCGCCGCGACGAGCGAGACTTCAGCGCAGGACGAACCATCGCTCGATCTGCTCGCCGCCGTCGCAGCGTCAGGACACACACGCGCACGGCGCGCGGGATATCGCGCTTCGCCTTGCAACGGCCAGCTGTCGCGCCACGCGCCGGCGCGGGTCGAGATACGCGACGCGGAATCCGGCGACGCCGATCGGCCAGTGACGTAGACGGCCGGCTGCGACGCTTCGCGGCATTGTCAAGTTGCGGCCAGTAGGCGATTTCGACTGCATGGCCGCGCAGGCGATAGCCGATGCGCTGTCCTGCGGCGCCCGGCTCATCGCAAAATTCCGCGCCGGCGCGCGTGAACACGAGCGCTGCGTTACCGCGGCGTCCGCCGGCAACGCGAGCCACGCGGGTTCGATGCCGGAACCGCTGCGCACGATCCGCGCGGGACGGCCTGCCGAATGTCCGCTTCGGAAGCGCGTGAACAGCGGCTTCGAGCGTCCGCCAGCGCTGCGCTTCTGCCGCGAGTTGCGCCTCGCCGTCGGCCAGCGCCGACGGTGGCGCGGTAGGCAAGAACGGCGATGACGCCGAAAATCGCGAGCGCCAGCAGAATCTCGACCAGCGTGAATCCGGCGCTGCGCGATGGCTGTGCTCGGCATTCATTGCGGCTGCGAGTTGCCGACGAAGACCGACCAGATGCGCGACCATGATAGTCCGGACGGTCCGGCTCCATGACGCTGATCTCGATCTTGCGAAAGGCGGGATTGGGCGTGGTCGTAACGCTTTCGCGCCACAGGAACTGCGCGCTCGCCTGCGTGGCGTTGCCGCGGTAGTTGCCCAGGCCGGCCAAGGGGCAGCGACTTGCGCCGCCGCGAGCCGGTTCTGCGCTACCCACAGTGCCAGCGTGCGTGCCTTCAACGCGGTGGCGCTGTCCGCCGACTGCGCCAGCGCGCGCATACCGGCCGCCAGCGCAACCGCGATGATCGCCAGTGCGACGAGGATTTCGATCAGCGTGAAGCCGCGAGCACCGGATCATGGTTCCGGCGCGCCGTATCCACCAGCAGGCTCACGCGGTTCAGCGGATCCGCGGTCGAGCACGATGCGCGCAGCCTTGCCGGCGAAGCACAAAGGCGAAGGGCTCGTTGTGACCTGGAGGCTCGCAAAGGCACGATCGCATCCGATGGCAACGGTTGTCCGGCGAACGACAGAGGACTGGCCACGCGATCCGGCAGGCGCTGCATGCGCGGAGAGCACGTCGTCATCCACGATCAGGCATGCCAGCGGCTGGCATCGACTGGACGCCGCCAGAAACGCCAGCCGTCGCCGTCCGCGGAAACGCCCAGCGTCTCGCGCGCGCCATTGCGCACGTGCGCTGGCGTGCTCGATGCGCGCCGGCCGAAGCGTTTCGGCCTCATGCGCCGCGACGATTCGCGGTCATCGCTGTCGTAGACGACCACCGCGATGCCCGCGGTGATGGCGAATGACCAGCACGACGACCAGGATTTCGATCAGCGTAAAGCCTGTCGGCGGCAACGTGCCGAGCGTCGCGCCTCTGATGCGCCAGGTGAGGTTCCCAGATCCCACGAGCCGATGTCGGCGTCTTTGCCGGTGCCGCCCGGCTGGCCCGTCGGCGCCGAAACTGAACACGTCGACCTCGCCGCTGCAGTCCGGGGTTGAGATACTGATACGGGTGTCTGCCACGGGATCCTTGGGCAGCCGCTCGAGGTAGCCGTCCGGTTTCCAGTTCGGCGGGAACTGGCGGCCGCGTCGGGCTTCGCAACCAGCGCATTCGAGCCCTGTTCGCCGGTCGGATAGCGTTGATTGTCGAGGCGATAGAGCTTCAGCGCCTGCATGATCGTCGCGATGTCGCTCTTCGCGGCAACGCGCACGCGCCTCGTCGGGCCGCTCGAGCACTCTGCGGAACGACCAGCGCGGCGAGCACGCCGAGGATCACGATCACGACCATGATCTCGATCAGCGTGAAGCCGGTGTGCGAGCGGACGCTGCTGGCAACGCAGGCGCAGAGTTCATCCGGCGATTATAATGCGCCGCTCCCGTGCGCCGTAATGCAAGGTGGCGGGCCGCGGCTCATATCGCCGCACCACCGTCACCGAATGTCTGTTCCCATTGCTCTCATGACCCTGCTCGCGCCGCCCGCTCCATCGCGCTACTGTTCTGCTCGCGCGATCGGCCGTCGGATGGCGTGCGTCGTGTGGTGGTTGGTCACGCTGGCCGCTCGCGTTGCCGCAGTCGCCGTTCGCGTTCGACGTGAAGACCGGGGATGTCGCTTTCGCGCAGTCGCGCGCGAGCTCGCAGGGCGCCAGTGTGCTGCCGCAATCGTGGCCGATGGTCGCGCTCGCCCGCCTGCGGGGCGTCGATCGTGCGATCAAGGCCGGAAGCTACGAGATCGAGTCGGACATCACGCTGCGCGCAGCTGCTTGCCCGGCTGACCGCAGGGCGACGCGACGCAGACGTCGCTTGCGATCATCGAAGGCGCGACGTTCGCCGGATGTGCAGGCGCGCGTTGCGTGCGCATGGCCAGGTGAAGAACACCGTCCTCGACCTTCCGGATGCCGAATTGATGGCGCAAGCTGGGCGCGCCGGGGCAGGGCGCCGAAGGCCGGTTCTTCCCCGACACTTATTTCTTCGCGGCGGGCAGCAGCGACGTCGCCGTGCTCAAGCGCGCGCACGACGCCGATGACGCGTACGCCTGGCCGCATGCGTGGGAGAAGCGCGCGCGACGGACTTGCCGCTGGCATCGTCCCGACGAAGCGCTGATCCTGGCGTCGATCGTCGAAAAGGAGACGGGACGCGCGGCGCGATCGGCCGCTGATCGCGTCGGTGTTCATCAATCGGTTGCAAGCAAGGCATGCGCCTGCAGACCGATCCGACGGTGATCTACGGGATGGGCGACAGCGTTCGACGGCAATCTGCGCACGCCGCGACCTCGACGCCGACACGCCGTGGAACACGTACACGCGCGACGGCTTGCCGCCGACGCCGATCGCGCTGCCGTCGCAGGCGTCGCTCGATGCGGTGCTGCATCCACCGGCGACCGATTACCTCTACTTCGTGGCGCGCGGCGACGGGTCGTCGCAGTTCTCGCGCCAATCTCGCCGACCACAACCGCGCCGTGGCAAAATTCCAGAAAGGCGCGCGCTGATGCGCTGGTCGCCTCCATCATGCGAACAGGCATCCGACCGTGACGACGCGCGGCCGCTTCATTTCGCTCGAAGGCATCGACGGCGCCGGCAAGAGCACGCACGCCGCGTGGCTCACGGACGCGATCGCGGCGCGCGGCCACACGGTCGTCGCCACGCGCGAGCCCGGCGGCACGCCGCTCGGCGGAAGCGCTGCGCGGGCTGCTGCTCGCGCAGCCGATGACGCACGACACCGAGGCGCTGCTGATGTTCGCGGCGCGGCGCGAGCACGTCGGCAGCAGGTGATCGCGCCCGCGCTGGCGCGCGGCGACTGGGTGCTGTGCGACCGCTTCACCGACGCCACCTTTGCGTATCAGGGCGGTGGACACGGCGTCGCACCGGCGCGCATCGCGGAACTCGAGCACTTCATTCCGGTCGACTGCCGGCCCGACCTCACGATCCTGTTCGACGTGCCGATCGCCGTGTCGCGCGAGCGCCTCGACCGCGCCGCAGGCCAAGGGACGCAACCTCGACAAGTTCGAACGCGAGGAATTCGCGTTCTTCGAGCGCGTGCGCAAGGTCTATCTCGAGCGCGCCGCTCCGACCCGGCGCGCTTTCGCGTGGTGAATGCGGCCCGTCCGATTCCCGAGGTGCGCTGCGGACCTCGCCGCGTCTGCTCGCTGCCTATCGATCGATGGCGAGTGAATGGCGACCGCCGGTGCCGAAGCGTCGCGCGCTGGCCGGAGCTGCTGTCCGTGGCAACTCGCAGCCGCTGCGCGAAGCGCTCGCGCGCGCGCGCGACGCTGGCCGCATGCGCTGCTGCTCGACGGGCCGCGCGGCATCGGCAAGCGCACGTCTGGCGCTGAATCTTGCGCGCGCGCTGCTGTGCGAGACGCCGCGCGCCGATGGCCTTGCGTGCGGCACGTGCGCCAGCTGCCATTACGTCGCCGCGGGCCAGCATCCCGACCTGCAGCTGGTCGAGACCGTTCGCCATCGACGAGAACGGCGAGGTGAAGCGTTCAGGACCCGATACCGGTCGATCGCATCCGCGCGGCTGATCGATTGGGTGCAGCTCACGAGTCACCGCGGCCGCGCGAAGGTGGCGGTCATCGTTCCTGCGGAGTCGCATGAACCTCGCCGCCGCCAACGCGCTGCTCAAAGACGCTCGAGGAGCCGCCGCCTGCGACTTACCTCATGCTCGTCGTCGCGATCAGCCGGGACGCGTGCCGGCGACGCTGCGCAGCCGGTGCCGGCGCATGCCTGCGCCGCGGCCCGACGATGGCCGACGCCGAAGCGTGGCTCGAGCAACAGGGCGTGACGTCGCCGCGGACTGCGCTGGCGCAGGCCGGCGGCGCGCCGCTGGCGGCGCTCGCGCATGGCCGGCGGCGGCGTGGCAGGCGGAGCGCGCGGCGTGGCTGCAGGCGCTGGCGAGGCCGGACGGCACTGTCGCCGGTCGCGCTCGCCGCGTGGATCGAAGCGGCGCCGAAGGATCGAGCGCCGCGAGACGGCTGGGCGCAGCGCATCGATTGGCTGCTCGCGTGGACCGCGGACCTGCGCCGCGTCGCCGCCGGCGGCTGCGCTGCGCGCAACGCCGATTTTGCCGCGCGCGTTCGCGCCACCTGGCCGCCGCGGTGGCGCCGATTCCGCTGTTTCGCTATCATCGGGCACTGCTGCGGCAGCGCGCGCTGGTCGCGCATCCGTTGCAACCGCGCCTCGTCGCCGAGGCGCTTCTCATCGGTTACCGCGAATTGTTTCGCTAGCAGCCAGGACCAGCATGGCGGATCCCAAGGCACCCCGGCTGCACCGAACCGCCGCCGTCGCGCGTCCGGGCGTGCTTGTCGCTCAACATCCGCGAGAAGGCGGCGCTGTACGCGGCCTACATGCCGTTCCTCAAGGGCGGCGGCATCTTCATTCCGACCTCGCGGCAATACGCGCTCGGCGAGGAAGTATTCATGCTGCTGTCGCTGATGGACGATCCCAACCGGCTCGCGGTCCAGGGCAAGGTGGTCTGGATCACGCCCGAAGGCGTGCAGGGCAACCGCACGCAAGGCATCGGCGTGCAGTTCACGCAGGACGACACTGGCGCGGCCGCCCGGGCCACGATCGAGAAGGGTCCTGGGCGAAACCCTGGCCTCCACGCGGCCCACGCACACGATGTAGTTGCAGTGTTCGTCCGAAATGTTTGTCGATTCGCATTGCCATCTGGATTTTCCGGAACTTGCGGCCGAGTTGCCGCAGCTTCTGGCCGCGATGCGCGAGCACGAGGTCACCCACGCGCTGTGCATCGGCGTGGACCTGCCGGCGTGGCCCGGGCGTGCTGGCGATCGCGCAAGGCCACGCGAATCTGTACGCGACCGTGGGCGTGCACCCCGACTACACCGATACGCCCGGAGCCGCACCGTCGCCGACCTCGTTGCCACTGGCGCAGCGGACGAAGGTGGTCGCCATCGGCGAGACGGGGCTCGACTACTATCGTCTGAAGGCGACCTCGAATGGCAGCGCGAGCGCTTCCGCACGCATATCCGCGCGCGCGAGGGAAGCGGGCAAGCCGCTCGTCATCCACACGCGCGCCGCCGCGGCCGACACGATCGCCATCATGCGCGAGGAGCGCGCGGGCGAGGCGGGCGGCGTCATGCATTGCTTCACGGAAACGTGGGAGGTCGCGCAGGCTGCCCTCGACCTGGGCTTCCACATTTCGTTCTCGGGCATCGTCACCTTCAAGAACGCGGTCGAGTTGCAGGACGTGGCCCGGCGCGTGCCGCTCGACGCGCATGCTGATCGAGACCGATAGTCCGTATCTCGCGCCGGTGCCCATTCCGCGGCAAGCGCAATCAGCCGGCGTGGGTGCGCTATGTCGGCGAAGCGGTTGCGCAAGCTGCGCGACGTGCCGGTGGATGCGATTGCGCGCGCCACGTCGGAAAATTTCTTTCGCCTGTTCAGGATTGCCGGAGATGCCGACCCGCGCCCGCATTGATCGTCGCCTGCTTTGCGTCCGGTTCCTGTTGCGCTGTGGGCAGCCACCGCGTGCCTGCTCGCCGGCGCAGCGACGCTGGAAGAGGATTTCGTGATCGCCGTAGCCAATGATCGCGCAGGCCAGGTGAAGGAACTCCTCGCGCGCGGCGTCGGATCCCAACGCCGTCGACGCCGAACGGCGATCCCGCGCTGGTGATCGCCGCGCGCGCCGGTAACGTCAGTACGGTGGACGCGTTGCTGGCCGGGCGCGCGAATGTCAATGCGCGCAACAAGTTCGGAGACACGGCCGATCATGGTCGCGGCGCTGTCGGGAAATCTCGCGATCGTGCGCACGCTGCGCGCGCGCGGCGCCGAGCTTGAAAACCCCGGATGGACGCCGCTTATCTACGCCGCCACCGGCGGGCACGACGCAATCGTCGGCTATCTGCTCGCCGAAGGCGCCAGCGTCAATGCGCCGTCGCCCAACGGCACGACGGCGCTGATGATGGCGGTGCGGGAGGGCAAGGGCTCGACGGTGGAGCTACTCATCGCCAAAGGGGCGGACGTCAATCGCCGCAACCAGAATGCCGCGTCCGCACTGGACTGGGCGGTGCGTGGAAACGAGAAGAAGATGGCCGAACAATTGCGCCGTGCCGGCGCGAAAGAATGACGGCGTTAGGGACCCGAATCCTTGAAACCATTCGCCGGGGCGCCCGCGGACATCGCTGGCGCTGCTGGCTCCGGCTGCAACATCGGCGCTGCGACTCGCCGCCGGAATCAGTGACGGCATCACGCCAACCAACCGGCGCGCGCCGTTGAAGTGTTTCTGCCAATAGCCTTCGGAGAGCCGCGCGATCTCGACCTCGCTGCCCGTCGACGGCGCGTGGATGAAACGGTTGTCGCCCAGGTAGATGCCGACGTGCGAGAACGGGAAGCGGCGCGTGTTGAAGAACACGAGGTCGCCGGGTGCCAAATCGGCGCTGGCGACCTTGTTGCCGAGCCGGCTCAGTTCTTTGGCCGTACGCGGCAACGTGACCCCGGTGACTTGCTGGAACACGTAGCGGACGAGTCCGCTGCAGTCAACGCCGCCTTCCGGTGTCTCGCCGCCGAAGCGGTAATCGACGCCGATGAGCCCCAGTGCGTAGATTGCGACGTCCTGCGCGCCATGCCACGCGGTGGCCGCCGCGGCCTTCGCTGATCGGGCGAGCGTGTTTTCCGGCGGCGCGGATTGGGCGCTCGCGCATTGCGGCAGCGCAAAGGCGACCAACCACGCGGCGGCCAGCGCATTGCGTTTGAGGTGGGCAAATGGGACACCCGTATGGGCGACAGACATCTTCCCATTGTCCCGGATTTTGCGATTCGAAGCAAAGTGGACCGCAGCGTCACTGCCCGCACTGCAAACGGCGGCCATGAGCAATTTCACTTGCGCAGCTTGTGCCGCGGGTCGGACTTCGGTCGCGGATGATCGCCGGCGCGCTTGCGTCGCGCCCGTTTCGGATCGGCGATGAGCGCCCGCGTCAGCTCGATGCGATCGCCTGGCGCGAGCGGTGTGTGCCCGTTCACGCGCTGTCCGAAGACGGCCGGCTCGAGCTGCGCCGGATCAAGGGCGAGATGGCGCGACGATGCCCGACTGCGCAATGGCGTCGTCGACCGTGCGCGCCGGCGGAAAGCGTCATCGACGACAAGCGCCTCGACGTCGGGTGCGGCATACGCGACGGTCACGGAAAAGCGCAGAGGCGTCATGCCGGTTTGGGATACACCGCCTGGGCGCGGCGGACGAATGCGTCGATGAACGTATTCGCAATGTGGCTGAAGACCGGACCGACCACCGCCTCGAGGAGATGCGCTCGAGAACTCGTAGGCGAGTTCGAATTCGACCTTGCATGCGGCCGGGGCGAGCGCGTGGAAGCGCCATTCGCCGTGGAGGTGACGGAACGGACCGTCCTTGAGCGTGATGACGATGGATTCCGGGGCACGATTGACGTTGTCGGTCGTGAAGTGCGCCTTCACGCCGTGGTAGTCGATGTCGATGCGCACTGTCTTGCCGCCGGGACGCGCGGTGACGACCTGCGCGCCGCCGCACCAAGGCAGGAATTCCGGATAGCTGCTCCACGCCGTCGACCAGCTCAAACATGCGCGCGGCGCTGTAGGGGACGAGGACCGATTTCAGGACGCACTGCATCGATTGCTAGAATGAGGATCGGGGAACGGAATCAGGCAGGCTGTAGCCTAAGCACATGAGCATCGTCGAAAACCGGAAGGCATTCCACGATTATTTCATCGAGGAGCGGATCGAGGCCGGACTCGCGCTTACCGGCTGGGAGGTGAAGGCCATCCGCGCAGGACGCGCACACCTCAAGGAAGCCTACGTCGTCATCAAGAACGGCGAACTGGTGCTCATCGGTGCCCACATCACGCCGCTGACCACGGCGTCGACGCACGTCAACGCCGGACCCGACGCGCACGCGCAAGCTCCTGCTCCACCGCGAGGAGATCAACCGCCTCGTCGGCAAGGTGGAACGCGCCGGATACACGCTGGCCCCGCTCGACCTGCATTACAAGAACGGCCGCGTCAAGATCGAAGTCGGTCTCGCCAGGGGCAAGAAGCAGCACGACAAGCGCGACACGATCAAGGACCGCGAATGGGCCCGCGAGCAGCAGCGCCATGTTACGCAATCGACCCGGCAGCGCGCGCATGTAGCGCGGGGTTGCGCCGCGAGCCGCTGCCAGCTCATTTCCACCTCATTTTCCAACTCATTTTGCAAGATCCGCCATTACCGCCCTGGCCGCGGCGATGCCGCTGCGCACTGGCGGCCTCCAGCGTTGCAGGGTACTCGGCATCGACGTAATCCCCGGCAAGATAGACGCCTCCAGCAAGCCGCGTCTGGCCGGGCCGCGCGCGGTTGCGGCGTGCAGGCATACCGTCGCTCGGCGCTCGGCAATGACCTGTGACCAGGTGCAAGGAGAACGCGTTGGCTGCAGACGCCGCAACTGGGTGTCGACCTCGCGCGCGAGCACGTGATGGTCGAGTCTTTCATGCAGGCCGCTGGCGCTCAGGATCACGGCGAGCACCTGTCCCAACGGCGGACGGGCCGGATCGGGTTGTGCATTCGCGAGGATGTCCGGCCGGTCGACGACCCATTGACCGGGCGCATCGTCGAGTCGTGCCAGTGTCGCCGGCAGCGGTACGGCGCGGGCGTATCCGAGCCACACGGTGACGATCGGCTCGTACGCGAGCGCAGCCATCTGCTCCAGGAATGCCCGCATCTCGGGTCTTGCTGCCAGCGCTTCGGCGGCAAAGGCGCCGGCTAGCTGGTGCGGTCCGACGGCTACGATGACGGCGCGCGCGGGCTGCACCGCATCGCCGACGAGCAAGGCGGCGTCATTGCGGGCGGCACGCGCGATGCGCGCGGAGCGTCGCGGTTCGCACCACGCCACCGTGGCTTTCGACGAAACGCGCGGCCGCGTCGGGAAACAATGCCGCGAGATCGGTTGCCGACAACATGAAGTCACTGGCCGCAACACTTCCGGCAAATGCGGCCTTGAGCACGTTGGCGAACGTTTGTGCTGATGCGATCGAGGGTGGCGTGTTGAGTGCGGCGAGGCAAAGCGGCTCCCACAGGCCCTGCGCCACGCGGCGCGGCAGCGGAGCGAGCATCTGCGCAACGGTTTCATCGGGTCCCCGCGCAAATCCCGCGCGTTTCATCCTGAGGAACCAGGCGATGTTGGCGACGCGCTCGCTCCACGTGAGCCCGCGCGCCATCAGCAGGCCCACCAAAGTCCCAGAGCCCCGCGGCTTCTCGGCGGACCAGGTACAGCGCGCCGGCTTGTTCCGGCGCGAGCGGCACGATGGTCAGCGGACGGCGCATCAGGACGCCGCGTGAGGCGGCGCTGCCGTGCACGAGGGTGACTAGGGCCAACGTGTGTTCGTAGGCGCCGAGGAGCAGATGCTGGCCGTTGTCAGAGGAAGTCCGGCGCGCACGACGCGGCGCGCGCGCCCGCCCAGTAGCGGCGCGGTCTCGTACAAACGCGACGGAGACGCCTGCGCGCGCCAGCGTCACGGCGGCGGCACATCCGGCCCAGCCGCCGCCGATGACCGCGACAGGATCCCGTCACGCCGAGCGCCACGTTCGCCAGGCCAGCCAGAGCTTGCGCAGTGGCGTGAGCGAGGTGCGGCGGTCGAGAACCAGGAAGCCGTCGTAGGCGATTTCGTCGAGCAGGGTCCGGTAAATCGCCGCCATGACCAGACCCGGACGCTGCGCTTTCCTGTCTTCCGCAGGCAACTGCCGCAAACGCGCGCTCGTACGCCCCGCGCGCGCGTTCGACCTGGAAGCGCATCAATTGCCGGAACTCGTTGCTGTATTTGGCGCGCAATAACGCCGAAGCAGTTACACCGAAACGCTGCATTTCGTCCTGAGGAAGGTAGATGCGTCCGCGCCGCGCGTCCTCGCCGACGTCGCGGATGATGTTGGTCAACTGGAACGCAATCCCCAGGTCGCGGGCATAGCCCTTCGTCGCGGGATTGACGTAACCGAAGATCTCCGCGGACAGCAGTCCGACCACGCCGGCAACGCGATGGCAATAGAGCTCGAGGGCCGGGAAGTCGAGATAGCTGTGTTGCGTGAGATCCATTGCCATGCCGTCGATAACAGTCTGGAAATGGGCCTCGGGCAGCGCAATTCGCGCACGGTCGGCTGCAGGGCGAGCGCGACCGGGTGCGACGGCTGGCCGGCGAAAATCAGCGCGACCTCGCGCCGCCACCACGCGAGCTTGGCGTTGGCCACCGCAGGATCGCTGACCTCGTCGACCACATCATCGACCTCGCGGCAGAATGCGTAGAGCGCAACGATCGCGCGCCGGCGCGGCGGCGGCAGGAACAGGAAGCTGTAGTAGAAGCTCGACCCGCTGGCCGCGGCCTTGGCCCGGCAATATTCGTCGGGCGTCACGGCGCGGACCTCGGGGCGGGAACGAGGGCGCGCCACGCGACGGCGAAGCCAGTCCGCAGTCGCGAGCACCGGCCGATGCGCGAAGACATCGCCCCCGACCGCATCGAT
>ERZ1370068.4986-contig-4031_pt1 | contig 15411 bp, 26 predicted proteins | sample MGYA00561227_ERZ1370068 | MGnify/ENA primary metagenome ERZ1370068 (study PRJEB38410, sample SAMEA6850437) | metagenome | study: Metagenomic assessment of the ecological functions of the soil: analysis of the soil microbiota associated with the...
AGGTGATCGTGACGCCCCAGGGCGCCCAGATCATCACGCTCTTCCCCGCCCACGAGCTGCCCATCGCCAACCGCTACTAGCTGGATGCCCCGCCCTTGACAACGGGGGTGGCGTGAATCAAGACTGGCGGGCAACGCAGCTCACCGTCGAACCTGGCCCGGTCATCCCCAACCCAGAGGAGAACCCACCCATGTATCGTCGGATGCGACCGAGCATTGTGGTGCTGTCCGCAATCAGCCTGGCCTTGCTGCTGTCGGGCTGCCCCAAGCGCCCCATGGTGCCCGTGGTTGCGGCACCACCTCCCGCCGCGCCCGCGCCCCAGCCGGCCCCGCCCCTCCACCTGCGCCCGCGCCGGCTCCGCCTCCACCCGTGGCGACGCCGGTGCCCCCTCCCGCCCTACGCCGCCGCCCGATGACTGGAAGGCCAATCCCGCCCTCAAGACTGTCTACTTCGCCTTTGACTCGATGAAGATCCGTCCGGGCGACGCGAAGACGCTCGACGCGAGCGCGGACTGGCTCAAGGCCAATCCCGACCAGCTCGTGCGGATCGCGGGCAACTGCGACGAGCGGGGCACCAACGAGTACAACCTGGCCCTCGGTGAGCGCCGGGCCAAGGCGGCCATGAGCTATCTCACGTCCAAGGGTATCGATGCGAGCCGCATCACGCTCGTCTCCTACGGCAAGGAGCGCCCGGTGTGCACCGAGCGCAATGAAGCCTGCTGGGCGCAGAATCGCCGGGACGATTTCGAGACCAAGAGGAGGTAGCAGGCGACAAGTAAGGAGAGGGCGACCATGAGCCAGGTTTCACGGCCAGTCGCGCGGATGGTGACGCCGGAACCCGTCATCGAGGGGGCCGGCGTCCATCTTCGCCGCAGCATCGGGACTCGAGGTCTGGACCACCTCGACCCGTTCCTGCTCCTCGACCATTTCGAGTCGGCCAATCCCCCGACTATGAGCCGGGCTTTCCCTATCATCCTCACCGCGGTATCGAGACGGTCACCATCGTCCGGAAAGGGGAGATCCAGCACAAGGATTCCCTGGGTCACCGGGGCAGCATCGGAGCCGGTGACATTCAGTGGATGACCTCGGGCAGCGGCATTCTCCACGAGGAGATGCCGCAGGTCCGGCCCGAGGGGATCGGCGGGCTCCAGCTGTGGCTCAATCTGCCCGCGCGCGAGAAGATGAGTCGGCCCAAGTATCGCGACCTCCAGGCGAAGCAACTGACGGAGACCGATCTGGAAGGAGGAGCGAAGGCGCGGGTCATAGCGGGCGACGCCGCCGAAGGGCGGCTGGTGGGGCCGGTGGAAGGCCTGGCCGTCGCGCCGAAGTTCGTCGACGTGACCCTGCCCGAAGGCACGGAGTTCCGCGAGAGGGTGCCGCGAGGCCACACCGCGTTCGCCTACGTGGACCACGGTGAAGTCCGCTTCGGGCCCGAGGGCACGGTCGCGCGCGCGCCGGCCCTGGTGATCTTCGGAGACGGCGACATGGTCGAGGTGTCGGCGGGAGCGGGGGCGGCCGGTTTCTCCTCGCGGCGGCCCGCCCCTGGGTGAGCCGATCGCCCGGCACGGACCATTCGTGATGAATACCCGCGCGGAGATCGAGCAGACGCTCCAGGACCTTCGGAGCGGGCACTTCATCCGCAAGGAGCCGCGCGACACGTGAGCAGATCACGGAGCGCGCGCTCACTCTCACCTCGGAGGACGGCATGGCCGGACGTCCCATGAACCTGCGCATGCGGCAGATCTGTCTGGTGGCTCGTGAGCTGGCGCCCACCGTCGAGACCTTCGGCGAGGTGTTCGGCCTCGAGGTGTGCTATCGCGATCCCGGAGTGGGAAGTACGGGCTCGAGAACGCGCTCTTCCCCATCGGCGACGGCTTCCTCGAGGTGGTGGCCCCGACCCAGGACGGCACCACGGCCGGACGCTACCTCGACCGGCGGGGCGGGGACGGTGGCTACATGGTCATCACCCAGTGCGCGGACCTGGCGCCGCGGCGCGCGCTGCGAGACGGTCGGGGTGCGCGTGGCCAACGAGATCCGCCATGCGGACTATCACGAGCTCCAGCTCCACCCGCGGGACGTGGGCGCGGCCATGCTCTCCTTCAGCCGGCAGGAAGGCGGCGAGGCGGCCGACGGCCCGTGGCATCCCGCCGCCTCGCGGGGACGTCGACGCGGGGCCGGTGACCAGTGCGGGCCATGACCGGGCGCCGAGCTCCAGGGCGACGGACGCGGAGAAGCTCGCCCAGCGCTGGAGCGACGTGATGACGCTGCCCCTCGCGCACGATCGCGCGCGGCCGCCCGACTATCCACCTCGATGACGCCTCGCTGCGCTTCGTCACCGCCACCGATGGCCGCGGCGAAGGGCTCGCGGGTCTCGATCTGGCCTGCGCGGATCGCCCGGGCGTCCTCGCACGGGCGCGGGCGCGCGGCCTGCCCGTCCACGGCGAGGTGGTGGTGGCCTGCGGGATTCGCTTCTCCCTCGTCTGATCCGGATGTGATGCCCGAGACCGCTCGCCTTCGCCTGCGCCGCCTTCGCCCCGCCGACGAGCCTCTCCTCGTGGCCCTCGACAGCGACGTGGAGGTGATGCGCTACATCGGGAGCCGGGGGAACGCCCGAGCAGATCGTGGAGCGGGTGCGCAAGCGCATCGACGCCGACCACGGCGCCCTCGGGTGGTGGCTCATCGAGAATCGGGCCGACGGAGCCTTCCAGGGTGTGGCCGCCCTCCTGCCCATGCCCGATGGTGAGGACGTCGAGCTCGCCTATCGCCTCGCGCGCGCGTCGTGGGGGCGGGGCATCGCCACGGAGGCGGCGGCCGCCCTCGTGGAACGTGCGTTCACGGGCGCGGGGCTCCCGCGCCTCGTCGCCGTCACCTTTCCCGAGAACGTGGCCTCCCAGCACGTGCTCGAGAAGGCGGGCTTCCGCTATGACGGCATGACGGACTACAAGGAATTCCGGGTCGCCCACTTCACCATCACGGCCGAGATGTGGCGCGCGCGCCGCTGAGCGGATAGCGGCGGCCCCCAGCTCCAGCGCGGGCCTCCCCGCCTCCTCGACGATCCACGGCGCGAGCTGCTGCAAGGCGATCCGGCCGAAGCGGGCCCGGAACGCGCCCTTGCGCACCCGGCAGCAGAGCCGCGCGCCGTCGTGCTCGAGCGTGGTGGGGTCGAGCGGTTCGCGGTAGTCGCCGGCGAGGCGGAGCTCCACCGCGTGCAGTCGCCCGTCGGTCACGCTGAGGCCGAGCCGCTGGATCACGAACGGCGTATCCGCGGCCTCGAACCAGTTCCGCTCGCCCTGACAGAGGGCGAGCCAGCGGTCATCCGGAGTGCGCTGGAGGGCGAGCAGGAAGAAGCGCAGGGTCGCCGGATCGACGATCTCGGTGCCGTCGTGGAACACGCGACCCTCGGCATCCACGCGATAGGTGTACTCACGCATGCGTGGACATTGTAGGCGCGGGCACCCGACTGGACAACGTGGCGGCCGCCTGCTTACTATGGCCCGCCCTGCCATGCCGAGCCGCCGCCGCGAGCACTTCGGTGATGTCCTGCAGCTGAAACCCGATCTCTGGCGGGTTCCTCTCGTGATGTGTGTCGCCACCATCCTGCTCTTCCTCCTCACCGTCGAGGTGGACTGGGCGGCCACGCGGGGGCAGCTGACCCTGCCGCGGTGGCTGTCCGTGGGGGCCGGACGACGCGCGAGCCATCCTGGGCGCGATGCTCGGCGCGGTGAGCACGGTGCTCGCCCTCATCTTCTCGGTTGCCCTCCTCGTGCTCTCCATGGCGGTGAGTCAGTTCGGTCCGCGCATCCTCTATCGCTTCGTGCAGGATGCGATCACCCAGGTCACCATCGGTCTCTTTCTCGCGAGCTTCGTCCACACCCTGCTCACCTTCGTGGTCACGCGGCAGGAGGGCACGCGCCAGTTCGTTCCCCAGCTCACCATCTGCACCGGCGTCGTTCTGGTGGGAGTGAGCTTCGGCTTCCTCGTGATCTTCAGCCATCGCATCGCCATGTCCATCCAGCTCCAGAACGTGGTGGCCCGCATCGTGGGTGACCTCGACGACGCCCTCGTCGATTGGGATCGCCAGCGAGGGGAACGGGCAGACGCGGCGGAAGGGCGCGGTGGGGAGCCGAGCTCGACTCGATCCTCGCGCGCGACGAAGCGGAGGGTGCGGCGATCCGGGCCCGCCGCACCGGCTTCGTCCAGATGATCGACCACCGGAGACTGGTAGCGGCCGCCCACCGGGCCGACGCGGTCGTACACCTGCTCTATCGCCCCGGGCAATTCGTGCTGCAGAACGCTGTGCTCGCGCGTGTGCTTCCGGCCAGCCGTGGCGCGGAGCTCACGAGCGTGATCAGGCGCGCGGTGAGGATCGGCACCCACCGGACGCTGGCCCAGGATCTGGAATTCGGCATCGCCCAGCTCGTGGAGATCGCGCTGCGGGCGCTGAGCCCGGCCATCAATGACAGCTTCACCGGTCTCACCTGCGTGGACTGGCTGGGCGACGAGCTGTGCGCCTTCGCCCTTCGCGGGGAGGGGGCGGGCGTCTGGCTCGGCCCCACCGGCCAGATACGACTGGTGGGCCAACCCCTCCTCTTCGCACGCCTGACCCGGGCCGCCTTCAATCAGATCCGCCAGGCCGCGGTGGGCAATCCCGCCATCAGCATCCGGCTCCTCTTCACCTTCACGCGACTGGCCGAGCACATCACGGAGCCGTCCTTCCGCGACGCTCTCCTGGAGCAGGTGGAGGCGGTGTGGGAGGCCACGGTTTCCGACACGCTGGTGAAGATCGATCGTACCGACGTCGAAGCGGCCTATCGTCGGGCCCGCGAGGCGCTGCGCGAGCGCTGATGGACAAGATTCTGCGGGGTGTCAGCGAGTTCATCCGTCGCCGCCGTCCTCGGCTTCGGGCGACGTTCAAGCGTCTGGCCCACGGACAGAACCCGACGGCGCTCCTCCTGACGTGCTCGGACAGCCGTGTCGTCTCGAGTCTCCTCCTCGGCACCGATCCGGGCGATCTCTTCGAGGTGCGCACCGTGGGCAACCTCATCGCCCCGGCGAGCGAGAAGGGCACGACCTCCGTGGGAGACGAATCGGAGGCGGCGGCCATCGAGTACGCGCTCCTCGCCCTCGACGTGAAGCATGTGATGGTGATGGGGCACTCCGGCTGCGGCGCGCTGAAGGCCGTGCTGAAGGGAAGCGTGCCCGCGGGAGCGTCGAACCTCGAGCGCTGGCTCGTGCACGCGAGGGCCTCGCAGGAGAAGCTGGCCCGGACTCCCGGCATCGATGAGCGGCTCCCCCGGAGGACCGTCTGTCGCAGGCCAATGTCCTCCAGCAGCTCGAGCACATCGTGAGCTACGCGCTGGTGGCCGAGCGGCTCGGGCGGGGAGAGGTGGAGCTTCACGGTGCGTGGTTCGACGTGGAGGAGGCCGATCTCCATGTGTGGAGCGCGGCCGAGGGGCGCTTCGTGCGCATGGATGAAGACGTGATCGCGCGGGCGCTCAGCCGGCGAGCCGCCAGATCTTCCTGACCCCAGATCTTCCTGACAGGACAAGGAGCACGAGATGAACGAGACGGTGGGATTCATCGGCCTGGGCACCATGGGCATGCCCATGGCGTCAAACCTCGCCAAAGCCGGGGTGAAGCTCGTGGTGCACGACGTGAGCGCGGCGGCGCGCGCGGCCGCGGGCAAGCTGGCCGGAGTCACCGTGGCCTCGAGCGCGGGCGCGGCGGCCGCGCAGGTCGACGTGCTCTTCACCTGCCTGCCCAACGACGACATCGTGCGCGCGGCCTATCTGGGCCCGGAGGGCATCGGGTCGGCGGGCCGGGCCGGTCTCATCACCTGCGACTGCTCCACGGTGAGCCCGGAGGCGACGCTCGAGGTGTCTCGCGGCCTCGCCGCCAAGGGCATCACCCACATGGACACGCCCATGCTGGGCTCTCAGCCCCAGGCGGTGTCGGGCGAGATCTTCTTCATCGTGGGCGGCGATGCGGCCAAGCTCGAGCGCATCACGCCGTATCTCGAGATCATGGGCAAGCTGCACATGTACGTGGGCGGCTCGGCCATGGGCAACCGCGTGAAGCTGATTCACAACGGGCTGGCCGCGGTCACCTCGGTGGCGGTGGCGGAGGCCCTCGCTGTATGCGTGCAGTCCGGCGTCGATCCCTACACCTTCTACGACGTGGTGCGAAACGGCGGCGGCATGGCCTTCGGCACCTACTTCGATCGTCGCGCCAAGCGCATCTTCGACGGCGAGTTCTCGCCGACCTTCATGTGCGAGCTGATGCGCAAGGACGCCGGCCTCGCCCTGGCCCTCGCGCGCGCGCTGAACGTGCCCGCGCCCATGCTCGAAGAGACCAAGCGGACCTATGACGAGGCGGTGGACGGAGGCTGGGGGAAGGAAGACTTCTCCGCCGTCACCCATGTCATCGAGAAGCGGATAGGCCGGCCACTCTCCAGGAAGTAGCCAGCCGGGCTGTGGCTTGTCGTAAGAAAATAGCAGGAAAACAAAGCTATAGGAGCCACTCTCTGCGTCATTTTGATCCCTTCTTGACAATTCCGATAAAGATAGAGATTATCTCGCCCATGCAGATGTCGCTGGCTTCAGGGACACGGTCGGACGCGCTCGGGCGTTGCCACGTGTGCGGGGCCAAGGTCGTGGTGAAGAGCGCGGGCGAGGTGGTGATCAAGAACGCCATCCTCAAGGTCGACGGCGCATCGGGGCGCGTCACCGCCAAGTGTAGTCACTGTAAAGCGTGGGTGGCGGTGCCGCTCACGTACACGGGATAAAGCAGCCCAAGGCACAAGTCGAAGCCGAAGACAAAAGCCGGGAGGCGGGATCGCAGCGGCGATCCCTCCCGGCTTTTTCTTTGTGGAGGAGCCATGAGCCAGACGATCAAGGAGACCAAGGCGCAGCGCGCCGAGCGTCTCAAGGGACAGCTCAACCCGTGGTCCGCCTACGCGGAGATCGAGCGCTTCGCCCGCGAAGGATGGGAGTCCATTCCCCCGAGTGGCTCAACACCTACTTTCGCTGGTGGGGATCTACACGCAGGGCGACGGCGTGGGCGCCGTGGGGGAGCGGGTGGCGAGGGCAAGTCTGTGCGTCATCTCCTCGTGCGCATCCGCATTCCCAACGGCGTCCTGACCTCGCGCCAGGCTTCGCGCATCGCCGATCTCGCGGAGCGGTTCGCCCGCGGCGTGGCCGACATCACAGTGCGCCAGAACATACAGCTCCACTGGATACGGATCGAGGATCTGCCCGCCGTCATCCAGGGCCTGTCGGAGGTCGGCATCAGCACCCTGGGATCCTGTGGCGACGTCACCCGGAACGTCACCGGCTGCCCGGTGGCGGGCGTGGACGCCGACGAGATTGCCGACGCCTCGCCGCTCGTCGAGGCCACCACCGCCATGCTCAACGGCAGCCCGGAGTTCTACAACCTGCCGCGCAAGTTCAAGGTGTCCATCACCGGCTGCCGCGTCTGGTGCTCGTACCCGGAGATCAACGATGTCGGTCTGACGGCGGTGCGCCACCCGTACACCGGCCTGCCCGGCTTTTCTGTGCGGGTGGGCGGCGGGCTCTCCACCGATCCGCATCTCTCCAAGCGGCTCGACGCGTTCGTGCCGTGGGGGCAGGCCCTCGCGGTGGTCAAGGGCGTCGCGGAGATCTTCCGTGACAGCGATGTCCTTCGACAGAATCGCGAGAAGGCCCGTCTCAAGTTCCTCTTCCTGCACCATGGCTGGACGGTGGACCGGTTCCAGGCGGAGCTCGAGCGGCGCCTCGGCGAGAAGCTCGAGCCGGCGGTGGCCGAGATCGCGCCCGACGACGTCTACCGCGATCACGTGGGTATTCATCGCGCAGCGGCAGGACGGCCTCGCCTATGTCGGCATCGCCGGTCCTCCGGGGTCGGCTCACCGCGGGCCAGCTCCGCGCGGTGGCCCATCTCTCCGAGCGCTACGGCTCGGGCGACCTGCGGGCCACCGGCATGCAGAACCTCCTCGTCCTCAACGTGCCTCGGCGCCTCGCCGCGGAGCTTGGGCGGGAGATCGAGACGCTCGGGCTTCGCATCGACGCCTCGCCCTTCTGGCGCGGCACCATCGCCTGCACGGGCACCGAGTTCTGCAAGATCGCCCTCACCGAGACCAAGGGCTTCGCGCGTCGACTCGTGATCGACCTCGAGTCGCGGCTGCCCGGATTCGAGCAGCACCTGAAGATCCACGTGACGGGCTGCCCCAACAGCTGCGGCCAGCACTGGATCGCCGATCTCGGCCTCGAGGGCAAGAAGATCAAGGTCGATGGACGGCTGGAGGACGCGTACTACTTCTGTGTAGGCGGCGCCGTCGGCGCGCACGAGAGCGTGGCGCGACCGGTCGGTTATCGGGTGGCCGCCCCCGAGGTGCCGGCGGCCATCGAGCGCCTGCTCCGCGCCTACCTCGCCGAGCGGCTCCCGGACGAGAACTTCCGCCAGTTCTGCGCGGCCCACACCATCGAAGAGATTCGTCACATTCTCGCCGGCGAGGTGGTGGAGGCGGTGGAGCGCGACGTCGCGCTCGCCCGACCTCCCCACGGCATCGACGGCTAAACCCCGGACCAGGAGGCTACCCATGTCACTGAGACTTGGCGACACCGCACCCGACTTCCATGCGGAGAGCTCGGCAGGGCAGGCGCTCAAGCGGCGTATCTGCGCCTCACCCCCGCAGCCCAAGTGATCCCCTACTATCCCGTGGCGCTGGATCTTCGGGATCGCCTTTGCCTGGTGGTGGGCGGCGGTCCCGTGGCCGAGGCCAAGGTCGAAGGATTGCTGGCCGCGGGCGCCCGGGTGACGGTGGTGAGCCCCGAGCTGACGGAGTCCCTGGCCGCGGTGGGCGATCAGATGGCCGCATCATCCACCGACCTCACCGGTACCGCCCCGATGATCTCGACGGGCAGCAGCTCGTGTTCTCCGCGAGCGACCAGCGCGAGGTGACGGAGGCGGTGGCCGGCGAGGCGCGGCGCCGCGGCCTGTGGGTGAATGCGGCGGATGATCCCGCTTTCTGCGATTTCCTGCTGCCGTCGGTGCTTCGCCGGGGGCGGCTCGTCGTCGCCGTGTCGACCGGGGGCGAGCCCGGCATTGGCGGCACGCGTGCGGCGCGACCTCGAGGCCTATTTCGCGCCCGAGTACGAAGAGCTGGTGGAGCTGGCGGCGGAGGTTCGGGCTGAGCTCCGATCTCGTGCCCACCGGCCGGGAGGAGCGGCATGGCGCGACGCCTTCGATGGGGAGCTGATCGAGCTCCTCGGCGGAAGGACGGCGCGCCGAAGCCAAGGCGCGCTTGCTCGACCGCCTGGGAGCAACGGTATGAAGCCGGGGCGGGTGGCGCTCGTGGGCGCGGGACCGGGTGATCCCGGGCTTCTCACCGTGCGCGCCTCCAGGTGTCTCGAGGAAGCAGAGGTGATCGTCTACGACCGTCTCGTCAATCCCGCGCTGCTCGACCTGGCGCCCCCGGACACGCTCCGGATCTTCGCCGGCAAGCGCGCGGGCGCCCACTGCCTGCCCCAGGCGGCGATCAACGCGCTCCTCGTTCATCACGCGGAGGCCGGCCGCTTCGTGGTGAGGCTCAAGAGCGGCGATCCTTTCGTCTTCGGCAGGGGCGGGGAGGAAGCGCTCGCCCTGGCCCAGGCCGGCATCGCTTTCGAAATAGTGCCGGGCATCAGCTCGGCTATCGCCGTGCCCGCCTATGCGGGGATACCGGTGACCCACCGGGGAATCGCGGCTTCCTTTGCCGTGCTGACCGGCCACGAAGATCCGTCCAAGACCGGCGAGGCGGTGGACTGGAGGAAGCTCGCCACTGCCGTCGACACCCTGGTCGTGCTGATGGCCGCGGCGACGTTTCCGGAGAATAGTGGGCGCGCTGCTCGCCCACGGACGTGCCCGGAGACACCCGTGGCCCTGATTCGCTGGGGGACAACCGAGGCGCAGGAGGTTCGCGTGGGCACGCTCGCCGACATCGTGAAGCGCGCCCAGGGCTTCGAGGCGCCGGTGGTGGCGGTGATCGGCGAGGTGGTAGCCCTCCGGGAGCGTCTTGCCTGGCGTGTCGAAGCGGCCCGAGCCTTCGAGCCCCGCGAAGATCCGCTCGTTGTCGACCCGCACGGGCGGTCGCTCGCGCACATGTGGTTGCGGTCGGGGTAACGCGACTACGCTTCGCCTGGCGCCTCGCTTGATGAGCGGGGCGACCATACCGCCGATGGGAGTCTTTCTTAAGCCGGGCTGTTTCGTCTGGAGTGGCTGTCCTGCGATGTTGCTTCAGGCAGGTCGCCGCGAGTCGGCCAACCTGCCTGCGCCGAGTCCGCGCGGGTTTGGCGGGAGCTCTCGATGCGGGCCGGGCCGGCAGCTCTCGGGCCTTCCGTCAACTGCGGACCTACGGGAGGTCTTCCAGGTGTGCACCACGTATTCGCCAACGAGCCACGCGGGAACGGCGAGCGCCAACAGGTAGCTGACCGCGACTTCCAGTTCCATGGCCGGTCCCTCCTTCTGTGATGCCGTGCACGTCGAGGACGGTGCTCGGGGAGTCGCAGAAGTCATGCCAAGGGACTTAGGCCTATAAGTCGCGGGGTTACGCGGGACCGTCGTCACCGCGACGGGTAGCTCGCCCGGAGACGCGCGGGGTTCACTCTGGCGTGATGCCCGCCTCGGCGCCATGCCGAGGGCGCCGAGGCGGGCCCACAGCTACTGGGTGCTGCTGGAGGATTCGACTTCCGTTCTGACGTCGTTCCGCTTGGGAGATTTGTCGAAGAGTGTCGTGAAGAAGGTCTTCACGCTTCGTCCGAAGGGACACCGTTCCGTCACGCACGCTGTCCCATGCATTGGTCGCCTTGGGTTTGGCAGCCTCACCCGCGTCCTTGATCTTCTCGCCGGCAACCTCGGCGCCACCGGTCACCGTCTTGCCAACACCCTTGGCGGTGTCCTCCACGCCGTGACCGATCTGCTTACCCCCGCTCTCCACCTGCTTGGCACCCTGATTCATCTTGGAGTCATCGGCCGCGCGGGCGGCACCCGACCCGAGGGGGCCGAGCACGAGAAGTACCGCACCGACAATCGTCAATGTCTTCATTTGCAGGTCCTCCCACCTTCCCCTATCGCAACCCACATGCCAGCCCGTCACAGCGGGTTTCGGACCGAAAACGGCGGTTTTCGCCTCCATCGAGCCGTGTGCTTCGTTGGGCTGGGAAGAGATTTCCTGGTGGTTTCCTCCTCACGGCTTGGGAATTCTCAGCGTCTTGCTGATCATGAGCGAGCCGGACAGGGAGGAAGAGCAGGACCACCGCGTGCAGCGTGATGCCGAGGATGTGCAGGGGAAAGAGATTGCCCGCGTAGAAGGCGAGCACGAGGATGCCGAGCGGTATCACGCTGGTCGGAATGGGCGTGCCCTCGAAGTACTCCACCTTGCCCTTCTTGCCGGAGAGGCTTTCCGCGGTGACGTTGAAACGGGCGAGCCGGCTCAGCCCGCAGGCGGTGAAGTAAAGCAGGATGACCTGGTCCAGCCACGAGTTCACTCCCGCCGCGAAGGCGATGGCCGCGGGCGCCACCCCGAAAGAGATCACGTCGGCCAGCGAGTCGAGCTCCCGGCCCATGGCCGACGCGGCATGCCGCCACCGGGCGATCCAGCCATCCAGCACGTCGAAGACGAGGGCGGCGAGGATCAATGCGAAGGCCAGAAAGACATGACGCGGGTCGTGGTTGCCGAGAAACTTCATCGACTGGAAGATCGCGGTCGCTCCGCACACGCCGTTGGCGATGGTGAAGAGATCGGCAAGATAGAAGCCGCGGATCATGGAAAGGTGCCGGGGGTGGGGCGCTCGGCCATGGCTCGCGTCTCAGGCAAAGGTTGGCTCCAGCCCACCGATTCCCGGCTCGGGGGAGCCTCCTGCTCCACCTCGGCGGCCACCGGCTGGGTGTGGAGATAGTAGCCGTCTTCGTCGAAGGAGTGCGTTCGCTCCGTGCTCACGAGACGTGTTGATGGACCCCAGACGCAGCACCTGCCACGCGTCCTGCGGCAACTCGATGGTTTCGAACTCGCCGTCATCGCGCTGGACCCGCATCTTCATGATTTCGTCTCCTCTTCAGGATCCGGACAACGTGGTGGTGGGAACGCGCATGCATGATTCCACGAGGCAGTACCTGTGCCAACTCCCAAGTCCTCACGAGCTATGAAGGCTCGTGCGGAAGTTCCTCGACTCCGCCCGTGCCCTGATGCTTCTACCCGGTAAGTCTTACCGCCGGGCCCGCGCCACGCCCTCGCCCTGAGTATGTTATTCTCTCGCCCACTTCCGCTGGTCGCGAATCGACAAACGAGGAGTGCTGCCATGGACTTGAACTACTCGACCGAGGAGCTGGCATTTCGTGACGAGGTGCGCTCGTGGCTGCGAGGGAACCTGCCCGACGAGCTTCGCCAGAAGATGGAGAGCTATCAGGAGCTGTCCAAGGACGACCTCCTGCGCTGGCACAAGATACTCGCCCAGAAGGGCTGGGTCGCGCCCGACTGGCCGGAAGAGTGGGGCGGCACCGAGCTGGAACGTCGTGCAGCGCTACATCTTCGAAGAGGAGTGCGGCTTCGCGGCCACGCCGCCGCTCGATCCCGTTCGGCCTGCGCATGTGCGCGCCCGTCCTTCTCGCAGTTCGGCACCGAGGCCCAGAAGCAGCGCTTCCTGCCGCGCATCTACGACGGCGACCGACTTCTGGTGCCAGGGCTACTCGGAGCCGGGCTCGGGCTCGGACCTCGCCTCGCTGAAGACGCGGGCGCGCGCGGGACAACGGCCACTACGTGGTCACCGGCCAGAAGATCTGGACCACGCTCGCCCACTACGCCGACTGGATCTTCTGCCTCGTGCGCACCGACGCCGAACACGGGCAAGCGCCAGGACGGCATCTCGCTTCCTGCTCATCGACATGCAGCACGCCCGGCATCACCGTGCGGCCCATCGTCCTCATGGACGGCGGCCACGGAGGTGAACGAGGTCTTCTTCGACGAGGTGAAGGTGCCCGTCGAGAACCTCGTGCACGAGGAGGGCAAGGGCTGGACGGTGGCCAAGTACCTGCTCGGCTACGAGCGCATGGGCACCGGTCGCATCGGCGCGTCCAAGCGCGAGCTGGCCAGGCTCGAAGGAGCTGGCCGCGCGACTGACGAAGGACGGCCGGCCGCTCCTCGACGATCCGCGCTTCCGCGACCGTCTCACCGCGGGTCGAGGTCGAGCTGATGGCGCTCGAGATCACCAACCTGCGCTTCCTCGACCAGATGCGCCGCAGCGGACGCCGCCCGGCGCCGACGTGTCGATGCTCAAGATCAAGGGCACGGAGATCCAGCAGTCGATCACCGAGCTGATGATGCAGGCGGCGGGCCCGCTCGCCCAGGCCTTCCGGCCGGTGGACACCGATGGACTTCGACCACTTCACCGCGCGCGCTCGCCCCGCGCTACTGCAACATGCGCAAGGCCACGATCTACGCGGGCTCCAACGAGATCCAGCGCAACATCATCGCCAAGGCCGACCCTGGGGCTCTGGGAGACGCATGAACTTCGATCTGAGCGAAGAGCAGCAGCTCCTCGCCGAGAGCCTCAAGCGCTATCTGGCCAACGAGTACTACGACTTCGACGCGCGCGCCAAGATCGTCGCCTCGCCGACCGGCTGGAGCGAGACGGTGTGGGCGGCCTTCGCCGAGATGGGGCTGCTCGGCGTGCCGTTCGCCGAGGAGCACGGCGGCTTCGGCGGCACCGCGGTGGACGTGATGCTCGTCATGGAGGCCATCGGCGAAGGCCTCGTGGTCGAGCCCTACCTGGTCACCGTGGGCCTCGGCGGCCGCCTGATCGCGCGCGGCGGGTCGGACGCGCAGCAGAAGCGCATCCTGCCCGCGCTCGATCGCAGGGCAAGCATCGCGCTCGCCTTCGCCCACACCGAGCGCGAGCGCGCGCTACGACCTGGCGCCAGGTCGGTGCGCGCGCGCAGCGTCGGGCGACGGCTTCATGCTCGACGGCGAGAAGCGCGCGGTCCTGCACGGCGGCCGCCGCCGACACGCTCGATGCGTCTCCGCGCGCACGGCCGGCGCCGGCACCGACGCCGCACGGCATCAGCCTCTTCCTCGTGGATCGCGGCGCGCCCGGCGTCACCGTGAAGGAGTACCGGACGATCGACGAGCTGCGCGCCGCCGACGTCCGGCTGTCGCGGCGTGGCGGTGCCCGCGCGACGCCGCTGCTCGGGCGCGAGGAGGCCGGGCTCTCGCCTCATCGAGGAGGTCGTCGGACTACGCCACCGCGCTCCTCTGCGCCGAGGCGGTGGGCGCCATCCGCTACGCCAACGACGACCACCCTCGAGTACCTCAAGAACGCGGCGGCAGTTCGGCGTGCCCATCGGCAGCTTCCAGGCGCTCCAGCACCGCATGGTGCGACATGGTGATCAGCTACGAGCAGGCGCGCTCCATGGCCTATCTCGCCTGCGTGAAGGTCGACACCGCCGGCGCGGCCGAGCGGCGCCGCGTGATCTCGGCGGCCAAGATCAAGATCGCCGACGCGTGCCGCCACGTGAGCCAGGAAGTCGGTGCAGCTCCACGGCGGCATGGGCATGACCGAGGAGCTGAAGGTCAGCCACACGTTCCGGCGGCTCACCATGATCGGCCAGACCTTCGGCGACGCCGAGCACCATCTCGAGCGCTTCGCCGCTTCGGAGCCGGCGGCGGGCTAGTTGCGCCTCGGCGGACAGGCGGAAGGACGGTGACCGTGCACGCCTGGCACGATGTCCAGCTGGGCCCCGGATCGAGGAGGGCTTCGCCGCCGTCATCGAGATCCCCAAGGGCTCCGAAGGTCAAGTACGAGCTCGACAAGGAGACGGGACTTCTCCGCGTCGACCGCATCCTGCACAGCGCCGTGCACTATCCGGCCAACTACGGCTTCCTGCCCCAGACCTATTGCGAGGACGGCGATCCGCTCGACGTCCTCGTGCTGGGCCAGGAGCCGGTGGTTCCCCTGTGCGTCATGCGGGCCCGCGCCATCGGCGTGCTCTCCATGAGCGACGACAAGGGCCGCGACGACAAGATCATCGCCGTGCACGTCGACGACCCCGAGTACGAGCACTATCGCGACATCGCCGAGCTGCCGCCCCACCGGCTCAAGGAGCTCGAGCGCTTCTTCCTCGACTACAAAGTGCTCGAGAACAAGGTGGTGAACATCGATGATCTCCGCGGCCGCGCGCGCGCCGAGGAGACGATACGCGGGGCCGTCCGGCTCTACCGCGACACCATCAGGGAAGCGCCCATCGTCCTGGGCGAGGGCCCTTAGCGCGCGGAGGCGGTCTCCATTCGGCCCAGCCGCTCCAGCGCCTCGTTGAGGATGAGCTGCACGTGGAGGCGCCAGTGGTAGACGTCCCGCTGCTGCTGAAGAGGCAGCTTGCGGGACAC
>ERZ1370068.10890-contig-955_pt1 | contig 15405 bp, 26 predicted proteins | sample MGYA00561227_ERZ1370068 | MGnify/ENA primary metagenome ERZ1370068 (study PRJEB38410, sample SAMEA6850437) | metagenome | study: Metagenomic assessment of the ecological functions of the soil: analysis of the soil microbiota associated with the...
ACGCGGCGAAGCCGGCGCCCCGCATCATGTCGGAAAATACCTCTGGGCGTGGGAAGCGACGGATCGATTCCACGAGATACCGGTATGCCGCCTCGTCGTCGGTGACGGCGCGACCGAGCGCCGGGATCACGTTGAACGAGTAGAAATCGTAGAGCGCTGTCGAGACCGGGCACATCGACGGTGGAGAATTCGAGGGCACAGGAAGCGCCCGCCGATCCGCAGCACGCGATGGGCTTCCTTCGAGTGCCGCCTCGATGCGCGGCACGATTGCGGATACCGAAAGCGACGGTGACGCATCGAAGCTGGCGATCCGGAAACGGCAGCGCCTCGGCGTTGCCTTCGACAAACGTGATGGCATCATCGAGCCGCGCGCTCGCCTGCTCGTGCCCGGCCGACATCGAGCATGTCGGCATTGATGTCGACGACAGTCGCGCGCAAGTCCGGCGCCGCCCGCCTCGACCGCCCGAAAGGCGACATCGCCGGTGCCGCCGGCCAGGTCGAGACAGCGCGAACGGCTGCGCGCCGCGCATAGCCGGGCGGTCGGACGAAGCGCGGGCCTTGGGCGGATTGAGCGCGGTGACGACGCACTCCTTCCAGGCCCGGTGCAGCCCGCCTGACATCAGATCGTTCATGAGGTCGTAGCGCCGCGCGACGCTGTGAAAGACGTCGTCGACCCGCGCCTGCTTGTCCCCAAGCGCGCACCTGCTCGAGATCCGAAATGGGTATTTTCGCCGGTTTGCGGCATGGCCGAATAATCCTTTTGCCGGCAGGACCATAGCGCGGCCGGCCCCGGGGACGCTATGTCTCCCTCGGGAGCTCATGATGCCAGAATTGCCCGAAGTCGAGACGGTCCGCCGCGGGCTTGCAGCCGGTCATGGAGGGCGCGCGCTTCGACCAAGGTCGAGGCGCGTCGCGGCGACCTGCGCTGGCCGCTGCCGAAGGATTTCGTCGCACCGGCTCGAGGGCAAGACCGTCGAGGGCCTGGGCCGGCGCGCCAAATATCTGCTCGCCGATCTCTCGTCCGGCGAAGTCGCTGCTGATGCATCTCGGCATGTCGGGCTCGTTCCGCGTCTTGCACGACGGCGGCGAACGCACGCCCGGCGGCTATTATCACGAGCGCTCCGAGCACGCCGCGCACGATCACGTGGTGTTCCACATGTCGTCGGGCGCGCCGATCACCTTCAACGACCCGCGCCGCTTCGGCTCGATGAAGCTCGTGCCGCGCGCCGAGCTCGACGCAGGAGCCGCTGTTGCGCGCGCTCGGGCCCGAGCCGCTCGGCAACGCGTTCGACGCCGCCATGCTGGCGCGCGCGTGCAGAGGCAAGAAGACCGTCGCTCAAGGCCGCGCTCTCCGGATCAGCGAGTGGTGGCCGGGCTCGGCAACATCTACGTGTGCGAGGCGCTGCATCGCGCGCTGCTTTCGCCCAAGCGCGCGGCGCCTCCACGATCGCGACGCGATCCGGCGCGCCAACCGAGCGCGCCGAGCGCCTCGGTCGCAGCCATCACGGCGGTGCTCAAGGATGCGATCGCGGCCGGCGGCTCGTCGCTGCGCGATCACCGCCGCACCGACGGCGAGCTTGGCGATTTCCAGCACAATTTCCGCGTCTATGACCGCGAGGGCAAGCCGTGCCCGACGCCAGGCTGCGGCGGCACCATCAAGCGCATCGTGCAGACCGGGCAGATCGACGTTCTTCTGCCCGGTGTGTCAGAAGTAAGTCTAGTGTGGCGCATTTGACGTTCCTATCAGTATTGGCCGCGAGTCCTTCATAGGAACGTCAAATGCAAAGCCACACTAGGATCATGACTTGCTAGTGTCCCTTTGTTTCCGACGTTCGTAAAGCGGGTGCTGCGAGATGATACGAACGTCGGAAACGGGACACTAGTTCTACTCCTGCCCGGCAGCGTCTTGCCGAGCCATTGCGCAATCACTGCTGCGATCTCCTTGTTGTTCTTCTCGTTCATCATCACGTGGCTGTTGCCCTTGATGCCGAGGTCGGCGAGCGCGCATGAATGTCGGTTGCGCGCCTGCCTGTTGCAGGTATTTCACGGTGCAGTGGTCATACGGTGCGTGATACGAAGCCTCGGACATCACCACCAGGATCGGCATTTTCAAATCGGACAGTTTGCGTGCCGGGCTCGCGCTGCAGATGACATCGCACGAGATCGGGCCCGTCCGCCTGTTCCTGCTGCACGACGGCGAGCTCTTTCGCGTCGGCGACCGCGGGAGAATAGGTCAGTGGAACTGCCGCTGAGGCCGTAGGGAAGTGCCAACGGTCCCTGCTTGAAGTAGTCGGGCGCGCCGGTGAAATCGACCTGGTAGAACGGTGGTCCGTTCGGCTCGACCGCGAGGATCGCCTTGACCTGATCGGGGCGCGCATCCGCCACCGGCCATCCGAATGCGCCGGCCTGCGAGTGCACCATCAGGATCGCCGGTCCGATCTGGTCGATCAGAGCCACCAGTGCGTCGCGGTTGAGGAATTGCTGCTTGGTGAAATCCTCGATCTCCGGCAGGTAGCCCGAGGTCATCTGCGGCGTGATGGAATCGTCGGGCGCGCCGCTGCCCGGCCATTGCGTGTGCAGATGCGCTTGCGGCCACAATTTGGTACTTGGCCTGCGAGAGATAGCGACGCTGGCCGCCGTCGCCATCCGGCACCTTCCAGGGGCCGTAGGACCCGGCAAGATAACCGGAACGTCCACGCCCCGGCTGATCGACGACGTAGACCGCGTAGCCCTGGCGCACGAAATATTGCGCCCAGCCTTCGCGGCCGTCGGGAGTGCCGGAAGAAGGTGGTGGCGGAGCGGGTGCCGCCGTGGACCATGATGATGGGATAGGGCTGAGTCCGCTTTGCCGGAATGCGGACGTCCACGTACATCTGGCCCGCCATGTAGGTGCGGCCATTGATGATGGTGGGCTTGCCTCCGACGTAGAAGAAGCCTTCGCGCGCGAGCGTGTAGGGCGGATCGTCGGCTGCTTGGGCCGTGCCGACTGCAACGGCGAGCATCGCTGCCGCAGCGGTTGCGACCACGCCGGCGGTATGACGGTGAACTGCTGCAGCTTGTTGGCGTGGCGACATTGACTTTCTCCCTCCCGCGCATCGGTTGAACGAAAGCGCTCACTTCGCCGCCAGTCCGGCGGCTTTCACCAGCATCTCGTTGGTCGCAATCTCGTCGCGAACATAGGTGTCGAACTCGCGTGGGCTGCATGAGCATCGGATCGGCGCCGAAACTCGAAGAGCTTCGCTTGAATTTCCGGCGACTTCAGCACCCTGGCGGTTTCCCGGTGGAGCCTTTCGACGACCTCGCGCGGGGTTTTCGCCGGCACGAACATGCCCACCCAAAATTGTAGTCGGAATTGGCGAACCCTGCCTCGATCGTCGTCGGCACGTCGGGCAGGGCTGATGCGCGTTGAGGTGCTCACCCCCAGCGCCACGGCCTTGCCTCGCGGATGAACGGCAGCGACGGCAAGATCGGGCTGAACACGAAATCCACGCGACCGCTCATCACTTCGGCCAGCGCCTCCGGTCCGCCCTTGAATGGAACGTGCACGCCTTCGAACCCGGCGCTGAGGCGAAACCGCTCGGCATTGAGGTGGGTCGCGCTGCCGCTTCCGCCCGATGCGTAGTTGAGCCTGCCGGGCCTGACCGTGCGGCGGCAACGAGCGCCTGCGCCGATCGGATGTTCGCCGACGGGCGCGACCACAAGCACGTTGGGCAGATTGGCAAGCGGCGTAATCCCGGCGAGGTCGCCCACCGTGTCGTAGGGTAAATCTGGAATATGCCCATGGCGAGATGGTATGGCTCGATGCAGTGAGGAGATGGTGATGGCCATCCGGATCGGCCTGGCCACTGCCGCGGTGCCGATGACGCCGCCGGCTCCGGGCCGGCTCTCGATGACGATCGGATAGCCGAGCTGGAGCGAAAGCTGCTGCGCGACGGTACGCGAGACGATGTCGATGGCGCCGCCGGCAGGTGTAAGGCACGATGGCGCGGATCGGGCGCGAGGGCCAACTTTGGGCGCAGGCGCCGTCCGAGGTCATCAGCACCAGCGCCAGCGCGCAGAGCCGGACCATCTCATCCTCCCCGCTGCTTCAACCCTTGTTGCGCGAGTTTTCTCTGGCTTGAAGTCGATGTCGCGCCGCCATCTTACGTGCTTTCCGTTCCAGGTATGCCATGACAGCATGCCTGACGGACCGACCATACCAAGGAGAGCCATGAGCACCGAGACCATCATTGTCGAAACCCGAGGCCGCGTCGGCGTCATCCGCCTCAACCGGCCGCAGGCCTTGAATGCGCTCAACATCGCGCTCAAGGACGAACTCCTCGCTGCGGTCGAGCGTTCGATGCCGATGCCGGCATCGGCTGCATCTTGATCTGCCGGCTCGGACAAGGCGTTCGCCGCCGGCGCCGACATCAAGGAGATGGCGGACAAGTCGTATATCGACATCTTCAGCGCCGACTATGCCGCCGACTACGAGCGGCTTACGCGCGTGCGCAAGCCGATCATCGCCGCGGTCGCAGGCTTCGCGCTCGGCGGCGGCTGCGAGCTCGCGATGATGTGCGATTTCATCATCGCCGCCGACAATGCCAAGTTCGGCCAGCCCGAGATCAAGCTCGGCGTCATTCCGGGCATCGGCGGCACGCAGCGCCTCACCCGCGCGGTCGGCAAGGCCAAGGCCATGGACCTGATCCTGACCGGGCGCATGATGGATGCCGCCGAGGCCGAGCGCTCCGGCCTGGTCGCGCGCGTGGTGCCGGCGGCGAGCCTGATGGACGAGGCGATGAAGGTCGCCGAAACGATCGCCGTCGATGTCGCTGCCCGTCGGTGCTGGCCGCGAAGGAAGCGGTCAACCGCAGCTTCGAGACGCTCGCTGGCCGAAGGCGTGCGCTTCGAGCGGCGCGTCGTTCCACGCGCTGTTCGCCACCGAAGACCAGAAGGAAGGCATGGCGGCCTTCGTCGAGAAGCGTGCCGGCCAAGTTCAGCAATAGAATGATCTGCGAGCCGAGATGCGGCGCCTTATTTCCGCACGCAGATCACCCGCACCAGCGACGCCTTGGCGGTCTCGACGCCGGACCCGCCCGGCTGCCGCGGGCGACAAGCTTCTGCGTCGAGGAAGGCGCGGATGGTCGGCGCCGACACCAATGTCGCCTGCGGCTGCGCGCTTGCCGCGCCGCACATGTGGCAGACCACCGACGTCTTGAGCTCCACCATGCCGACGAAGGCGGCCTTGCCCGTCGAGCGCGGCAGCGCCGTGAAAGCCGAGTTGCGGCGCCGGGTCCACCGTCATCGCCCGCTGGCGCTTCTGCCGCTCATGCGCCGAGATCGCGCCGCCGCCGCCTGCGCTTGCGGGTCGGCGATGCCGAGCGAGCGTGAGATCGGGACCCTTGGCAGCGTCGCCGCTGAATGTCGCAGGCACGAGATCGGGCGCGCCATAGATCGCGCAGGAGCGCGAGGTCGGTGGACTTGTCCTCCGCCTCACGGTCGGCGTCGCCATATCCGCTCACCACGATCACGTTGCAGCCTTCGGTGACCTCGCCGGTCGGTGAGGATATGACCGGCCGTGCTGACGACGATGCCGGTGCCGTACTCCACCTTGCGCTTGGGCAGCGGACCGGCCATGCGCGACCGCGCCGGAAACGCCGGGGAAATGGTGTGAACGCGCTCGACATCACGACCGCGACCGGATCCATGATGGTCTCGGTCGCCTGGTCGTAAAGCAGCGGTCATGCCGCGCACCTCGCCGTCCTTGATCTCGGCCCGCACGTAGAATTTCTTCAGGTTCTGCATGCCCGTCGAGGATGAAGAAATCCGGCGTGAGAAATTGACCTCGAGCTTGCGCGTCGCCGGCTCTCTTCTTGTTGCTCGTAGACCGCCGCCAGGGTCGTGCCGGGCTCGCTGATCTTGAAGCGTCTCGACCTGCACCTGGCCTTGCGCCGAGGCCCAGCGGGTGCCATTCTTGCCCGGACTCTTGTTGGGCACCTGCTTGGCCGGCAAGTCCGATGACGGGCGCCGGTGACGGCATCGTCGACCATGCTCCAGCCGACCAGCGCCTGCTTGGCTTTGCGCCGACGCGGCGAGCAGAGGCGCGCTCCTGCGTATTGAGCGACGCCGGTTTCCTTGAACTTGCGATCGCGCTGGTAGCGCCTTGATGGCGGCCGTGGTCGCTTCGTCGCGTTGATCTCCGCCATTGACCAACCCGTTGTGAAGTCGGACCGGACGGGCGAGATCCGCAGGTTGAAGAGGCCATGCGGTCGTGCCAGGGGCGTGGCGGCGTCGCGCGCACCGGTTCCGGCGGCGTGGGCGCAGGCTTTCGCGCCGCCGCTGCCGCCAGCCGGATCGCGCCCCTCGCGGGCAGCTCGCGCGTCCGGCGGGCGCCTGGGCCGGCGGGTGCGCGCGCTGTGTGGCGGGCCGGCTCGCGCAAGGCGGCAGGACGAATGGCGGGGTTGCCGGAACTTGCTGGTCTGCGCGGCCGGTTTCACAGCCGCCTACGCCCTGCTGGCGAAATGGCGATTATCAGTCCTATTTGGGCGCCGGCGGGCGGCACAGCGGCGGGGAGAAGAACGAGAACGGCACCCGAGGCCCGCATCGGAACGCCTGCACGGCGAAATTTTCTTCGAGCGCAAAATCTAGCCAGCAGGCCAGGATTTTCGCCAATGCACGTCTGGTTCGCGCCGACGGAAGTCGAGTCCGACGCTCGGCCCGACATTGCAAAGCCTTCGCACTTTCGCGAATGATGACCCCACGACTGCCGCCAGGATCGGACCGCATGCTCAGCCCCGAGGGCTTGAACGTTACGCCCGCCACATCGTGCTGCGCGAGGTCGGCGGTCCCGGACAAGCCGCGCTCAAGCGCGCCCGCGTGCTGGTGATCGGCGCCGGCGGGTTGGGCGCACCGGCGCTGCTCTATCTGGCTGCGGCCGGGTGTCGGCACGCTTGGCGTTATCGACGATGACACAGTCGCGCTGTCGAACCTGCAGCGCCAGGTGATCCACGGCACCCCGAGGTCGGCGGACCCCAAAGTCGAGAGCGCGGCCGTCGCGATCCGCCGCCTCAATCCGCATGTGACGGTCGAGACCCACGCGACGCGGCTGGTGGCGGCGAACGCGCTCGATCTTATCGGCGCGCTACGACATCATCGCCGACGGGTCCGACAATTTCGCCACGCGCTATCTCGTGTCCGACGCCTGCTTCTTTGCCAAGAAGCCGCTCGGTCACGGCTGCCGTCGGGCATCTTCGACGGCACGCTCACCACGCTTCGCGCCCACGAGCGAAGCGCCGACGGCGCGCCCAATCCGACCTACCGCTGCCTGTTCCCCGAGCCGCCGCCGCCGGGCAGCGTTCCCGCCTGCGCCGAGGCCGGCATTCTCGGCGCGCTTACGGGCGTGCTCGGCTCGCTGATGGCGCTCGAGGTGATCCGGAGATCGTCGGTTTTGGCGAGGGCTTGGTCGGCCGGCTCGTCATGCTCGACGCCCGCTCCATGCGCTTCGAGACGCTGCAGTACGCGCTGGGACCCGTCCAATCCGCTGTCGGGCGAGCATCCGACGATCCACGATCTGTCGGCGCACGCCTGACGGTCTGCGCGGCGATTCTGATCGTGGTGCGCCCGCGCGGATACGTTTCGACTTCGTCAGGTCCCGATCGCGGTCGTTCCCTTCATCACCGACCACTTGTTGTCGCCGGCAGTCTGGATGCGGAAGCAGTTGGCCGTTGGAGCCCTTCCAGGTCGTGCAGAAGCCGTCCTTGGTGAGCTTCCAGGTGCCTTCTCTCTTGACGCCGCCGGTCTTGGCGACCGGCTCGCGCGTCATCTTGCCGTCGGCCGTGAATACCATCTTGAATTTGACATTCGACAGCGTCGACGAGGTGAACGGCTGACCGGTGAAGAAGGTGGCCTGGATTTCGTTCGGCGCAAGCACGGCGGCAAGAGCAGGCGCGATCGAGGCCAACGACGACCGCGCCGGCCACGAGTAAAGCACGCATCGGCGGCTCTCCCTCAGATTGGTTGGGGGAGACAACGATACAACAAATTGTGGGCGAGCAGCAGCCGGGATCAGCGCTCGCCCGACGCGGCGCGCCGCGCGAAGGTGATCCGGTCCGTTAAAGCATCGAGGGCAGGACTCGATCCGGCAGGCCGGTGCCCGTCCAGGAAGGTCTTGATGTTGATGATGACCTTCTCGCCCATGTCGATGCGGCCCTCGAGCGTGGCCGAGCCCATATGCGGCAGCAGCACGACCTTGCCGTGCGCGCGAGCTGACGAGCTTCGGGTTGACCGCCGGCTCGTGCTCGAACACGTCGAGGCCGGCGCCGGCGATCGTCGCCTCGATGCAATCAGGCGCACCAGCGCGTTCTCGTCGATCACCTCGCCGCGCGCGGTGTTGACGATGATAGGCCTCGGGCCGGATGAGCTTGAGCCGGCGCGCCGAGAGCAGGTGATAGGTCGCCGGCGTGTGCGGGCAGTTGACCGAGATGATGTCCATGCGGGCGAGCATCTGGTCGAGGCTCTCCCAGTAGGTGGCGGTCGAGCTCCTCCTCGATCCTGCGCCGGCACGCGGCGGCGGTTGTGGTAGTGGATCTGCAGGCCGAAGGCGCGGGCGCGCCGCGCCACCGCCTGGCCGATCCGTCCCATGCCGATGATGCCGAGCCGCTTGCCCCAGATGCGGTGGCCGAGCATCCAGGTCGGCGACCAGCCGTCCCAGCGTTTGTCCTCGCTCAGAGACGGCGGCGCCCTCGGCCAGCCGGCGCGGCACCGCTGAGGATCAGCGCCATGGTCATGTCGGCGGTGTCCTCGGTGAGAACGCCCGGCGTGTTGGTCACGGTGATGCCGCGGCTGACGCGCGGTCGCGACGTCGATATGGTCGACGCCGTTGCCGAAATTGGCGATCAGCTTGAGCTTGTCGCCGGCCTTGCTCGAGCACGGCGGCGTCGATGCGGTCGGTGACGGTGGGCACCAGGACGTCGGCGTTCTTCACGGTCTCGGCCGAGTTCCGCCTGGGTCATGCGGCTTGTCGTCGAGGTTGAGCCGCGCGTCGAACAGCTCGCGCATGCGGGTCTCGACTCTGTCCGGAAGCTTGCGTGTGACGACGACCAGCGGCTTCTTGCGGTTCGCCATGGTTCGACCTCGTCAGCGCGACCCGCGAAGGATGCGCTCGCTCCGTTCAGGTCTCCTTAACCACCGTGCCCGACACTGGCGCTCCCTTTCGACGCGGGCGGGTCGCAAGTTCCTCTGTATCAGAGAACTCTCTGTAACAGATGGAGGTTTGAAGACAAGCGCCTGCGCCGCGAGCATCACCGGGCCGCTTGCGCGCGCTCAAACACCGCCATCACGTCGTTTCGGCGTCGGGACAGATGAGTTCGAAGCACAATTTGCAGATCGCCCGGCGTTTGCGGGTGGCGGCCCTGGTCGTGGCGGCGGCGCTGACGTACGCCGCGCCGCGCTGGTGCCGCCGGAGAAATGAGCGCCGGGCCCAAGAGCGGCCTGCCTGTGCCCCGCTTCGTCAGCCTCAAGCCCGATCGGGTCAATGTGCGCGGCGGGCCGACGCGCGACCACGAGGTGACCTTCGTCTATACCCGCTCCGGCTTGCCGGTGGAGATCACCGCCGAGTCCGACAACTGGCGGCGCATTCGCGATTGGGAAGGATCGGAGGGCTGGGTCTACCACTCGCTGCTGTCCGGACGGCGCACGGCGGTGGCGACACCCAAGGACAAGAATCAACTCGTGCCGCTTTACGACTCGGGCGACAGCAATGCCGCGGTCATCGCCGCGATTACAGGCCGGCGTGCTGGCGACGGTCAAGCGCTGCACCGGAAACTGGTGTCGCCTCGTCGGAGCCAGGCTTCGACGGCTGGGTTGTGCAGGAACAGCTGTGGGGCGTCTATCCTAACGAGAAGGTGGAATAATCGCGCAGGCGCGGCGAACCACTTCGACCTCGCCGGAAACGATGTGAAGCCGCGCGACAGCGGCCACGCCTGACCTGACGGCCGAGTTCCGCCCTGAACCGTCGCAGTTGAAGAGCCGCTCAGCGTCCCTTGCGGCGCAGCCGAACCACCACGTCGATACGCGCGACCTCGTAGCCCTCGGGCGGTATCGGCGTCTTGCCGACCACGACGTCGGCGTCGGGGATGTCGAGCAGACGCGTTCTCGCCCTCGACGAAGAAGTGGTGATGCTGGGAGACGTTGGTGTCGAAATAGGTCTTCGAGCCGTCGACGGCGACCTGACGCAGCAGTCCCACGTCGGTGAACTGATGCAGCGTGTTGTAGACGGTGGCGAGCGACACCGGCACCTTGGCCTTGGTCGCCTCCTCGTAGAGCATCTCGGCGGTGATGTGGCGATCGCCTTTGCCGAACAGGATCCAGCCGAGCGCCATGCGCTGGCGGGTCGGCCGCAGGCCCACGTCACGCAGCATGGACTTCACGTCGTGCCAAGGGCAGCCGGTGAGCGCGGAACGCGCCGGCGGCGCTGGCACAGCCGCTCGGCGCTCTCGGCGGCGTTGGTGAAAACGATGGTGCGCGATAGGTGTCATGGGCACACCTGAACCTTCTGCTACTGCTTAACTCTACAACGATTGTTGCATTTGTAACATATGGCGCCGAAGATGCAACTCCCTCGCAACAACACTGGGGCAATTCTAATCTGGCCGCATTTGGCAGGCGGATAGCTGGCTTTGTCCCCCGGCCAGCGCCTATGTTAGGACTTGCCGCGGACTTGGGGAACTGATCGAGACGGCCAGGGACAAGACGCAGATGGAGAAGCGGCGCTACAAGCTTCGAGATACGATGATCTACTGGCGTGCGCGCGCGGCGAGTTGTTCGGTGCCGGCAATGCCCAACTGCCGCTGCCGCCCATGTTGATGTTCGACCGCATCTCCGAGATCGCGGAAGCCGGGCGGCGAATACGGCAAGGGCCTGGTGCGGCGCGGTGCTCGAACTCAAGCCGGACCTCTGGTTCTTTCCCTGCCACTTCAAGGGCGATCCGGTCATGCCCGGCTGCCTCGGCCTCGATGCGCTGTGGCAGCTGCTCGGCTTCTTCCTGGGCTGGCTCGGCGCGCCCGGCAAGGGCCGCGCGCTCGGGCTCGGCGAGCTGAAATTCTCCGGCCAGGTCCTTCCGACCGTCAAGCAGGTCGTCTACGGCATCGACATCAAGCGCGTGATGCGCACGCAAGCTGGTGCTCGGCGTCGCCGACGGCTGGCTCTCGGCCGACGGCTCGATCATCTACCGGGCGATGGACCTCAAGGTCGGCCTGTTCCGCTGGACGAAGCTTGACTGCAGCCGAGCGGAGGCTGTGACGGCGTCAGCCGCGCTTGCGCGCGCGAATCAAGATGCGGACGAGGCAGTCATGAGGCGGGTCGTCGTCACCGGGATGGGCATCGTCTCATCGATCGGCAACAACACCCAGGAAGTTCTGGCGAGCTTGCGCGAGGCCGAAGTCCGGCATTGTCGCGCGCCGACAAATATGCCGGAGCTCGGCTTTCGCTGCCAGGTGCACGGCGCGCCCACGCTCGATGCCGGAAGAGGCGATCGATCGCCGCGCCATGCGCTTCCTCGGCGGCGGCGCGGCCTGGAACCATGTCGCCATGGAGCAGGCCATCCGCGACGCCGGGCTCGAGGACGGCGACATCTCGCACGAGATGACCGGCATCATCATGGGCTCGGGCGGCCCTCGACCCGCGCCATCGTCGAGGCCGCCGACACCGCCCGCAGCAAGAGCCCGAAGCGGGTCGGGCCGTTCGCGGTGCCGAAGGCGATGTCGTCGACCGCGTCGGCGACGCTCGCCACCTGGTTCAAGATCAAGGGCGTGAACTATTCGATCTCGTCGGCCTGCGCGACCTCGAACCATTGCATCGGCAATGCCGCCGGAGATCATCCAGATGGGCAAGCAGGACATGATCTTCGCCGGCGGCTGCGAGGAGCTCGACTGGACGCTCTCGGTCCTGTTCGACGCCATGGGAGCCATGTCGTCGAGCTTCAACCAGACGCCCGACAAGGCCTCGCGCGCCTACGACGTCGATCGCGACGGCTTCGTCATCGCGGGCGGCGCCGGCGTGCTGGTGCTGGAGGAACTCGAACACGCCAAGGCGCGCGGCGCGACGCATCTACGCCGAGGTCGCGGGCTACGGCGCCACCTCCGATGGATACGACATGGTGGCGCCCTCGGGCGAAGGCGCGGTGCGCTGCATGCGAATGGCGCTGCAAGGGCGTCAAGGCGCCGGTCGACTACATCAACCCGCACGCCACCTCGACGCCGATCGGCGATCTCAAGGAGATCGAGGCGATCCGGGAGGTGTTCGGCGACGCGTGTCCGCCGATCTGCGGCGACGAAATCGCTCACCGGCCATTCGCTGGGCGCCGCCGGCGCGCAGGAGGCGATCTACTCGCTGCTGATGATGAATAACGGCTTCATCTGCGAGAGCGCCAATATCGAGAAGCTCGATCCCGCCTTCGCCGACATGCCGATCGTGCGGGAGCGGCGCGACGACGTCGACGCTTGGCTGCCGTGCTGTCGAACTCGTTCGGCTTCGGCGGCACCAACGCCTGCGGTGGTGTTCAAGCGGCTCGATGTTTGAAACTTGAAAGTTCATTCGATCCTTCGCGAGAAGGAACGGTAGAGCGGTGAATCAGGGCGCCATGACGCAGTTGATGCAGGGCAAGCGCGGACTGATCATGGGGGTCGCCAACGACCACTCGATCGCTGGGGTATTGCCACGCACGCTCGCCGCTCACGGCGCGACGCTTGCCTTCACCTATCAAGGCGAGGCGCTCGGCCGGCGCGTGCAAGCCGCTGGCGGACTCGGTCGGGCGCCTCGCTGCTGCTGCCGTGCGACGTCGAGCAGGCCGCGTCGGTCGATGCGGCGTTCGCGATGATCGCGGAGAAGTGGGGCTCGCTCGACTTCCTCGTCCATGCGATCGCCTTCTCCGACAAGAACCAGCTCAAGGGCCGCTACGCCGACACCACGCGCGAGAACTTCGTGCGCACGATGATCATCTCGTGCTTCTCCTTCACCGAGGTGGCGAAGCGCGCGGCGACGTTGATGCCGGCGGGCGGAGCGATGGTGACGCTGACCTACAACGGCGGCCAGCGCGCCATGCCGAACTACAACGTGATGGGAGTTGCGAAGGCGGCGCTCGAAGCGTCGGTGCGCTATCTCGCGGTCGATTTCGGGCCGGCCGCCATCCGCGTCAACGCCATCTCGGCCGGGCCGATCCGCACGCTCGCCGGCGCCGGCATCAGCGATGCGCGAGCAGATGTTCGCCTTCCAGCAGCGTCATTCGCCGCTGCGCCGCGGCGTGACGCTCGACGAGATCGGCGGTGCCGCGCTCTATCTGCGTCTCCGACCTTTCAACCGGCGTCACCGGGGACGTCCACTTCGTCGATTCCGGCTACAACATCATCGCCATGCCGCACCCAACCTCCCTTAAGGACGAGACCGCGGCGAACGAGCAGGCGATCGCCAAGGACGCGGCGCAGTAGCAGGCACATTTCCGCTCTGATAGTTGCAACGAGAAGCGGCGGCCGGCCTCGGATGATCCCGAGACGGCGCGCTCAAATCGGGCAAGCCGCCGTCGCCGGACTATGCTCTGAAGACGCCTGCGCGGCCACCGCGGTGGCCAGCGACGGCAGCGTCGCGTCTGGCGGCCTCCCAGACCGGTGGCAGGCGCCGGCGCGGAGGTGGTCGGCCGCCGTCGCTGAAATGGCGGTTTCCGCGTTCAGAGAATGATAGAAATGATAGCTACGCCGGAGCGCATCGCGACCGCGACGCCGTAAGGCGCTGCGAGCACGATGGCCGCGGCGGCGAGCAGCGCGGCGACGCCGGGTCCATGTCTGCAGGCCCGCACGCAGGCTCATGGCCTTCTCCTTCGGCGGCGGCCGTGCGTGCCGCGTGTTCCCGGTCAGAGATGGGGAGAGTTGGCGTCCGTCGCCGTGATTGCCGTCACAGTTCGGCTGATCGCAGCAAAGCTCACGATGAGATGATCGATGGAACGCGTCACCAGACGGAAACACGGGTAAGCGGGGCCGCGGCCGCAAATGCCCTGCTGCGCCTGCGGACAGCATCCGCTGGCGGCGCCATGACGCGGCTGCGCGACCTCGTTCGCGGCCAGCGGACGCCAGCCATCCAACTCCCGGCGTGGCTCGATCGCCTGATATCCATCGGGATCGTTTCGACCGACGAGTTGGTGATCGAGCGCCAGCGTTGCGTCAACGTGGCGGCATTTGCGGTGGCGGCGACCGCGCTGTCGCACCTGATCATCAACGGCTTCCATGATTTTCATGGACTGATCCTCGTCAATGCCGATAACGCATTGATGCTGGCCGTTTCGCTGCTGGTTCCCCTGCCTGCATCGCATCGGCGACTATGCCGGCGGCATCGCGCTGGTTCTCGCGGTCTTGGTCGGACAGATGTTCATCGTATGGTCGCTCGGGCTCGCCAGCGCGCTTCCACATCTATTACACGCCTCGGCGGCGCCATGCTGTTTTTCTTCGGGGTGAGAACTGGCGTCTGTTTCTTACCCTGTTCGGTCTTTATGTCCTGCGCTCGTGCTCGCGCTCAATTCTCGCGCCGGTTGCCGGGCTGGTCGCGCCGGAGGATCAGGCATTTCGCGACATGCTGTCGGGCCAGGCCATGATCAACACGGCGGCGATCATCGCGGCGCTGATCTTCTACGCCCTCTGGGACCGCGATCGTGCCAGGATGGAGCTGCAGGACGAGAGCATGCACGCTCCGAGGCCCTGTCTGGGACGCTCATGCCGCAGGCGATCGCGACGCGTTTGAAGTCGGGCCGCGAAGCGCGCATCGCCGACAAGATCGAGATGCTCAGCGTCATGTTCGCGGACCTCACCGGTTTCACCGCGGCCGCGCACGATCTTTCGCCCGAGGAGGTCGTCGACTTTCTTGATCGGCTCGTGCGCGCCTCGATGAGCTGTGTGCGAACGATATGAGGTCGACAAGATCAAAACGATCGGAGATCAGCTGATCATGGCGGCTGGCGGCTTCGACGGCCGGCGCCGGTGCTGGCGCGGGTCGCAGTCGGCCGGCTCGCGCTGGCGATGATGGGAGGTGATCGACCGCCAGCCGCCGCTCGGCTGCCACAAGCCCAAGCTGCGCGTCGGCATCCATTGCGGACCGGCCACGGCCGGGTGATCGGCGACACCCGCTTCTCATACGACCGTGTGGGGTGATGCGCGTGAAACACTGGCGTCGCGCATGGAGTCCCACGGCAGGCCCGGGCGTATCCAGGTCAGCGCGGTATTCCGCGACCTCACCAGGGACGCCTTCGTGTTCGAAGAGCGGGGCGCGACCGAGATCACAGGCGCTGGGCGTGACGACGACGTTTCTTCCTGGTGGGCACGTCCGACTGAGGAAAGCCTGCGCATGAGATCGGCATCGGTCATCTGTTGTCCGCGCCCGATCCGCGCC